>Ga0207047_1032_pt1 | contig 34988 bp, 38 predicted proteins | sample Alteio_BWMinCont_67_FD_153302 | JGI IMG/M metagenome (GOLD analysis project Ga0207047, IMG submission 153302) | Enriched cells from forest soil in Barre Woods Harvard Forest LTER site, Petersham, Massachusetts, United States -... | ecosystem: Environmental > Terrestrial > Soil > Temperate forest >...
CGGGCGTGGTGGAATTATCGACGAAGGCTCGCCGCATATTGGTGAATCGCGGCATGGGATATTCGGTAAATTGGCCGGTCTTGGGATTAAGGCGCAGAACGCTATCGGCGAATTCACCGATGGCCCAGGCTTCTCCATTTTTGTCCGACGCGACGTCATATGGAAAGAATTCGGGCGTGGGCGAATCCCACTCCTGGAATTTTTGCGTCTTGGTGTCGAACATTCCGATCTTATTGGAGCGGTTTTCGCCAAACCAGAGATGGCCCTGTGCGTCGATCATTCCGCGGCGCGGGGCCGAATGCGCGGTTGGAGTGGGGAAGAAGGCGATCTTTCCGGTTTTGGCATCGATCTTTCCGATATCCTGGCGGCCCATCACGTCGAGATACAGATTATTCTGCGCGTCGGAGATGACCTGATAGATATTGGGCCGCGGCACGGGAAAGGCCTCGAAGGCTTCCCATTTGCCGGAGGCGATATCCAGACGCATCTGCGTATAGCTTCCGGCATCGGTGAGCCAAACCTTGCCGTCCACGCGGCTATGCTGCGGCGCGACGAAGGTGATCTCGCGGTAATCGCCGTCTAATTCGGGCGGCAACTTGTAGATTTGGAATTTTTCCGTTTTCCTGTCGAACTTAGCGATTGCCGCCTGGAAGGTCATGGCGATCCAGATGTTCTGGTCTTCATCGAACTCGACATCGAGATTTCCGATCACAGTTTTGGGTTTCAGGACAGGCAGCGGATATTCGGTGATTTTTCCGGTCTTCGGATCCATTTTGCCGAGGATGGGTTCGCCGAAGCCGGCATACCAGACCATGCCATCCGAATCGACCACTACATCATGCGGCTGGCGTGTGCGCTGGGGCAGATCGTATTCGGTAATGATGGCGCGATTGCCGAGTCCCTTGACTCGCGGGAAGGCTTTCAGCGCGTAACTCCACTGAGAAGACGAACTGAGATTCAGCGTAGCCAGATATTCGGCTTGCTTGCGGCGGTTCTCTTGCTGCTGCGCCTGCTGCTCGGTATTTAATTCGCCTCCGCCTGTGCGGCTGGGCATGTGCGGCTGGGGCATCAAGGGAAACGACTCGGGCGTGTAATGGGACATGCGTTCGAGGACTTTTTCAAACTCCGCCGCGTCATGATGCGAGCGAACGACCGGCTCGAGCGTGTGGCAGTGCGAGCAATTTTGAACGGAGGCTTTTTGTTCGGCGGTACCGGCGAAACTTACCAGCCATTCGGCGTTGGTGAGTTGAGCCGCGAGGTCGGCGGTTTTTCGCAGCTTGAGATCGAGCGTGACCGGATCGTTTGCAAGAATGTCCACGGCGTCAGGTCCGGCGAGATCGTACCCCGTGGCTCGAATGCGAATGGTGTAGTGGCCGGGGTCGAGTCTGGAGGCGGGAAACCGATAGCGGCCCTTTTCGTCGGTGAAGACCGTGGTCGTTATGGTCGAGCCGGTTTTCTTTGCGCTGACCAGCACGCCTTCCATGGCGCCCTCTTCCGCAGAGGTCACCTGGCCTGTGAGGACGACCGCGGGTTTAGCGTCTGCATAGCTTCGTTTCAGGAGCAGGGAGGCGCCAAGAACGCCCACGATGGCGACCATCAGTAGAAGACGTGTGCCTCGCATGGGACCTCCTCGTTGCTACGGTGCTTCGATCTTTTGCACGCGGCTCGCGTGTGTGTCGCCCTCCGCAGCCCAGCATGCGCGAGAGCGCACGCTGGGCTGCTAGGGGCTTTACTTGCTAACTCACAAGCCTTCCCAGGGTTTCCACCCTGGGCTAAATTCTGTCGCCCCTAACGGGGCTTTGCGCTAGCTAACTCGGGACCTGCCCGACCGGCACTATACATCCGCGCGCTTTGGGCGTGCAATGAGCGCCGAGGGGGGCGGGTAGTGACTCAGTTTGCTTTCAGGATTGTGCCGCCTCTACGGGGTTCAAGTGACGCGGGTCGCTTTAGTAACGGCGGTGAAAATGGTGCTTTAGGAATTAAACAAAGGGCAAGAGTGAAAGTGCTAGAGTTGTCTTTGCCTGAAGAACCTATCGTTTGGTTTGGAAAGCAGCCGAATTATTCCAACAAGACAGAAGCAGATTCTAACGACTGATTTCGAGGGTGATTTCGAGGTGGCGGCCGGCGGAGCCCGGGAAGCGAGCCTCGGGATCGCTTCTTCTCAAATCAGCGAATCTTCTCCAACTAGCGAATCTTCTCCAATTAGCGAAACCTGGCCACGTCGACTTCGTTGGCACTTCGCTGCGCACCACGGGATTGGCGGGGCACTCCGGGTACGTCGCGGCTTGGGGAAAACAACGGAACGTGGCGGTGGGGAGCGACGGTTTGCACACCGACGGGCGCATCCTGGTGATAACGCTAATTCACTTGTGACGAGACCGCCATGGGCCGGCGGGAAGCGGCAAGGCGGAAGCAGGCGGAAAGAGCAAACCGGGCATCTTATTTCACAGGGGTTCAGAGGTGTGCAGAGGGGCTCGCGTTGGCGTCCGCAAAAATTTGCGGGACACTGAGAATGGGAGGCGGCATGAAGAAACTGATCGGATTCGTTGCGGTTTGCCTGTTGCTTTCGGTTTCTGTTTTTGCACAAGAGCGCGGCGGAGCCCAAGGTGGTGGGGCAGCGCGGGGCGGCGCGCAGGGTGGCGGCGCTCAGCGCGGCGGGGGAGCGCAACCCGCGCGTGGCGCTGAGGTCGGCGGCGGGCATATCCCTGCACGCGGGCCGGCGCCGCAAACATCTCGGGCTCCAGTACGCACGACTGCCGACTCGAATCGCGGGGGCGCCGCACCGGCGGGGCATCCGCCCACGGACTCGAATCGCGGGGGCGCCGCGCCAGCCGGACGTCCGCCGGAGGCGGCAAATCGTGGAGGCGGCGCGCCAGCAAATGGCCAACCCCGGAATTTTGCCGAGCAGGCGGGCCATCCCAATGCGCCTCACGTGGATGCGAGGACCGATCGTTGGGTCGGGCACGATACGGGCAAGGACGATCGCAATTACCATCTCGATCGTCCCTGGGAGCACGGACATTTTCCCGGGGCTTTCGGTGCGTCGCACGTCTACCGCCTGGGAGGCGGCAGCCGCGAACGCTTTGGCTTTGACGGCTACTTCTTCAGCGTGGCGCCTGCCGATTATGACTATTGCAACGACTGGGTTTGGGGAAGCGATGACATCGTGCTCTATGCCGATCCGGATCATGTGGGCTGGTACCTGGCTTACAACGTGAGATTGGGCACCTACATTCACGTGCAATTTCTCGGAAGCTAGAGAAGAACCGACGAGCCGATCAGGCGCAGAGCTGAGCGCGGCGTCGGATTGGGGCGGGCTGATCGTGAGCCGGAAGAGCCGAGTCAGACGGCCTCTCGATTGACGACGGCGGTCACGTCGATTTCGACCAACATGCCGGGATGGGCGAGTTGATTGATGTTGAGGAACGTATGCGCCGGGCGCGGGGCATCGCCCAGCGCTTCGTTGAGGCATTTGAAGTAAACGCCAGCTGAGCGGATGTCCGTAACGTAAGTGACTATTTTCACGATATCCGCGACGGTTGCGCCGTGCCGCGCGAGAGTTCTCTTGATCTTGTCAAAGGCATAGCGGCATTGGCCGAGAACGTCTCCCGGGGACAGGATCGTGCCGATGGTTCCGTTTTCGTCTTCGGCACCGACTCCGGCGAGAAAGATCATTGTGCCCGGGCCGGAAACGGTAACGACGTCTGAGAATCGTTCCCTGGCCCACTCGCTGTAGTGGTAATTGCGCTTTTCAAAATTTGGCATGGCTGTCGGCGTTCGCGGCGCCATTATCCGCTAAAGCGCTCGAGCTTCTCAAAGAAATGTAGCGGGCTTCCGAATCGGCGCATCAGCGCTGGACCTTCCATCACTCCTGCTATACTCGCGCACCGGGAGGGACACAAAAATGACTCGGAGAATATTGGTGTTCTTGTTGACGTTCACGGCCGGGGCAATCGCCGGACATGTGGCCATTCCTGGAATTGGCGGGCATTTCGCGCAGTCTGATGTGGTTTTAGCGCAAACAGCGCACAAACCGCTCATGATCACCCGGCTTTACATGGGGCCCGATAATCAAACGCATGCCGAGGAAATAGAACTGAAGTTCACGCCGGGCAATCCCGCGGAGGTCGCCAAGATGATGCAAGTCAGCGGGGCCGAGCTCCATCGGACGGCGGGCGGCAGCGTTGACGACTGGCATCGCGCGCCGCGCCGTCAATACGTGATCACGTTGAGCGGCCGGGGCGAGGTGGAAGTTGCCGGAGGAAAAAAGATCTCCATGGGGCCGGGGCACATCGACCTCGTGGAAGACACGACGGGCAAAGGTCACATCACGAAAGTGTTGGGCACGGAAGATCGGGTGACGCTGCAACTTCCGCTGGCGGATCAATCGGGGCGGTAGGTCAGGTCGCACACGCGTGTACGTGGAGTCGCGCCGACTAAAATACACTTTATTGTTGCGGCTGATGCCGCGACTCACTAGATAAGCGCAGGGAGGCCGCCTGGAAGCCCTTCGAGACTCCCTCGAAGCTCGGGACAAGTCAGGACAAGGCGGCGCTACGAAAAGCCGCGTCTCGGCGATTAGCGGGCGGTCCAGCCGCCGTCGATGGCCAGGCTTGTGCCGGTGATCAAGGAGGCCGCGGGAGAAGCCAGGAAAACAATGGCGCCGGTGACCTCGTCCATGCGCCCGATGCGGCCGAGCGGAATTCTGCTGATCACCCAATTGCGGAATTCGGGGTCCGCGAAGAAGGAAGCGGTCATGGGCGTTTCGAGGAAAGTGGGCGCGATGGCGTTGACGCGTATGTTCTCCGGCGCGAGTTCGACGGCCATGGCTTTAGTCAAACCTTCGATGGCGTGCTTGGTCATGCAGTAGACGGTGCGTCGCTCGGCGCCGACGCGCCCCATCTGTGAAGTGACATGAATGATGCTGCCGCCAAGATTGCGACGATCGGGATGCTGGAGCATTTTTTTTGCCGCGGCTTGGGCGACCAGGAATGCGGCACGGACGTTGAGCGCGATCATATCGTCCAAGTGAGCTTCGGAAACATCGACAAAAGGCTCGGGAATATTCATGCCCGCGTTATTGAGCAGGATATCGAGGCGGTCGAGGCCGGCGAGGGCGGAATTCAGTTCGGCAGCCTTGGTGACATCGCAAACGATTACGCGCGCCCGGCCTTTTGCGCCCACGATGTGTGCAGCGACTTTTTCGAGTTCGCTGAGGGTTCTGCTGAGCAGGACCAGTTCGGCACCGGCCTGGGCAAGAGCGAGCGCCGCTTGCGCGCCGAGGCCGCGGCCGGCTCCGGTGACCAGCGCGACGCGGCCATCGAGGCGAAACGCCGGCGGAAGCGCCGGGGCTTCGGGCTTGGAGTCTGTCCGGCTTATTGGGCGTCTCCCGAAGTGGAGGTGACGCTGACATTGCGTTTGCCGTAGCGGCGGACGCGAATATCGGCCTGCTCCTTGTGTCCCCAGAACCGTTCGATGGCACAGAGCCGGGAACAATATTCGCCGATCAGCACACTGGCTTCCTCGGTGCACTGCTGGTAGGTGACGGTTTTCATGAATTTGCCGACCCAGAGTCCGCCGGTATAGCGGGCGGCACGGCGGGTGGGAAGCGTGTGGTTCGTGCCGATCACTTTATCGCCGTAGGCTACGTTCGTTTCCGGTCCAAGAAAAAGCGAGCCGTAGTTGCGCATGTGCTGGAGGAAATATCGAGGATTGCGCGTCATGATCTCGACGTGTTCGTAAGCAAGCCGGTCAGCTTCCTGAACCGCCTCGTCGAGATCAGCCACCAGAATAATTTGACCGTAATCGCGCCACGAGACGGCGGCAATCTCGGCGGTCGGAAGAGTTTTGAGCTGCCGTTCGATTTCCGCCGGCAGGGCGCGCGCAAGAGCCTCCGAGGTGGTGATCAGGGCCGCGGGCGAAGTGGGACCATGTTCGGCCTGGCCGAGCAGATCCGTGGCCACAAATTGCACGTCAGCGGAATCGTCCGCGACGATCAGGATTTCGGTGGGACCGGCGAGCAGGTCGATTCCCACCTGGCCGAAGAGCTGGCGTTTGGCTTCCGCGACAAAAGCATTGCCCGCGCCCACCACCATATCCACGGGAGCGATCGTCTGCGTGCCGAGCGCCATGGCGGCGACGGCTTGGACGCCGCCAAGGATATAGATCTCGTCCGCGCCAGCCAGCACCATTGCGGCCACCGTCTCGGGATGGGGTTTTCCGCCGGTGGGCGGAGTGCAGGCGATCACGCGTTCTACGCCGGCGACCTTTGCAGTGACGATGGTCATGTGCGAGGACGCAACCATCGGATATCGGCCGCCGGGGATGTAACAGCCCACGCTGCTGACGGGAATGTTGCGATGGCCGAGATGTACGCCGGGCAGCGTTTCGACCTCGATATCCTTTAGCGCGGCCTTTTGGTGTTCGGCGAAATTTCGAATTTGCGCCTGGGCGAATTCGATGTCTTCGATTGTTTGGGGCGAAACGGAAGCCAGCAAGGAAGCGATCTCGTTCTGCGAAAGGCGAAAACTCGCGGGTGACCAGCGATCGAATTTAGCGGAGAGTTCCCGCACGGCTGCGTCGCCGCGGATTTTTATGTCAGCGACGATGTTTGCGACGGTCTCCCGGACCTGGCTATTTGCCGCTTCAACCTCCGCCGCCGGGATACTGGTTTTGAGATACCTCGCCATCTTTGCTCCTCGAATTTTGGGACTGCGCGGATCAGCGTTGCATGCGGGAGCTCGACATTATGGGCGCGCTCTTATTTGGCCAAGGGCAGCTTACCGCTGAATTCGGAGGCAGTGCAACGCCATGAAGTGCGGCGGATGGGCACGCGGCCGCTTTGCATCCGCGAGGAGCGGGGCCGGAACAGCTAAAATCCCCAGCCTTTGCGCCTTTTTAGCGCACAAGCTTTGCTTGCGGGGGGCGCAAAGGCTGGGCTACAAGTCGCGGCACGACGTAGTTCGGGGAACGACAACTCAAAGGAAAAGCAGATCCCTCGCGCTTCCCACCCCAACACGCGTAAAACCGACGCGTGTTGGGGACCCCGGCTTTGGCGCTCGTGATGACAACAGGGGAATGCATGCAGCACAGGGCCCTCGGCGAAGTTTGCGATGAGGGGAATCAAAGAGAAAAAGCCTCAGGTCTCCCGGCACAAATCGCCGGGACGACCTGAGCTACAAATGCGCCTTGGAGCGAACGCTAAGATGCCGCCTGGAACCCTTCGGCAAGCTCCTTCGTTCCTCAGGACAAGTCAGGGCAGGCAGGACAGGCCCTTCGTAAACTCAGGACAAGCTTCGAGACTCAGGGCAAGCCGGCGCTACGAAAAAAGGAAAAGCGGGTCCGCCGCGAAATCTTCCGGGGCGCCAACAGCGCGCCTCGCGCTGTGGCAACGGTATGGCAACAGAGGGCACCCGCAAAAGCAGGGGCCGGATGCCGGCTGGAAGCCGGCGCTACGAAAAAAGGAAAAGCAACAGCAAGAGGGAGAAGTCCCCAGGGCCCGCGACGGAATACACGTCGCGGCACCCTGGGCTACAAGTAGGAGGAGTTAGTACGGCTCTTCGCTGGGCGCGGACTCGCCGTTGCCCTTGGTACGCTTTTCCGGCAGGACCTGACCATCTTCCATAACGAACTTAGCCCCGGACATACGTGGAGCGCCGGACTTGGCCGGATGGCCGGTAGCCGTAATCTTGTCGCCCGGCTTGAATATGTCCTTGGTGAAACCAGCGCCTGACTCCTGGTGGGGATTTCCGAGTTCGGCGCCCCAATGCACGACATTGCCTTTATCGTCGGTAACGTCAAACAACAGGCCGCAATGGGGATTGGCCCAAATCCATTCGGTCACGACTCCCTTCAGCGTAACCGTTTTTTCCGTCTCATAGGCGACGCCCGTTCCGTGATGGGCGAATAGCGGCAGGCACGTAAGAGCAAGGGTCGCGACGGCGGCTGCCAACAGCGGGACTTTAAGCTTCATAGGATTCCCTCCGAGCAAACTAACTTTTAGCACAGAATTGCGGCCTGAAACAATGACGGGGGCCGGTGCGGCGGCGTTTCGAAATTCATAAGGCGGCGTCGACATCGCGTCGGAAACGCTTATTTGATCAGGAGGAACCGTTGCACCCTCTCGCCGTTTTGCACCTCACCGGTATAGATATTGCCTTTGGAATCGACGGCAATCATGTGCAGGCCGAAGAACTGGCCTCCGTTTTGGCCCGCGGTGCCCATTTTACCTAAGACCTTGCCGTCCTCGCGATTGAGGAACCAGATGCAGTTATTGGTGAGATCGGAAATGTACAAGAAGCGCTGTGCTTTATCGGGCGAAAAGGCCACACCTCCGGTCGAGCCACCTTCGCCGGTGTTCGGAGCCAGAATGAATTCCTTGAGGAACTTGCCTTCTTTCGTGGTGACCTGAATGCGGTTGGCGTTGCGATCCGCCGCGTAGACCAAGCCATCGCTCGAGATGTTTAGCGTGAGATGGCCTTTGAACTCCTTGGGCATGGGCCCGCCGGGAGCGTAGGCGCGGTCCGCGTCATTGGTGGTCATTTCCGACAAAGGCTTTCCGTAAGCGCCCCAGCCGCGCTTGAAGGCGAGGGTATCCAGGTCGAAGACCATTACGCGGCCGCCCAGATAACTATCGGTGGCGTAAAGCTCGTGAGCGGGTTCGTCGAGGCGAATCTCTTCGATATTTTGGACGATCATCGGCGAGGACGGGGGATATTTCTCGCGGAATGCCGCTACAGCCGCCGGATCGGGCCGGCGTGGAGGAGGAGCCGGAAAGGTTCCGAGCGGGCCCGGTCCACCCTTGCTCGGATCCAGATTCAGAGCGGCTCCCGCTTCGCCGCCACCGCCGCCCGGGGGCTTCTCCGGCGCACGAGGGGTCGCGCCGACAAGCTTGCCGGTCTTCGGATCGTATTTGTTGACTGTGAACTGGCCGATATAAACGAATCCTTTGCTATCCACGGCCATGCCGTGGCCTTGCGGTTCCTCGGGGGTAAACGAGCCGATGACGCTGCCCTCTTTGTCGATGTGGATCATCGATGGAGGGCGCGTGCAGCATTCGGCGGTGGGCGGATTTTTGGCCGCGTGCAACTCAATGTCCCTCAAATCGGCGGGGCGATCCAGCACCCAGACGTTGTCGTCCTTATCGACGGCGAGCCCGGTGACGCCTCCGAGCTTCCACTTATCGGGGAGCGGTTTGGGCCAGTCGGGGTCAAATTTGTACTTGGGCGGGGATTGAGCGCGGGCGCCCGGCGCGAAGCAAGCAGTCAAGAAGCCAAGGGCGATTAAGCTCGAAGCATAAGCTCGTACGCTGCAATGGATCTTCACAAGCGCTCCTACAGTGCGCATTTATTGCTGCGGACTGATTGTCCCAAGCCGGCTGCGCGTAATCTAGCCCTGGCTATCGGTTGTATCAACGAACTCGCGAGCGGACAAGATCAATTTCCGACCGTAAATCGAGGCGGGCTGCCGGTCTGCGCATAGTCCGGGCGGTAGTGCTTATTGGGGATTCTTGGCGATTTCCGGAATGGCAAATCGTGGGGAAGTACGCTCTGGCCGGCAGCTCGCTTTAATGAGGCGAGCTGCCAGACAGAGCAAATCAAATGAAGTGTTCGAGCCGATGGCGCGATTTAGCGGTCGTGATCGCCTTCGTGGTCATGATCGCGGTCACGATCGTGGTCGCGATCACGGACCTCGCGTTCACGGACTTCCCGGTCATGGTCGCGTTCGCGTTCATGGGCACGAAAGTCTCGCTCTCGCTCGGCGGTCCAGGGATGATCGTGGTCTACCCGGCCATGTTCTCCATCCCAGTAGCCATCAAAGAATCGCTGTCCATCGTGACGGGGCACAATCCAGTGAGCGCCGGCGTATGGCGGCCGACTCCAAAAGCCTTCATGCCATTTGTAGTGGCCTCCGACCGGGTACCAGTAGCCCTCCACCCACATGAATTCCGGACCGGGACTTGCCGGCCGGAATGCAACGACGCGGGGAGCGGGCGGCGGGCCAATTCTGACTCCAATGGAGATCTGAGCAAAAACGGGCAGGGCAAAGAATACAGCAGCGGCGAAAAGGCTTGCCCTCAGGAGCGTTTTGCCTGGTGTGAAATTCATGACCGGGGACTCCTCCTTGTATTTGTTAACGGCTAGAAAAAGAACCCGAATTGGCGGGCTCGACTGAGGCTCAGTTTCCCTGTGGGGGCAAAGACGGGCTACTGCCCCTAAGGACAGCTTTGCCCTAAATGAAAATAAGGCTTCGCCGAAGAGTGTGGAGGGCTTCCTAACGGCCGCACCGCAAGAGGAACAAGCCTGTGAGGGCCAAGGATTTAGGGATGGAATCAATTGACAGATGGGCAGGGTTATCCTATCGTTTCGCCAATCACCTAGAACACAATTCGGCAGGAGGGGCAGATGAGGAAATCTCATGCAGCGTTTGCATTTCTCGCTTTGCTCTCGATTGGCGCCCCGGTATGGGCGCATCACGCGTTTACCGCAGCGTTCGACAATAGTAAGTCGATGACCGTTACGGGAGTTCTATCCCGGGTGGAGTGGCAGAACCCGCATGTGTGGTTCTACGTAGACGTGAAGGACGCGAACGGCGCGGTGACCAATTGGGGGTTTGAAACAGCTTCTCCCAACCATCTGCGCAACCAGGATGCGGGATTGAGGCAGGATTTTCTCACCAATATTGGCAAGGCCATGACCGTCAGCGGCTATCCGGCGAAAGGCAGTGAGCACAAGGCCAGCGCGTCTTCGGTCACGTTCGCCAGCGGCAAAATTCTGAAGATGGGTAACGGGGAGCCTGCGGCGGCAGACGAGAAAAACTCCAAGAGCAGCTATTGAGGCTGACTCAGTTTGCAGGGTGAAGCAGCGTATTTTACCAACTTTCGATGAGCGAGTTCCGCGACGGAGGATGAACACATGAGGCGACCTGCGGGCCGTTTGCCAATGGCAACGGCAACGATAGCGGCATTGTGTTTGGTTTCCCTGTCAGTGCTCGCGCAGACGAAGACGCCGGGCACCTCGGCGAACAGTTCGAGGAAGGATAACGCCGGCGCGGCAGAGCCATCCACGCCGGCCGTGCCGCGGATGTCCGACGGCCATCCGGACCTCTCTGGAGTTTATTTTCCCGGTCCTCAGGATCCGGACAAGTACGCGTTAGGCGCGCTCAACGGACCGAACAGGAAATTCGCGAGAGAGTTCGAGAAACCCTCGTTCCAGCCGTGGGTACAGGAGAAAGCCAAGCTGATGGGGAGCGATCTGGAACGCGCGGACCCGGAGATCGGGTGCGCGCCGCCCGGAGGTCCGGGTTTCTTTTACAAAGGGAATTACGCCATCAAGATGATGCAGACTCCCAAGGAACTGGTGATCCTCAGCGAGATTTTTACGACTTATCGCGTCATCTACACGGACGGGCGGCAACATTCAAAGCTGGAAGAGATCGATCCCTTGTACATGGGAGAAGCTATCGGGCACTGGGAAGGCGATACGCTGGTCGTGGATACGATCGGCGTCGACACGCATACCTGGGTGGCAGGGCTGCTGGCAAGGCCGTTTTTTGCCAGCGACGTGGCTCATTACACGGAAACTTTCCGCCGTCCCAACCTCAACCATTTCCTCTATCAATTTACGCTGGACGATCCCAAGGTACTGAGTAAGCCCTTCACGTCTCCGCTTGCGACGTACTCCTACTCATCTCACAAGCCCATCACCGAATACTACTGCACGTATAACCCGGACATCGATTCGCTCTACCCCGCGGCCAAAATCCCGCGCACAGCTACGGGAGCGGATGAGCGCTATTTCGATGAGCAGGAGTACGAAGTGATGAGCAAGAAGTACAACTCGAAGTAAGCGCCGCCGGAAGAAACCTGCCCGAGCAGGGAGCGGCCCATCAGCGCAGGGCGACATTGTGCGCGCTGGATGCGGCGTTTCCAGCGATTCCGATCACCTGGGGCAGCCACCAAAGGCGCCTCACCCAATCGTGCCGGCTGCTTGCCATTCGCTCGGCGAGCCACATGCCGGCGACGACTTGGACCACACCTAAAGGCGCCATGCGGGCCCACGTGGGCTTGCTACCGATAAGAATCCTGGCGACAGGATCGATCTCAACGTACCCACGACGCAGGTATTGTCGTGTGGTCACGCCATCGGAAACCAGAGCCGCGGTTTGCATGATGGTCAGGGCAAGTATGGGCTTGTTCCTCGTGGCCCGGCAGAAACTCTCCGGGAAGAGAATGCATTTCGGCGACTGCAGATGGCCGATGGGATTTCTATCGCCATCGACGAGGCCGTTGGGCAATACGCGAACCGCAGCCGCAGGATCGTTGGATGTGAAGGCGGGTGCATTCGCGGTGTCTTCCGTTGTGGAGTTATCGGAGGGGCCATCGAGCCGTGTTGGGGCATTGGGGGAAACCGTACCGCCGCCCGTGGCCAAATTGCCGTCTTCTTCTACTTTAAGCGCCGCAAGGTCGCCTTGCCGGCGACGTTGCGGCGCACGATAACCCGGGGGCTGCGGGGCGGAACGGGTAACTGCTGTGCCATCATCGTCGGTGGCGGCGCTGGCCGAGGCGAGACATTTTGAGCCGTGGAGGGCCAAGAACGCTGTCACAAATAACAGCGCGAGACGAAGAGATCCCGAAGTGCGGTGCTTGGGCGGCTCAATTGGGAGCTGCCAATTACAATTGCGTGATCGGTTACTGAAAAGCATCCGCGAAGCAGTCTAGAAACCGCCAAAGCGGGCTCGCTACTGGCCGGAAGGACAGGTGTTCCTACTTATCTTGAAAAGAAAGGTGGGGCACTGGCAAAGGCGGAAACGAAAAGCAGATCCCTCGGTCGCCACCACCCCTGCACGCGTAAAGGCGACGCATGCCGGGGGCCCCGGCGCCGCGGCGACTTCGTGATGACAACGGAACCGCGCACGAAGGACTGGGATTCGTGGCGGCCAGAGGCGCGGTTTAATCGACGTTGCGAAAACGCTGGTCGTTGAAGAGCCATATATTTTCAAGGCTTATTTCCGCAGTGGCCTGCACGGTAATCCCTTCGGCGCGCGTGCCGCTGGAATTCTCGCGCTGAAGGCGTTCTTTGGCGCGTTCCGCGGCTTCGTTTACGTCGGCGGCTTCGACGATGACCTGGGGATAAGCGACACCCGTTCCAGCATGTTCGCAGGGCACCCGCAGTTGGACGGCCCAAAGCCTCACGCTTGAATCGTATTCTCGCTCTTCTTCAATTGAAATCAGTCAGGGCGCGTATCTGAATGGTTGGGCAACGGCATGACAGCTGCGGTACTAGGGCGAATCCCCATGGTGGCCTACTTGCTTGACCCTCTAAATGCCGCAATACTCAAAACCGTCTCAGAATCGAAGGACCACGCCGGTGGATCCTCTAAAACCATTCTGTGGTGTGCTGACAATAGAGCTGAGCGGCGGGGGAAGATTGAAAAATCGGGTCTGCAACAAGTCCGCCTGAAATCGCCAACTGACGATGGAAACGATACGGAAATCGAAACCGCCGCCAAAGGCGTCCGCAAACGACGTATCGGAATTGGAGAGACCGCTGACCGCGAGGAGGTCCGCTTTGTGGTTAATGTGCGCGACCCCAAATAGAGCGTGAACAAAGGGCGTGAACCTCCAAAGCGAAACAGAGGCTTGAGGTCCAAACATGACGCTATAGAGACTGGAGTTCACCGTGCCGTTGACGGGCACACAAATAAGAATGGCCTCGCATCCGACGTTCGCGCCGTAGGAGCCGTAGTGGCCGCTCACATCCGCGACGACGCCGATAATTGGAATGAGTTTGGCCTCGAAGGAGCCGTTCCAGCCATTCATCCTCTCGATGTTGGGAATGGAGATGGGGAAAGAGCTCACGGGCGTGAAGACAATATCCGCCCGAGAGGAATAGCCTCCGAATGCGGCGAATCGCTTGCGCTGCGCGGCTGCAGGGGTGGTGAGCAAGAACAAGATGGCTACGGCGCATAGGGCAGATGCGCATGGTGCGAATGAGAAGCGTCGGCGCGTGCCGGTCATGATTAGGCAGACCTCATCGGGCAGACCTCATTGGGGAGTCGTCGCGCGTGTTCACTGGTCGTCCGGTAAGACGGCGAGAGTGAGCGTATTCACCGTAGCGGGATCGTCACGAAGCTTGATATAGAGCAGCGTTCCGTTGGGCCGGGGCACATTCAAACTGCTGTCCGCGAATCCAATGGGAACGGAAACGGTGTGCGTGAACTGCGGGTCTGATGCGACCGAATCGATTAAAAACAGGTTTGAACCGGCAAGACCGCACTGCTTATCCGGGCTATCCGGGCAGCGCACTTCCTTGAACGAAGGAAGGCGCACCAGCGTTGCCAATGGCTGCCAGTCTCCCTTTCCCCCATCGGCATCCACAGGGCGAAACCGCAGTGGACCGAAAGCCGAAGCGCCAAAGCTCTTGAGCGGATCGAACACCGCCATCACCGTTTGCGAATCCTGCAAAATCAGATTGCCGTCCGCCACGCTCAACAGGACATCAAAGGAGCTATCCGCCGTGGCTACCTCGATTTTCTCGGTGCGCGGAAAGCTCTCCGGAATCTCCGTTTTCAGAAAGAACGTCATCCGCCCATCTTGCGGAAGTAAATCCTGATTGGTCAGGTGCACGGGGGACCGGGCGGATCCTGACTGCACGTTTTTGCCGATCAAGGCGACCTTGGGACGCGGTGGCTCAACCGTCGTTTGCAAATCCAGAACACGCCCATCCTTCAGGTCCACGCGTGCCACAAGTTTCTCGCCAGGCGTCAAAGCCGCGGGCGTAGCCCTCGTTGCCGACAAGTACAGTTCATCTTGCTGCGATGCGCGGGCAAGTTTAGCCGGTTCGAAGCGGATGCCCTGCAAATCGAGACTATTCACCTGGTCCAGCCGCGTTCCGGCGAGAAGGCCCTGCTGATCGCCCGCGCTTATCTTGAATGCATCGAGCTTGGCCGCTTCCGAATAGGCATGCAGATCGATTTGATCCGGCGGGATACCGCCGAATTGCTGAATGGCCATCTTCAAGGGCCCTGCTGCTGCGTCCTTCAGCGGAACGTGAATTTCCAGTTCATTCGATTTGACGGCTGCCCAGGCAGTCTTGATCTCCGTTCCCCGCTCGTCCTGGATGCCAATTTCTTGGACGCATGCCGCGGCGTCAGAATCGACGTGAATCATATCCTCTCGCCCCGCAATCAGCGCGCCCTGATCCGCGGCCGGGATCGTCCACGTCGTCGAATGCGCATTGAGCATGCGAAAGGCGGGCCCCTCGAACGAGTCGAATCCCCAATATCCGCGCACCGTCCCTTTGACACTGGGATCGAGTGTGCCGGCGCTCAGGGCATGCGCGTCCACCAGAAAGCCGCCCTGCGCCGGATCGGCTGCCGCCGGCAAATCCACCGCTTCGCCGGCCTTACCCTGCAGATGCAGCACAAAATCGTGCGCGATATCCGTAGAAAACACCACCGGAGCGCCCTCCACGGGGAGTACCAGAGGCGACTTTTGCAAACAGAAAACCCCGTCCTTGTCCAAGGAACGAAGCGGGGGCAGTTGCGCTGCTTCGACGGCGGGAAGCCCCATCACGATCACAGACATCGGCTTTCGAAACGATGGAGGATTATTAAGCCGCAGGTTCACTTGCGCATGTTGAGGCACCGATAGCGCCGGGATGTATTGGTAAGAGGCCGTGTAGAGACTGCCCATTAGTTTTGCGAGATCGACCACCGCCCCCACATAGGGGCTGTAAAATCCTCCGCCCGCGAGCGGCGTAGCGCTGACCTTGCCCATGAGGTCGGTGGACGGACCTGAGGTAAGCGCGGATACCATCGACTCGCTGTGGCCGTCGTCCAGAACCAACTGGTCGGTGTTCTGCGTCAAACACGTCGACTGCTGCTCCGGAGGCCGGTCAAAGCATTGCTCCTCAAGCCTGATGCCCAGCGTCTTAGCCAGCAGCACGGAGCGGTCGTGGAGCACCTTGGGATTGAAATTCGAAGTCTGCTTCAGCTCGCTCAAATACTTGTCTGAGCGTGTCCGGTCGAGGCCGGCTTGATTCAAATCCTGCGAGGCGCGCACAAACACGCCCGGTTTGCTTCGCACGGTGGCGCGCAATGTGTCGAAATCGCCGCCCGTTACGGGAGCCAGAAACAGCAGAGCCTGCTGGGCATCGTGGGGCACGGTCACCACGATGCCTTCGTCTCGGACATTCTTATTCCAGGTTTCCGCCCGGGTGAACCAATCGTCGGGCGGCGGGTTGGTGGTGCCGCGCAGAAATGCGATCACAAGCAGATAGTGGACCGATTGATTGTCGGGCAGGTCGGGATGAATCCACAGCCGGTCCCCCGGCTGCAAGTTCGGCACTTCCGCGATGGGAAGCGTCTTTCCCGCCCGGTTCACCGTCATTTCCACCCGAGGCCCGGCCAGGTCGAAGGCGCCATTTTCCGCCCGAGCGCCGCCGGTTGCTCCGAAAATTACCAGGGTGAAAAGTAGAAGACGAAACACCCATTCACGAAGGTGGGCGTGATTCATGGTTTGCGACACGATTGCTCCCAAATTCCCGAAGAGCCTGAGGACTAGGCGATGGCCTTGCGGGGAGTATTCAACACAAGTACGGTTTGCTTTGTTTCGGCAGGGGTGGGCCGCTCAGATTCTAACGTATAAACACTGTGGGGAAGGCAGAAGAGTTGGGAAAACTTTATTTGCTCTAAAGAACCTTTCATGAGCAAAGTGGAATAGAATCCCAGCGCGTTTGAAGGTGAGCCGGGAACCGACAAGGCACTGGGCGACAGCCTGATGCCGACCTGTTGTTTCTTGCCACTCCCAGGGACTTAGGCCGCAACTTGCACCCAAGCCGAGAAGGGGGCCGTGATCTGCGTCACGAGTTTTCGTGACCTCCCCGGCGCGCGATTCGCGTTCCTCGCCGCTCCGCGAAGCTTTCCACGAACTTCGCTTCACAGATGTGGATACAACGGCTCGATGAAGTGACATAGTTGCACGTTGCGGCGCAGACAATGTAATGCGTTGAGGAGCCTCCGCGCGGCGGTGAGTCTCACGCCGGCTGCTGTGATTGGAGTGCCCCTTCGAGCTGCTGAATCGTCCTGCGAAGCCAATCGCACATGGCTGCTTCAACCTTTGGGTCGTCGCCGGGCCCCCCCAGCGCCTCGACCGTGTCTCCCCGGTGGTTCAACGGAATGTGATGGCACGGGATGGCTTCGCCGCGTTTCTCGGCCGGAACGAAATCGATGAGCCAGCACTCCGAACACGGATGCTCTTTTGCCGGCAGGGCATAGTTCAGGCACGAAGGAGAATCCAGGAAGATGGAAAGCTCTTTGCGCGGCTCGCGAACCGATGGTTGGTATCCGCCTCGCTCAAGAAACTTCAACTCTAACTTGAGAGCGTCGAGCAGGTCCTGTTGTCGATTTTCTGCCATGGTAAACCTCTCGTCTTCGTCCGGATGAACTCCCTGATGCAACTGACGGCGGTCACGGACCACTGCGAAGCGAGTTCTCTTCCCGTAACGAGGCGCATGCAGCTAAAAGCTTCTTGATCCGAAGACCTGCGGCCGAAAGAGATCAACGCGGCGGTTCCGCCAGACCGTGATGGAAGCGATCGTTTGATAGACTAACGCTTCGAGAGATGAGCGTCTGTGCGAAAAGGAACACATTTAATGTGCGTATAACTTGATTTGACTCTAAGGAGCCTTTCATGAGGAAAGTGGAATAGAATCCCAGCGCGTTTGAAGGCCGTGCGGGAAAGGACGCATTTGCATCTCTGGCTTGGGGTTTTTCTGATCGCAGTCATGGGTTTGGTCCTGGGTCTTCTGGGAGGAGGTGGCTCGATTCTGACAGTGCCTATCCTGGTTTATGTCCTGGGCATGGAAGCGCACTCGGCAATTGTTCTTTCCCTTATCCTGGTGGGCGGCACGGCCCTGGTGGGCGCCCTTTTGCATCAGAGACATTCGCAACTGGCCTGGAAGCAGGGCCTGCTCTTCGTCGCGTTTGGCGCTCCGCTGAATTTTCTGGGGGCTCAATTTTCCCTGCGTGCCTCTGGCGGGCTTCTCCTCATTTTTTTTGGCGTGCTCATGGGTATTTGCGGGGCCGCCATGCTGATCAAAAGAGGCGAACGGAAGGATTTGGCTGGAGAGCCGAGCATTTGGCCTATGGTTGCGTCGGGTGCGGCCGTGGGGTTCCTCGCCGGCTTTCTGGGAATCGGCGGGGGCTTCATGATCGTGCCCTCGCTGGTCCTTTTTCTTGGTATGCCGATGAAAACGGCCACCGGAACGTCTCTTTTGGTGATCACCGCGAATAGCGCCGTGGCGCTCCTGGGCCATCGGCACGGGTTGAACGTTGGCGGGACCCTGTTATTGGAGCTCGCCGCTCCCGCGCTGCTGGCAACCTGCGTTGGCGTGCGTCTCGCGCAGAAGCTCAGCGCGCACCAGCTTCGCGAGATCTTTGGCGCATTCGTCATCGTTTTGGGCGTGCTCATGGTTGCGTACAACACTGCCGTTCTCTACCAGCGCTAAGAGATACGGCAGGCGCACCACGCCGCGGTTCGCGTCGCGCGGCAACAAGGAGAAATCGGATGCAATCTTTGGGTGTGATTGGCCAGCTTGCACGGTACCCAGTTAAGTCCATGCAAGGTGAAGCGCTGGCTTCGGCTGCGCTGACTCTTCAAGGTTTCGCGGAGGACCGACGCTATGCGTTCGTGCAGGCGAACTCTCGAGGTCCGTTTCCGTGGCTCACCGCGCGCGAGTTGCCGGAGTTGCTCTATTACCGAACCTCGGTCGAAAAGGCAGGCACGCCGGAGGTGGCCGTGGCGGTGGCCACAGCCCATGGAGAGCATTGGCCCATTGAGAGCGACGAGCTCCGCAAAGCGCTCGAGACGAGATCGGGAAAGCCGCTCTTTTTGCTGCGTGACTACCGCGGGTCGTACGATGTCGCTCCGGTCTCCCTCATCAGCCGGCAAACGGTGGCGCGCATCGCGGAAGAAAGCGGAGCGAAGGAAAATTCGTGGCGCTTTCGCCCTAATTTGCTGGTTGATCTGAAGGACGCCGGCCCTTTCGACGAGCTGCAGTGGGTGGGCAAAACTCTTCGAATCGGAAGCGCAGCGCGAATCGCCATCACTGAAGTCGATCAGCGTTGCGTGATGATCACTCTCGACCCGGCAACCGGCGAGTCGAGTCCAGAAATTCTGAAGTGCGTGGTTCAGAAGCACGGGCAGAGCGCGGGAATCTATGCGACGGTCCTCACGCCCGGCGAAGTGCGGGCCGGCGACCCGATCTTGCTCGAAGCGTAGCGCGACTGTATTTGGCTACGTGCCACAACATTCAGTAGAGGCAGGCCGTGCTCCTTGCTAGCAGGCGCTCGCGTACCGTGGGTATGCTGAACACTTGCTTCGGCGGACAGAGCCTCGTTCTCGTGGAAATCTTGAAACCATACTAACGAAGGATAACGTCCCATTCGCAAGTGAGCAGGTCGTCATCGCTAAGTGTGGAAAACTCAGGAGCCAATTTTTCTCGCGGAATCGGCAATTTCTCCCAACGACCGACGTGAATGACCTCGACTGCGAACCCGGCTTTCCTAAAGAGACCAAGCATCTCCGAATAGCGCAGCCGGTTGGTGTAGAAGCCCGCGTCCGCCAAGTAGGGCGATTCCCATGCCCGATTGCTGAACCGTAGATCGTTGGCCGCCCCGCCAATGAGGTCTCGCATACCGACGGTATATGAACCGACGCCGCCCGGTTTTTGAATTCGGCGCAATTCTTTCATCGTGGGCAAGAATTCCGCCCGGCGGACCTGTTGCAGACTGGCGTGTGAGAATACAAAATCGACCGATGCGGAGGGAATTTGGCGTAGTGAGTCGAGGCCGTGTGTAAGGTACTTAGCGGAGCAAAGGGCCAATAGTTGGTCGAGAGTCTGGATGTTTGAAAGGTCCGCGACAGGAAATCCATGCTGGTGGAGATAGGCCGCCATCCGCCTATATGGAGTGAGGCTGGCGGTGGCAAATGGACCGACATCAACCAAATACGTTTGAGAAGCTCCGAATGCCAAAGCAATCAGGGCCGTGGATAGAGAGTCACCGGGTCCGAGTTCCAGACAGACGGCTCTCCCTCCTCCTCTCTCTGAAATGCCCGCGGCTCTCTCTGACATGCCCGCGGCACGAAAATGTTGCTCGAATACGTGATAAGCATACTCGGGGCGCTCCATCGCACCAAGATTGAAGAAGCCAACCCTTTTCCAAATGCGATAGCTGACCGGCATGCGGGATAGAACGACTTTCGCAGCAAGGTTGACTTGCCAAGGAAGGCGATGGCTGATAGGCATGGGCGCCTCGAAGGTTATAAAGTTGATGGGGGAGCTATGAGGATAAAGAGGTCAGTCATCAGACTCCATCGGGGGAAGGCCGTAGTCGGAGAGCCAGGGATAACTGAGGCGGTTGGAATTGCCGTCGTGCGCGGAGCGAAGGGTGGTGGGTGACCAGGGGCTCGAACCCTGAACTTGCGGATTAAGAGTCCGCTACTCTACCAGTTGAGTTAGTCACCCCGAAGATCAGCTTACCAGATAAGGGCAAAGCCAGAAAAGTTTGCACTGATTTTGCACTGATGAGCTGAAATCAGTCCTATCCCGTTCTTCTCGAGTTCGTCTTGGGTTCGTCTTGGCCGCCCGCGCGGAGCATTCTCGAAAAGATCAAGAGAAAGGCGCGAACAAAATCGCCGTGAGCTGATGCTCAGTTCTCAGGGTAACTAGTTGGCCGATTCGCTATTACGAGTGCCGGTGGCGATTACAACAGGAAGAAGGTGTCGTCTTTCTCAACCGCTGGCGTATTCTCAAGAGGAGAACGAGAGGTAGCTTGCTGCTTTTCAACGGTGCTGCGCTTTACTGCGTCCATTCGCTCCTGCAGGGCCGGAAAATTTTTGGGCAATCTGTCTGCATCGTTGGCTGGGATGGTTCTGATTATCATAAGTTCCTCTCTGCTGAGTTCCGAGGATGACCGCTTGCAGTGCCGAGAATAGCAGCCTGGCCAGAGCGGGCATATGCTCTTTTCCCGTATTTTGGGTTAGGGGGTTTGCTGTAGAGGGAGCCTGAGCGCCCGGGACTCAGAGTCCTCAGTGGGGGAGAAACGGGAGACGGCGAAGTTACGCTCGAAGCTCGGCGGCGATTTCGCGGGCCACTTCACGAGCACGCGCCAGGTCCGAGGGATTGAGGGATATCGCGGCAACCCTGGGATGGCCGCCTCCGCCAAACCTTTCCGCCAGCGAGGCGAGATTCTTTTCCGCCGAGCCCGGATTCCAGGGATTGGAACCGATGGAAATCTTGGCGCGCGTGGCCGACGCGCTGATGCCTACCGAGTATCGGGAGTGGGGAAAGAGCAGATAGGGGATGAACTTGTTGTAGCCTTCCAGATCAAGATCGCTGACGTCGAAAAATATGACACCATCGAGGGCTTCCGCACGTTCCCGCAACACTGCGATGGAACGCTTGTGGCGTTCGAGCAAAGGCCCGAGATGCCGCGCAACGAGGGGAAGCTTCACGACGTCACTGAGGGAACGTTGGGCGAGATCGGGAATCAAACGCGGCACCAGCCCGGATTCCGGCGCCGCTTCGATCACCAGCGCCACTTGCGTGGCCGGCTCGGTTAAGGCGACGGCCGACTCAGGAGTGGGAAACTGAGCTCCGTCGATGACGTCGCCCCAGTGAATCAATTCGGCGAGCGGCTGAATATTAAATCCGAACTTACTGCTGGTGATGTCCGCCAGCAGCTTGGTGCAGGACTTGTAATCGGGATCATAGAATTTATGTCCGGAGCGGTCGGCGCGGAAATGATTGGCATCGGCGGGCGTCAAAAAAGCGCTCTGATGATGATCGAACCACCAGGTGACGCGCGGGGAGCTCGAGTATTTGAAATCGACGATGACATTTTCATCGCCATCAAACAATCCCTCCTCAAATGGCTGCACGGCGCGGTGGGTCATGCCGGTGTAACAGAAGACGGCCTGCGGGTTGATGCGTTCGCGGTAAAAGCGCGAGAAAAGAGCCGAGGAGGCGGCGCCATCGAAACAACGGTCATGGAAACAGAGACGGACCTTTATGGGTTCCGGCAAAAGATCCTCGCCAGCAGAAAAACGAAGAGAACAATTCAGTGCCGCAAAGCCATTTAAGATGGACGTGAGACTCTGGATTGTCAAGAGGAAAGGCGGCAGGGCCGTGCGTCATTGAGAAAAACGAAATGGCACCAATACGCGCGGCCGGCCCGACTTTCGGCGGGGACAAGACTTGCAACTTTCGCGGAGAATAGCGATGCTAGCCATTCGTGCGGAAGTGGCGGAATTGGCAGACGCGCAGGACTTAGGAACCGTTCGCGCTACTCTTCCGGGTCTTTCGCGCAGCACTCCGAGACACTCCGAACCGAAACGCAAGACAGCGAAACTCGCCAGTGTTTATGCGGCTTTCATGAGGGTTCCAAGCGGGCGTTTTCTGAGCTTTCCAATCGCACGTAAGCGCAGCCCCGCGCATGGAAATCAAGAACCAACTGCCACCACTACTGCCACCGGACACGGGGGCTAAGCGGGCCTATTGGTGGGCGCGACCGAAGGGTACTTCTGAGAACCTTGCGACGGGAGAGGCTGCGCTCGCTCAAACAAGTTCCGCGAGAGTACAGCGGGCGCACTGTCATAGCTCGTCGCGACTCGAACCTGTGCCAGGTATAAAAAGCCGCTCATAGATGCGCTCCGCGTATGGATCGGTCATGCCGGCGACGTAGTCGCAGACGCGCCGCCTTTGCGGGTCAGCCTCGCTGAACCAATTCCATGCGGCTTTTGGGATAAGTTTTTCAGGATCGGAGACAAGCGCGCCGAAGATCTTGTTGACGATCCTTACGCCGCGCGCTTCGAGTTGCTGCACCTCTGCCCGCTCGACCACAAGCTTTAGCGTGAGGTCCTTCAAGCTCTTCATCAGTTCGCGTATTGGCCCCGCGATGTCGCAGCGGTAGCGCAGTAGAGGATGTGAGAAATCGCCTTCCTGCTTTATCTGCACCGAGGTCACGAAAAGGTTTACGAGCGCGCCGATTAGTGATTTGCGTTGATCACTTTCGCCGAACAAGGTCTCTTTGAAGTCTTTCAAATAGACGGATTTGGACCCGATCTGCGCTCCGGCACGGTCAAAGATGGGCGTGAGGCCTTCGATAATCTCGTCGCGCTGGACGAGGTGTCTGCCGACGATATCCTCCAGGTCGTGTACGCCGTACGCGATGTCGTCCGCATATTCCATTATCGAGCAGTCCAGCGAGCGGTGGCTTGGCCTCCCATTTTCGCGGCCGCGCTGAAATTTTTGCGCATCGCTGAGGTTGAACGGCTGAAGAGCCCATTCCACAATCGGATGTTCGGTCTCGTAATAGCACTTTGGTGGGGGAGCCTGACTGCTGGCCTCGAATTCCGAATAGCGTGCCGGATACTTGAGCACCGCGAGAATCAGCCGCCTGGTGGGATTGGTGCCCTTCTGCCGTTTGTACTTTTCCAGTCGTGTGAGGATGCGGATTGTCTGGGCGTTTCCCTCAAACCCGCCGGAATCGGCCATGAGGCTTTGGAGTGCCCGCTCGCCGCCGTGGCCGAAAGGCGGATGACCGAGGTCGTGCGCGTAACAGGCGGCAGCGAGCAAATCCCTGGTCGGCAGCCAATCCATTAGCGTCGTATCCGAGTTGTACCGCCGCCGCAAACACGCCAGGATGCCCTCCCCGACCTGGGCCACCTCGATGGTATGGGTTAGGCGCGTTCGGTGAAAATCTCCTTCGCCGACACCCATCACCTGGGTCTTCGTTTGAAGCCGACGAAAGGCAGCCGAGTGGATTATGCGGCCTTTGTCTCGTTGGTATTCGTCCCGCTCGTCATCCTCGCGAGGAGGCTCAACTTCCCAATACCTCTCGCGAAATCGGACGTCGTCAATTGCCATCGCTGCGCTCCTGCTGGCCAGGCGGCGTCGCTAGCCCAGTGCATCTAGCAATCGCGCCGCGACTAGACCCATGCTTTGCACCGCCGTGCGCGCTTGTGCCTGGGTAACCGTAGAAACGAAGGGTCGGCCATGCCCCGTGCCCTCTCGATTTCGCAGGCGGTTTACAGCACAAGCCAACTCATACAGAGCCAAGTCCATCTGTTCTTGTGGAGTGGGGCTGGACTTCCTCACCGCGCACAATTCCGCTGCTACGAATGCCTGCCCGAGCAATGTTGGAAAGTGTGCGGTCTCAGAATAATTGCCGAATCGCTGGACCAGAACGTGAGCGGCAACCGCTTCAACAAGATCTTTTCCTGTGCCGGTTACAAGAGCTGCGTCGAGGACACCGCGTCGGGCGCGCCTCACGTATGCCTTCAGTGCTCCCGTTAGCTCGTGGCCAGTGAGTGTATCGAGCACGGTCGGAAGCAGCTCTCCGCTCTCTGCCAGATTGAATCCCTCGCTGGCAAACGCCTCCCGCAGGTCCTGAATGGCGTCGGTACCGGCGAAGTTGCTGGAGCCCTCGCGGAACCCACCGACGCCGCGAACGAGCGCCACGAGAAGGTAGACAAGTCTTTCCCCCCTTTCAATGTCATTCTCGATCGCCCAATGCAACACGCCACGAATGCGCTTGGCTTTGCCGATCGGACGTCCGGCCTGGCTCGGATCTGCCTGTATCAAATCTGCTCTTCGGAATTGGGCTTCGATTTCCGAATGGCTTGGCTGACGACTACCAGTTGGGGACTGCGAGTCGTCCATTAGGCGGGCAAGAGCAGCGATGACCGCGTCGGTCAAAGGTGCGGACGCCGGTTTGGGCTGATTAGTATCCATGGAACCCTGAACCCGACCGGGCAGTCCGCTATCTGAATCTTTAGGCTGCCCGCACAAAGAGGTGACGGCGGATAGTCTAAGACTCGGACCGCACGTTGGCCACCTCTTCATTTGCATGAAAGTCGGAGACACTGGGAGCGGGCTCTCCCAAGACGGTTCTTTACGCACCCGACGCGCGCTAAACCGACGCGAACCGGCTGTATTCCTTGTTCATAAACCAGCTCTTTGATGAACACGCACAGTCGTCAAATCGCTCCAGCAGAATCAAGCGACTACGGACGCGCGGCGGGGCAGCCTTTTTGAACACGCGGCCACGGTTCCGAGGCTCACACCCAGGCGTGCCGCAATTGCTCGCATAGATGCCCCGGAATCGCGCAGCTTGGCAATCTGAGAGGCATCGACGGTTACGCGCGGCCTTCCGATGCGCGCTCCCTTCGCCTTGGCGTTCTTCATCCCCGCTTTGACGCGCTCGCGGATTAACTCGCGCTCAAACTCGGCCATCGCGCCAATGATGTTAAACATTAGCCGTCCGCTCGCCGTGCTCAGGTCCAGGTTATCACTCAGCGAAACGAACGCGATTCCCAGGGACTCAAACTCTGCGAGCGCGTTCACCAGATGGCGCAGCGACCGGCCAAAACGGTCCAGCTTCCAGACCAGCACAACGTCAAACTTGCGCCGCTTGGCATCGGCCATTAGCCGGTTTAGCTCGGGCCGGGAGTCTTTCGAGCCGCTCACACCGCTGTCAACGTACTCGTCCGCGAGCCTCCAGCCACGTGCTTCGGAAAACTCGCGTAACTCGCCCGTCTGTAGCCCCGCGTCCTGGCCGTGGTTCGTCGTGCTCACTCGGGCGTAGATCGCCACTCTTGCGGTCATCGCTTGCGTCCCTTCGGTCTTGGGCCGGGATGCTGCGCGGCCTTCACCTTGCGGCCTTTGGCGATATCGGCATCGGTCCAGCGCCAGAGCATCCGGCCATCACTGAACGGGATTCCCACAGATGGCTTGATCTTCCCGAGATTCAGCCATCGATTCAGCGTGCGAAACGAGACGCCAATCCGCTTGGCCGCTACCTCGGTGCTGTAATAGGTCTTCGTCATAGTCTCCTCGTTTCCCCAGAGCACATCCGCTAGGCCACTGGCCGGAGCCAATGGCCTAGAAGCCGCGCTCTCACGCGGACATCAACTCCACTTCGAGCCGCATGAGGCAATCGCGGACGTTGTTCCGCGTCTCTTTGGCGAGCCGGGTCAGGTCCGGGCAATTGCCGTTTCCGCCTTCGGAGTGCCAGACGTGCTCTAGGTAACCGGCGATCTCACCCGCCATGCCGTACGAGCTGAACTCGATTACCCGGCACCGCGAGAGAAATCGCGGCTCAAGCGAGCCGGTTTCGTTACAGGTGAAAATCCAGATGGTATTCGGCGCCTGATCTGTCGCGTCTAGCTTGCTCAGCAAGGCTAGCTGAGCGGCGGGTGTCATCCTATCCGCTTCGTCAACGATCACGAGATGGAATCCCCCGGACAGCGGAACGTAGGCGCACATCCGGCAAACGTCTTCGATAGCTTGCGCGTTGCACTTCTGCGACGGGATATGGTGGACCTCGGCGCCGATCTCAGACGCCAGAGCCAAGGCCATCGAAGTCTTGCCAACACCGGGCGGGCCGACAAAGAGCCAAGCGGATTGGTACGGATGCGCGGCAAACTTGGCCATGATCTTTTTCGCCTTGTCCAAGCCGACGAATCCGGCGACGGTAGCGGGACGGTACTTATCCGCGAGCGAAGCAGGAAATGCGAAAGAGGGTGCGCTCATTGGCGCACCGCCTGGATGTAATCGGCGGCCTTTTGCGCTTGCGATGCCGCGAAGACGACCATGCGCGCGTCGCTCTTGAGTACGTCAATCCAGGATTTGAGATAAGCCGCAGAATTGGCCAGAGTCTTGCGCTCGATTCCAGCGACACCCGCGAGCATGGCCGCGCCCATCTCGGCGATTAGTTCCTCTTTCGAGTAGGATTCAGAGCCGAACGTGTTTAGCTTCTCGATTCCTTCGCGCCCGATGCGCGACGTGTGGCCGGTAGAGTGTGTCAGTTCATGGAACAGCGTCGAATAGTATTCCTCGGCTGAGCCGAATGCTTGGCGCGACGGCATCCCTACGGTGTCGTTAGCTGGCCGATACCATGCGCGGGCGTCTTGCACCGTCGCCGGAGGGTTCGGCATCGCGGTAACGATTCGCTCGCATTCCTCGATAGGGTTGTTAACTCTACCTGAGCCTGGCGCCGTGATGCCGTCGCACTGCTCCGCGTTGAACACGGTGTAATAGCGCAAGATGGCCAAGGTCTTGGCGACGGTCTGGCCGTCCGCGTCTTCGCGTTCGTACTTGTCGATCTTCCAGAAGACCACTTTCGAGCCGTGCTCGCCGCGTCGGACGTTTCCGCCCTGTTCGTTAGCCTGCTTGTACGTGAGCCAATACGGTGAGCCGTACCCGCGAGACGCGAGCAAGAACACGTTGATGCCGCGATACTCGCGCTTGCTAACTAGATTCTGCGGCATCTGGGTAGCCCATGGCCGATGCCACGGCGCTACGCCAGACTCCAATTGCTTGATGATCTGCTCGGTTACGATCTGATAGACGGAAGAGTGTTGCGATAGACTTGATGCAGCTTGCATACGAGGTTACCTCTCGCGTGTGAGTTAGGCTCTATCGGGTGCTAGTAACACTCGGTAGAGCCGTTTATATCTGTCCTGACATATGCCACAACTGCGCAATCGTGTCAAGAAAAAAGCGCATGGCGCCGCAAAATAATTCGGCTCGAACCTTCAGGCGATCTTGCAGCGATTTTCAGCGGAGTTTACGCGCACTTTCAGCGGCTCGGTTTCGCGGCGGCCCGTTAAAATTCGGCGCGAACGATTGCGAAAACTGCGGGATGGCCTGAGTTGTCGGACCTAGGGGAGCGCGGATACGGAGACGCCTCCTGAGGTGCCAGCGAGCTAATTTTATTTTTTTTTTGCGCGGTCTGAGCCCCGAATCTATCCCAAGCGAGACGGTGAGTGGGCGAGCGAGCGTGCGATCTTTCCCCAAACCGTCGAACAGTCGGGCGCTACAATGTTTGAGAATTCCAATAACCGTGCAGCACTCGACCTTAGTTGCGATGGGTGTCCGGTGGCTTAACACACAGTGCTCAGTGGTGCTGTACGAGTTTGCTACAGCAGCGGATGAGAACCCCGACGTGATCGGCTGGGCTCCCGGAGCGGGTTCTGTCCTCATCGAATGCAAGTTGAGTCGTTCGGATTTCTTAAGGGACGCAACGAAGACTGTCCGGAGTAATCCGCGTGCAGGAATGGGTCACCGCCGCTATTATCTCTGTCCACGCGATTTGATTCAGCTGAACGACGTTCCTCCGAAGTGGGGACTGCTCTGGGCCACCAAGGGCCAAGTAATCGTAAAGCGCGAGGCGCGGGGGCATCCAGAGAGAAACCTTGCGGCCGAGGTCCGGTTCCTCAGTTCGATGCTTAGGCGCGCACAAATACGAATCGGTACCCGGCCGCTGTCGGAATGGCTCAGAGGTGAGAATCGCTTCGAGGCAAAACGTGGCCTCTCGCCCACCAAAGATCGGGTATTTCGCGGATAATCGGGCGATATGCCGATGGGAACGTGCAAGCTCTGCCATCGAAACAGGGACTTGCTGGACAGCCATCTCATGCCGCGCGCGTTGTACCGCATGGCGCGGGGCTCCGGAACAAAGGGCAATCAAGACCCGCACGTCTTCACGGCGACGGGCCGCAAAGCTTCCTCCCACCAGATCAAGGATTATGTGCTGTGCCACGAATGCGAACAGAGATTTAGTATCAATGGCGAAGACTACGTCATGCGGCTTGTTACGAAACGGAATGGGCAGTTTCCGCTGCTAGACATGCTGAAGACGATCCCAACTCCCCTTCAAGGCAAGAATTGGACGGCATATACAATCGCCCAGACACCAAACATCGACCGCCCGAAGATTGCATATTTTGCGCTCAGCGTCTTTTGGCGCGCGTCCGTGCATACGTGGGAACAAGACAGCGGCGAAAAAGTGTCGATCGATCTGGGGAAGAAATATAACGACGAGATCCGCAGATATCTTCTTGGCGAGACGCCTGTACCGAAGAACGCGAACTTATTGGTTGCCGTCTGTACCGATGAGGAAAGCCAGAAGACGTTTTTCGTGCCTGGGGACAATACCAAGGTGAAGGACCGGTCTGTGGGCGTCTTGGTGCGCGGGCTTTTCTTTCAATTCCGAATCACTCGGACACCCGCGCCTTGGCAAGCGCGTCTTTCCATGATAAACACCCCCCACGAACCCATCTCCGTGTGGAATTGCTTTGAGCGCGGAGTCTGGAGGCTCGGCGACGGAAGTTAAGCCGCCGCTTTCTGAAGACGCCCGGAATCATCTAAATCGCCTATACGGTCGTCCAGACTAAGCCGATAGAAACCTGCGTAGCCTGGCGACGCGTAGTGGCAATAAGTGCGCCGAAAAGTCACGGTAACGCCGCGCCGAATCGCCCCGAGTCTGAACCGCCTCGTCGGCTTGGTTAAACCCAAAGCCAAACATTGGGTCACGCTTACCCCCAACGGTCCGAACGGAGCGCAGAAACTGTCGCATTTCCCGCTGCGAGAACAGGAGGACTTGAGGCGCCCACCAGGTCCCCAACTCGCGGTGTTGGGCTGAGTCTACAGCCGGATACAAAGCCACCAAACAGAAGAAATCGGCCTCGGGAGGGCAGTCAAAGTTGTTGAACCACGTTTCGTAGCGGAACGATTTCTTTGCCCGAATTGTCGCCCTCGGGCTGGAATACGTCCGCGAGGACTTAACTTGAATGCATGCCACACGCACTCTTCTTCGTTGTCGTCGGGCAATTACAAGGTCCACACCGGGTTGCTGCCGTGATACTGGAGCGTATAGCGAATAACCCTGCGACGCAGGGAGCAGCCGAGCAAGTTGCTGTGCGACGCAAAACTCGGAGTATGGAAGTGTGAAAATCGGCTCCATGACTTGCGGTGATCTTATCGCGAGTCCGTCGATAGCTGCGCCGGATCGGCAGCGATGATTTCCGGTTCGCCGCGATAATCCTGTATGCGCCCCGTGACGCAGATATTCTTATTTCGATAGGTTTCCTCGGGGGCGCCGAACTTGGCGCGATTCTCTCCCCAGATCAGCACCGTGAAGAGTTGCCCCGGATACGGCTTATCGAGGTCCAGGAAGGTGGGTTTCCCACGCGTGGTTGCAGCGTAGCGCCCGCTCGCTACCCTGCCGCAGACCGTGGCTTGCTCGCCGATGTGATCTTTGGCCTCCGTCGTGGTTAGTTTCTTGCCCTGTCCCGAGAGAACAACACCTATTGCGAGCAAAGTGACGGCGAGAATCGTAAGACGCACTCGAAAGCGACGCGCTGGCGCGATTGACATGAATGCTCCTTCGCGGGTATTCAGGGACGGTGTTTACTGCGCCCTACATACGCTCATCGTGCCTAACGGTCAAGCTATCGACATTAACCAGTCTGTGCCGCGCGGTTGCTGCTTTCGCTCTCACGTTGGTCGTCGCGAGCAACGCTCTCGGCTGGGGGCAGGAGGGACATCAAGTGGTCGCGACAATCGCGGAAAGGCACTTAACCGCGAGGGCTCGTGAGCGAGTGAGGCAGATCCTTGGCCCCGAGGTCTCACTGGCAGCGGTCTCCACGTGGGCAGATGAAATCCGCCCTTCCCGCCCGAAGACGGCTCCTTGGCATTACATCGATATCCCACTGAACGCTTCGGCAATTGACCCGGCCAGGGATTGCCAAGATGGGGATTGTGTTACCGCCGTAATAACCCGCTTTGTCGCGGTGCTACGCGATAACGCCTCAAGTCTCGACGCTAAGAGTGAAGCGCTGAAGTTCGTGGTGCATTTCGTAGCCGACCTGCACCAGCCGCTCCACTGCGCGGATAACCACGACCGGGGTGGAAACGATGTGCACGTTACGTTTTTCGGCCAGAACGCAAACCTCCACAGCGTTTGGGACACGCTGCTCATCGAGCGCATTGATCCCGATACAGGGAGTTACGCGAAGAGGCTCGACGCTGCGCTGACGAATTCGAATATCAGCACATTCGAGGCGGGAACGGTCGAAGACTGGGCCCTCGAAAGCCATGCAGTAGCACAGAAGGTGGCTTACGGTGCGCTGCCTCGCGGAGAGACTCTCGGTCTTGGAGCAGATTACTTTCAGACTGCGGCGCCCACTGTTGACCTGCAGCTTCAAGAGGCCGGAATCCGACTAGCTTTTATTCTCAGCACGGCGCTGCGATAGCGCGTCGGTAAAGGCCGATGTTGGGCACCCTCGTTACTTGTAAGGAACCAATCGATCCCCACTGGTGTCCAAATGTATAGACGCTTTCTGCGAGGGTGGATGCGCGGCTACTTCATCGCCCACGGGAGTGGAGACAAGCAACATGCCACACTTTAAACGCGAAACGCCTTCCGTGGTGGCGGCCCCTAATGTAATTCCCATGGCCGACATCATGCTCGTGCTGCTCATCATTTTCATGGTGGTCACGCCCATGTTGCACAACGGCATCCCGGTGAACATGGCCGAGGTCACCAGTCCCATCGACATGCCCAATGCCGAGAAAGACAACGCCGTGATCGTGTCCGTAACCCGCGACGGTTCCTTCTACCTGGGTCAGACCAAGACTAACCTGGGCGCCGTCGCTTCTCAGATCAGCGATCGCATTTCCGGTCGCCTGGACAAGACGGTATTCATCAAAAGCGACGCCCGCGCGAAGTATGGCGACGTGGTGAAGTTGGTGGACCAAGTGCGTTCCTCCGGCGTGGACAACGTCGGACTGCTCACCGATAAGGCCGAGGGTCGGAGGCCCCCGCCGCCGCCCGTCTGATCAGCGGAGAAGCGACTCCGGTCCGGCGAAGCTTCTCTGCAACCAACCCGGGCCTACTGCAATGTGACCCGGCTGCCGAACTTGACAGAAGGGAGCAACGACGATGGGAATCGACTTGGCAGCAAGAAAGGGCGGCCCAATCGCCGGCATGAATTGCATCCCTTTGATTGACATTCTGTTGGTGCTTATCATCAATCTTAATGGTCATCACGCCGCTGACGCCCCGCGGTCTAAAGGCGCTGGTTCCCCAGCCTTCGCGCGATTGTCTCGGCCCCATTGATTGTCACTCCTGTCAGTTTGCCTCTCGGCGTTACCTTCCTAAGTTGTAGACCGGAGTAGTACCGTTCTGGATGAACGTGCAATTAGCCTTACCTTTATCGCCGCACACTTGCCTCTGCATGTTGATCGTTTCCAATTGAATAAACTGTTCCGGAGAAAGATGCATCGCTTCCCGATAGGCATTGTCGGCATTGGCGCGGCTCTGTTCAGCCTGTTGACGCTGATCTTCGGCTAATTTCGTCTGCTTCTCGGTCTGGATGCGCTGTTCCTGCGTGGCCGTTTCGACACGCTGATTCTTAACGGCGTCCGGTGGGTTCGCCTTTCCAACCGTCATGGTCACGAGTTTTACGGGTAGGTTTTTCTCTTTGATGAACGCGACGATCTGATCGCGTATCTCAGCGTCGATGGCATCTAGCGCGGTAGTCGAGATGGCTGTCTCGTTCATACCGTGCTTACGTACGGCTTGCCGCACCATAGTTTTGAACGGCTCCTCCAAATTGTTCTTATACCAGTCAGGGCCGAAGTTTTTGATTAGGCTCACGGAGTCCGTGACCTGGAGAACGGTGATCGCGTGGAATGTGATAGGCACGCCGTCCGACGTCATCGTGTCCGCCATTTCTGTCTCAAACTTCTGAGGCTGCATATATACGTCGACGCCATCGGTCGAGATCGCTGCGTAGGTCCTGCCGGTCTTCACCGATTCGGCGTCGACGCCACCGTGTCCAAGGAGCCACGGTTTCTCCACGAGCACGACTTCATGGCCTGCATCCGGCGAGTACACGCTGCATCCTCCAAGTAGAATTGTTGCCGCAACAGCAATCGAGACAACTTTCATTTTCATCTCCTTTTCACTCAAAAAGTAATCGCACCCTCGATCGAGGACCTATGGTGCCCTTGTGAAGGCGGTCGCGGCAAGGATGAGTCTGCCGAAGTGATCAACGTGGCGGTCGGTGGTCCACCGGAGCGACCAAAGATGGCGGAGATCATGCGTCGCCACGTCCGCCTCAGGCGTAGCGCCTAGAAGACGGCGTACTTCGAAACAATCCATGCCTGAACCGGATAGGTCCCGAAAACGGGATTTTCGGAAGGTGGGATTTCAGAGGATAGACACACAGCAGAGGATGGCACACAGGCTCGGCTCAGGCGCAACGAATTCAGATGCGAGGGGAACTGGCAGCCTGGGAGCGCTCGTGGAAGCTCTCGAACATCTCGCGTCTGCCACGCATCTGTGTGTAGCCTGGATTGAGAATCTTGAACCACGTGGGCGGGCTAGTGACGTAGGGCGCGAGCTTATGTTTGGCGACAATTCCCTCAAGGTCCTCACGGCAGATCACTTGATACAAGTCCTTGCCTGTGGCGGGAACGTGCTCAGCGTATAGGAATCCCGTGCGGCCCCTAACTAGCTGCCGCAACCGACTTTTCCGCTCCAATAACGTGAGTCCGCGCAAGTCCTCGCCATTCAGCCAAAGCAAGTCAAAAGCGTAGAAACAAGCATCCTGGTGTCTGCGGCGCAGGTCCAGGAATATGCTACGTCCATCGTTGTCGAGGCACACCAGTTCGCCATCCAATATCGCGTTCTTGACCGGCAGTTTAGCTATGATCGAAACGAGTCTTGTAAATGACTTGTACACAATGTTTTTACGAGAGACCAACTCGCACTTGCCGTTCTCGATGTAGGCGACGGCCCGAAATCCGTCGTGCTTCAGCTCGAAGACAAAATTGGAGTGGTCGAAGGGTGCGGCTATGCGCGTCGGATTGATCAGCTGCATTCGGGGGAGGGCCACAATGCAATTTTATCAACTCATCGGCAGCCCTTCCACGAAACGCGACAGAACGCGAGAATCGATTCTGGAACCAGTGTCACCCAACACCGTCAGCCGATACGTACCTTGAACCACCCTCACTGCAAAGCCTTCCTCGACTAACGCTCGGTTCCCGAGTCCCGCTTCAGGACGCGATAACCCAGTGACACGCGCAAGTTCTCCCGGAACTGTCATGCCTGACCCATGAAGAAAGCAGCGGGCAATTTCGCGAAGAGCGGTATGACGATCTACTTTCGTCGCCAACTCTTCTGGGAAACGCTCCTCGGCCAAGCCCCAGAGGTAACTGAATTTAGGCTGATAGACCGCCTCATTCGGCACGACGATCATCGCCGTTTGTAGTTCGTCCAACGCTTGCGTGAACCGTTTACGATCCAATACGCCCGATTCGCGGCGCAGGTCGCCCGTTCCCAGCTCCCACTCTTTGCGCAAGACTCGCAACACACTGAGCGCCGATTTGCTCAGGCGCTTCTTCTCTTCGTGCCTCCGCACCCCCCAAAGCGCTTTGAAATACGGGATTATTCGTGGCGCGAGGAACATCGCTTTGCCGCGAGCCAGTTTGCCGTAGTAAACGCGACCGCGCCGCATCAGTTCATCCTTCAACATCCAAGTGTGAGAGGTCTCCGGGTCTTTCTGCACATTGCGGGGCATGGTGGCGTCGCGCCGTCCGCAGACAGCCACATAAAGGGACGGACCTAGTTGGCGTCCATCGGTTAGGCACGTCGCAAACCCGACGCGTTCGATAAATTGCTCGGCCTGTATGGCCGTTTCGATGCGCGCGGTATTCTCACGGCACCAGTACGCATCTCGGTACTCCTCAATTTCAGGAGGAAGGAGACGACTGGCTCGACGGCCTCTCATGGAGTATTTAGAGGCGAGCGGGATTAATGGGCTGGATGCTCGGGAGATTCACCGTTTCAGTATTTCAGACGGTCCCTCGCCGCGCAAACAGCAGCGCGCCCTGAACACAACTCGAAAGGCGCTGCGAAGAAATGGTGGGGCTACGGCAGCGACGACGAATCGAAGCTGGGACTTCCGGATATTGGAAGCTCATTCGGGACGCTGTAATACAACAGCGACGCCTGATGGAGTTCTAGCAAGGCAGTAGTGCTAACAGCAGGTCTCTTTGGGACCGTCGAGATACATGATGAGGCGAAGCCAACAGGGGGAAGGTCCTCTTCCGTAGCCAAGCTGTGAGGAT
>Ga0207047_1033_pt1 | contig 34165 bp, 29 predicted proteins | sample Alteio_BWMinCont_67_FD_153302 | JGI IMG/M metagenome (GOLD analysis project Ga0207047, IMG submission 153302) | Enriched cells from forest soil in Barre Woods Harvard Forest LTER site, Petersham, Massachusetts, United States -... | ecosystem: Environmental > Terrestrial > Soil > Temperate forest >...
ATGGTAGGCTTCCTGATGACAGTGGCCGCAATAGGATGCGTTGGGAAAAGCTCCGGACTGAACAAACTCGTCGCCCTGAACTTTCGCATTTCCAGGAATGAATGGCTTGTCCTTGCCAAAGCGGAAATTATAAGTGTCGCTGATCTTGTCAGAGTATTCCTTGCGCGCCGTGTCCTGATCGTTCTGCTGCGCTCTGGAGACCGGCAAAGATGTGCTGATTCCTGCGAGAAGGAGGACTCCGGTCGTCACGAAAATGCCCGCTGTTCTTTTCATATTGATTCCGCCCGGGCCGTACTCATGGCCGTTTCACAACCTGACTCGCAACGACCGCTGAAGGGCTCTTACCTGACATGCTGTCGTAAACGCTGGGAATGATGCCCTTGCCCTCTTCGATCATGAAGTAGCGATCGACAGCTGGAAGTGACAGATGTTCGACAACTCCATCCGACCAATGAATCTCGAGCGCGGCGCCTGTTGTAATCTGTCCCAGTCCGAAATGCAGCCGCTGGTCGTTTGAAGATTCATAGCTGCCACCGCTCATCACATCACCGCGCTGACGGATGCCGCCCGCGGTTAGGTATGCGGTCGTTCCGATCGCATCACGCGGGCTTTTTGGTCCACCCACAAGCGCAAGCCCAACCCAGTGGTTGGTGTCGGCATTGACGTTGCGGAGCAGGACAGGCGTGTGATCGATGCAGTTGATGACGACATCGATCTTTCCATCGTTAAACAGATCGCCAAAGGCCGCGCCGCGGCTGGGAATGACATCGGCAAGCCCGGTGCCTTCAACAGGGGGAATCACCTCGAACTTTTTGCCGTGATCCACATTGTGAAAGAGCATTGGGCGCTCGGCGAAACTGGTGCCCCAGTTGTGCTGGTCGACCTGCGGATAAACGTGGCCGCTCACAAACATGAGGTCTTTCCAGCCATCGTTGTCATAGTCGATGAATTCGGTTCCCCAGCTAAGGAAGGGATAAGTGACTTCTGCAATTCCAATTTGAGGTGTGATCTCTGAGAAATTGCCATCGCCCTCGTTGCGAAACAGCGTCTTGTAGTCGTCTGAGAAGGTGGTCGTGTAGAGATCGACTTTGCCGTTGTTAAGGTAGTCTCCGACGCCGAGCCCCATGGACGCGGTGTCGCGCGCCTCCTGGTTTAGCGCAAACCCCGAAGCAAAGCTGGCATCTTCGAAGGTGCCGTCGCCTTTATTGATATAGAGATAGTTTGGTGTGGAGTCGTCGGCGACGATGAGGTCAACTTTCCCGTCGTTGTTAATATCGACAAATGTCGACGAGAAACCATAATAGTGGTCTTTATCGCTGACTCCGGCTTTCTCGCTGACGTCGGTGAAGGTGCCGTCGCCATTGTTGTGAAAGAGGTGATCCGGTTCGCCTTCCAGACCGCGCGGGCCGCACATCACATTTGCTCCGCGGTACTCGCAGAATGCAAAGCCCACAGCCTCTGAGCCAGGAACAGGGGGATGACTCATGTCGTAGTGAATGTATCCGGGGACAAACAGATCGAGGCGGCCATCTCCGTCGTAGTCGCCAAAGCTGGCTCCGGTTGACCAGTTGCCCAGAGTGACTCCTGCCTGTTCGGCAACGTCTGTAAATGTTCCGTCGTGATTGTTGTGATAAAGGCGATTCTTACCGTAGTTTGTTACATACAGATCAGGCCAGCCATCGTTATCGTAATCGCCCACCGCAACCCCGTAGCCCCAGCGTTCATTCGTTACGCCTGCTTTGGCGGCTACGTCTGTAAATGTCCCATCGTGATTGTTGTGAAAGAGAGCGGCGTGAGGCGGTTCAGCTTTCCCGTCCACAGCATCATAGGTCGACCCATTCACAAGATAAATATCAATCCAGCCATCGTGATCGTAGTCGAGAAGCGCCACGCCGGAGCCGGTTGTCTCGATAATAAAGCGCTTCTCCGGCGTGCCCATCTTGTGACGCCAGACAGTCAGGCCGGCTTTCTCAGAAATATCCTGAAAGACAATTGGTCCGGTCTTGACGAAGCCGCCGGCAGTGATGGGCCGTTTCTCCGCGTCGAGAACGGGGGCAAAAACACCTGCTGTTGCCGAACCGCCAGACGGCGGTGTGGTTGTCGAATTTCCTCCATAGAGCGGAGGCGTCGATGGCTGTTGCCCATTCAGCGGTGCTGTTGAGAGAGAAATTACACCTAGTGTTACGCCGAGGAGCCAACGCGGGCGCGGCTTGAGGAACCGGCACAGAATCATGAAGGGACAGCCCTATTAGGACGGAAGTCAGCTACGGGTGCTAATTATTAGCGCTGCTCCGACCGGTTGTCTTCCACCTGAGGATGGAGGTGCACATCATCCATTGGGCGATGCGAATGTCTATAGTCCGGCATGAGATGAGTGCAACTTCGCTACCAGCGCAGTTACTATCAGGCTCGGGATGAGGCGATTCACCAGCGGTCGTCCGATCAGAAAGTAGCGGACAAAGTATAACTGTCTCTCATTCGCTGCAGCCATAAGCCAAAGGGATGATCTTTTACTCCACCTGGGAACCGATAACAACTACCGATAAAGGTTTTACTCTTGCTGGGTCAAAGATATTCCTGGAATGGTTTTATCGAGATGAAGGGATCTGCAAATGCAGTGAGGAACCGTCGCGTGTCTATGCTGCAGATTCTTCTTCCGTGCATTTTGGTGATGGCAGGACTCTCATCGCTGGGTCAATCGCTTAATCCGGGCGCTGATGCCGCTCGCCCTGCTTCTCGACAAAGCACAGCGACAGCGCATGCAGCGCATCTCATCGCTGCCGGCAAACCTGACGAAGCCTTTGCAGATCTTGCAACGCTGTCTGCTGAGCAACCAGAACCAGCTGGTGTGGAACGCATGCTTGGTTTTGTCTACTATCAGCGATCGGAACTGAACAATGCGGAGAAGGCTTTTGAGAAGGCTCTTACGCAGGACCCCCGCGATCTGCAATCGATGCAGTTACTTTCCATTACATTGTTTCGCCTGGGCAAGCCCGCCGAGGCAATACCAATTCTGGAGCGTGAACGCGGTTCACCAGATGCGACAATCGATCCCGATTATCTGCTTGGCATGTGCTACATGGACGTACAGCGTTATGACGACGCCCGCCGGATGATTGCTTCGGAAGCTCATCTGGCTCCCGGGTCTCCGGCCGCCTATCTGTTGACGGGGCGTCTGTTGTTGCGCCGCGAATATCTGCCCGCAGCGGAAGACGCGGCCAGAAAGGCTCTTGCATTGAACCCTCGCCTCCCGCTGGCGAATGAGCTGCTTGGCCAGATTGCGCTCGCACAAAGCGACACCTCACGTGCAATAGCGGACTTCAAGGCGGAACGGGCTGTCAATCCTCTCTATGGCGGTCTCTACGAACGCCTGGGAGACGCCTATTTTCGTGCAGGAGACTATCAACTGTCTTTGCAGTCATTGAACCGAGCCGCCCTGCTGGAACCGAATTCGACAGGACCATTCATCCTGCTAGGCAAGGTATTTATGCAACGGCAGGACCCGGTAATGGCAACCACTTATCTTGAGCGAGCCTTACGCATGGATCCGAACAACTACATCACGCACCTTTTGCTCGGGCAGGCGTACCATGCTACGGGCCGCGATAAAGAGGCGTCGAGCGAATTTCAGAAGGTACGCCAGATGCAATATAGCGATCATCGGTAGACCCTGCAGCACAAGGCCCCCGAACAACCATCCCGCAGAATTCGGATTGTTCAGATACGGCGGACCGATGACAGCGTCCGACAACTCTTTCGAGGTGAGTTATGAATCGACGGACGTTCTTGCAAACGAATGGCGCACTCTGTGCTGGTTTTGCACTGACCAATGCCGTACCTGTCCTTGCTCACACATTGTTGGCGAGCGAGTGGCGAACGTTCGAAGTCGTAACCAAAGTCGAACTGCTGAAGCCGAGTGGCATAAATCACATTTGGCTTCCGGCGGCGCTGATACGTGAGACGCCGTATCAAAAGACGCTTTCCAACCGCTTCACCGCAGATGGGGGAACAGTCAGGCTGAACGAGGACAAGCAAAGCGCTCTCGGAATCGTGTCAGCAATGTATGCAGCAAATGTGAAGCCGATGCTGACGCTGACTAGTCGCATTTCGTTGAAAAATTACGCCGTCGATTTGTCCTCTCGAGGAACAATGCCGCCCGCTTCACCCGCGGAACTGAACTACTTCCTTCAGCCCACCCAATACGTGCCGACTGATGGCATCGTGAAAGAGACTGCGCTGAAGGCAACCGCTGGCGCGACCACCGACATGGAGAAGGCGCGGGCTATTTATGAGTGGGTTGTCGAAAATACGTTTCGCGATCCGAAGATTCGCGGCTGTGGTCGCGGCGACATTCGATTCATGTTGGAGTCCGGCGACCTGGGAGGCAAATGTGCGGACTTGAACGCTTTGTATGTTGGTTTAGCTCGATCGGTGGGCGTACCGGCGCGGCATGTCTATGGCTTGCGGATCGCTAAATCAGAATTGGGTTACAAGAGCCTTGGACTGGCTACAGATAAGGCGACGAGAGGACAGCACTGTCGCGTCGAAGTCTACCTCCGTGAGCATGGGTGGGTGCCCGTAGACCCAGCCGATGTGCGGAAAGTAGCTTTAGAAGAGCCTCCCGGAAACCTTCCATTGAGCGCTGACATGGTTTCGCGGGCCCGCCATGATTTGTTTGGCTCATGGGAGATGAATTGGATGGCATACAACTACGCCCACGACGTGGAACTACCCGGATCTGCTGGCAAACCGCTGGTGTACTTCATGTATCCCCAGGCAGAAACGTCAGAAGGACGAGTCGACCCGTTCGATCCAGATAAGTTCAACTATGAAATCACAGTGAAGGAAATAGGCCAGGCGGTGTAATAGCTCCGAGGCTAACTACTAAACCCTTGGGTTGATCCGAGCCCGATCTTTCGGCTCAAGACTTTCCCATCCATCCGGTTTTAGTGTCCTAACGAGTATTCTGGGCCCAAAGATAGGGAGTTCGTTCGTGCCACATATTCCACTCGAGCCCGGCGTTCCCGGAATCCGCGGTCCCATGGTCTTCCGGCCTGAGACGGCGAAACCTCTCCGGGAACTCGCAGAAGTCCTGCTTCGATCCGCACACACGCTCACGCCGGGTGAGCGCGAGTTGATCGCCACTTATGTGTCATCGCTCAACGACTGTCACTACTGCCAGACCGTGCACGGCTACACCGCTGCCGCGTATCTTGATGGCGACGAAGCGCTGGTCAATCTGGCCAAAAAGTATCCTGAGCGCGCAGCAATCTCAGACAAACTGAAAGCCCTGCTGGCGATTGCGGCCAAAGTTCAACAAAGCGGAAAGCTCGTGACCCCGCAAGATATAGCCCACGCTCGCGCGGCCGGAGCCACCGATCTCGAAATTCACGATACTGTTCTGATCGCCGCCGCTTTCTGCATGTACAACCGCTATGTCGATGGTCTTGATGTCTGGATGCCTGAGCACGACCAGATCTACAGGGATGTAGCAAATCGCGTCGTTACCGTGGGCTACACGCAGCCCGGCTGGGAAAAGCCCTTTGCAGCAAAGGAGAGATCGTAACGCGCCGACGCTCACATCATCTCTTCGCCAGCGATCTCCCGACTCCTTGTGTTCTGCTGTCCTACGCCAAGCAGATTCAGCATAGGCGTCGTCATCATTGTCGTGAGTAGCGCCATGATCACCAGCATGGTGAACAGCGCAGGCGAGAACACGTGTGCGCTGTAAGCGATATTCAAGACAATCAGCTCCACCAATCCTCGCGTATTGAGCAGTGCGCCCAGGGCCCACGAGTTGCTCCAGGGAAGCCCCGTCCAGCGCGCCCCGATGACTGCGCCCCCTATCTTTCCGGCGACTGCCAACACGAGCAACGCCGCAGTCCACATCCACGCGTTCGAGCCGTTCAACAGATCCAGCCGCGTCCGCATCCCGGTCAGTGCAAAGAACAAGGGCAGCAGCAATACCGACACAATCATGTCCAGCCGCATGTGAACGGCGCTTTGCCAGCGTTGCACGCGAGGAAAGCAAACCCCGGCCAGGAATGCTCCAAACAGCGGATGAACCCCGATCGCCTCTGTCGCTGCTGCAGAAACCAGCACCATTGCCACAACCACGGCAAGCATCTCGTAAGAGAGGCCCGCGTCCGCCCGCCGCCGCGCCAGCCACTTGCCCGTCGGACGTACTGCAAACAACATCACCGCGAGATAGCCTACAAGCCAGAGCAGCCTCTGCGAAACAGGGATTGCGGTCGTGCCAGATGGGACCAGGGTCAGCGCAACCGCCAGCAGCAGCCACGCACAAACATCGTTCATCGCGGCGCACATCAGCGCCAACGTTCCCAGCGCTGTCGACTGCATGCTTCGCTCCTGCAGAATCCGCGCCAGCACCGGCACAGCCGTAATGCTCATCGAAATTCCGAGAAACAGCCCGAACGCAAGGCCGCCGATCCCATCAGGAGCAAACCGGCTCCGCAGCAGCGGAGCGACACACAGCGCCAGTGCGAATGGCAGCAGAATACTGAGCGTACTTGTGAGCAGCGTTGCCGCCTTCTGCTCGCGGATATGCTCATAGTCGAGCTCACTTCCCACGAGAAACAGAAACAGGACCAACCCTACACCGCTCAACACCTCGAGTGACCCCAGAGAATTCTGCGGAAACAGCACCGCCGAAAGATGAGGCGCTACGCGTCCCAGCACAGACGGCCCAAGCAGAATCCCGCCGATTATCTCGCCGATCACTCGCGCCTGTCCCAGCCTGCGCGCCACCCAGCCGCACACCAGCGCGGCGAGAAGCACCACGGCCATTTGCACCAGGAGCAGCGTCATCTGGCCCCGTTTACGCCAGCGCGTAATCTTTTGCGCTTTTCAGTTAAGACAATCAGCGCATCCGTGACCAGCAGCACAAGACCTGGAAAGAGCAGGCGAGTTCCGATCATCGCCGGCCACGAAAGCTCGAAATCGGATCTCCAGTCGATGATCATCAGAGTCAAACCGCCAAAGAACAGCACCCCACCGCCCCAGCGCCTGAAGCGCGGCCCGATACCGGGTTCCTCTTTGTATTTGCTTCCGGTGAACTCGCGAACAGGCGGCCTCGCGAAGCCCTCGTGATCGTAGATCCTGCAGCGCAGCGCAGGTCTGCGCGCTATCTCCCGGCGGGCGTGGTCCTCTGACTCTTCCAGGCTGCCGAACACCGTACAGAAAAGAGCTGCGTCGGGCCCGCCCTCGAAACTCGAGTAATGCACCGCGTATTCCCCGGAGGTCATCCGCTCATTCCAGCACGGCGGATGCGCTCGCTCGTCATACAGCGGTACCGTCCGCGCACTCATGTCCCGAGTGTAGCAATCGCTCCGGATCTTCCCAATCCGTAAGAAGATCGGCCTTGTACGCATGAATTTCCAGCGGGCTGGCTAGGGCCTGTTCCCACTATTAGGACGGCAGCGACGGGAGCCAATTTTTCTGGGTTCTAGGAGCGAGAAGCGACGAATATCGGGAATCTTCGAGCGACGAGGGACACCGAAACCAGGAAAATTTGGCCCCGTCCCTTCGGGTTGCGGCGAAAATTGGGCCTTACTTTGTTGTCGTCCTTGCATGGGGACCTGCCACACGCTGCGGACTCCGCCTCGTCTGGCCCAATTTTCGCTCGCAACGCTGCACGCCCTAATAGTGTGAACAGGCCCTAATCGGCGGCCGCGGGCAGCTGAGATTGCAGACAACGGCCAGCCGCGAAGAAGCGTAACAGTTCCTGTGCAATTGTGGCGGGTTCGCTCAAGGGGAGGAAGTGCCCGGAGTTCAGGAAGATGACTTCGGAGTCGGGATGAGGCTGGCGGCACGGGTGGCAAAGGCAGGCGGAACGGCCACATCTCGTTTGCCATGAAAGATGAGGGTAGGAATGAGCAGTTCGGTAAGCTGCTTCGGCATGGAGGCGAGGACTTCGGCGGGATTTCCCCAGCGCAGAAGGGACATCAGTCGCCATGAACCAGTGAGTCCATGGAATGGAGCGTGGAAGTCGTGCACGATATCGTCGCGGTCGAGATTCTTGTTGGAGTCTTCTTCAAGCGCGTGCCGCATGACGAGCTTCCAGAAGAGCAGATTGATGGCCGGCGCCATCAGCTCGCCGACGACCGGTTTACGGAGAACTTCGAAAAGATAAAACGGTTTGAGATCGGGAAAGATGGAAGGGGTCAGGAGCGCCAGGCGTCCCACGCGGTGCGGATAGCGATGCGCGTACGCGACCCCGATGGCGCAGCCGGCGTCGTGGCCTACCAGGTGCCAGCGTTCAATTCCGCACTCGATGCGCAGGGCTTCGATGGATGCGGCGAGAGCGTCAAGTTCGCGGAAGCCCCCGGGAAGACGCGGCGTGCGGCCGAGGCCGGGCAAATCGACGGCGATGCAGGTGAAGTTGCCGCACAATCTGCCAGTGATGCGGTCCCATAGATGGCAGCTCGTCGGCATGCCGTGTAGAAAGAGCACTGGATCGCCGGAGCCTCCGCACACGTGGTGCATTCGGATCGATCCGGCGGCGATGGCTGCGGGCGTTATCATCCGGCCGCCTCGCAGGGATCCTGCTCATACTTGCAGAAGGAGTGCATAACGGAGGCGGCCGCGCGGAAGGCCCCGAGCAGGAGAAAGAAGAACAGGGAAGAGACAACTCCACGCGGGCTAACGCGGGCGTAAACGTTGTTAAGGCACCAGGCGGGAATGGTGTAGACGTCGCCGGCGGTCTTGATGCCTATACTGTTGCGGACGGGGCCATCGTATATGACTTTTTCGATGCCGCAGTTGAAGAAGCGCGCTACGTCCTGAACGCGGCGACTGTACATAGCTGCGGCGATCCAGGGAATTCGGCCACGGTGACGATACTTGACGATGAGGGCAGCGGCTTCAGAAGCATGGCGGAGGGCGGCTGTGACGCCGTTCGAGGTCATGGGATCGACCATTGCAGCGGCTTCTCCGGCGACGAGCCAGTTGGGACCGAAGATATGGCTGTGCACTCGGCAGCGGTACGACATAACGCTGGTTGAGATTACGGGCGCAGACTGCATCAGGGCACGGAAGCGGGGGAAGCGGTCGAGTTGTGTGCGGAAGATGTCGTCCACCGATTGACCCGAAGCGCGAAGCGTCTTGATCGTCTCACCGGGCGCAACGAAGCCGATGCTAAGGGTGTTGGGGTGAACGGGGATCTCCCAGACCCAGTCCATGTATGAGGGGCAGTCTCCTTCGGCGTGAAGCGTGGTGCCTTCGATCGACTCGGTGACGGTAAAGTAGGTCCAGATGGCGACCTTTGGCGGGCCGTAATCGGAAACTTGCAAGTTGAAGGTTCGCGGGAAGAGGCGTGCGGTCGAGCCGGAAGCATCGATGAACCGCGGTGAGGCAATGCGCGCGCCTTGTACGGTGGTAACGGATACGACGGTGCGGCCGCGCGTCTCGACTTCAGTCACGCGGTCGTGCAGGAAGCGGACGCCATCGCGGACAGCAATCTCGCGGAGCGCGGCATTGAGCTGGACGCGGTCGACGTGAAGGGTGCGCAGTTCGATGTTGAAGGGCGGCCGGCCGAGCCATTCTCCGGGAACGTAGTGCGTAGTTGATCCATCTGCCAGTTTTAGCGTGACGTGGCGTTTCCAGGTGCCGAAGTCTTCGTCGATCAGGCCCTGCATGGGTAGACCCAGGTCAGCGAGCAGATCGGGAGCCGACCAGTCGAGCGATTCTCCGACGGGCGTTGTATCGGCGATGTCAGCTTCAATACAGAGAACGCGAAGGCCAGCGCGGACAAGATGGATCGAGGCGGCCATGCCGGCAAGTCCGCCTCCGATAACGGCAACGTCTATCTGGTGTGAGTCGTTCTCGCTCGGCAAATCTGTCGCATCTCCGCGTCGGCCATATTAGCGGGATGACATAACGGTGCGCCTCGTCCGAAAGGTTGACTTTGGTCTCCATCCAGACTGACAGGAGCGGGAGAGTAGTACTAGAAACCAGACTGATCTCTAAGAGGATTGGCTGAAGGCTGCCAGGGACTGGGCAATGGTTGGCATCTGCCCAGCTTCAATATCGCGTCGTCGAATTCGATGGAACTTCGATAGCAGGCTGTTCGCCTTCGAGAGGGCTTCAATCCGGTCAGCATAGGCTTTAAGCTTTGCGCCGGGAATCGCAAAGATAGCGACGTCGTCTGTCAATGCGTCCAGGTAGGCGCGCGCTCCACAACAGCCAAGACTCAGAGCTGCGCGGCCAGTGTTCATCACCTGGGGAACCACAGCACATGCCGGCCTGCCCATAGCGGGCGGATTTTGATTTTCCACCTGCTGCGCTGCTTCGGAAAGAATCAGGGTCTGATTGGCATTGATAAACAGGACGACGACATCCGGGGGTAACGGAGTTTCGGCGAGGGGCGCGTATATGACGTATTCAGGCTGCGAGGCAAGGACGGGGATGAGAGGCAGGTCTTCTTGTCTGACATAGCCGAGGTCGCTGAAGACCGTAAGGGCGTTGACCAGGTCCGTTTGTTGTGCGGGAGAAGTCTGCAAATTATGGGTGTACACGCCAATCGCACAAAGACTGTGATCTGCGGCAGTAGTCAGGAATGTACTGTGAGCGGCATCCTCCCAGAAGCGGCATCCTGCTGGAACGCGGCCAGCGTGTTCGCTCACGCCTGGAACGGCCGATTCGGAAAAACAAATCGCTACAGGCGGCTGGCGAAGATCGAGAGACTCAGACAGAATCTCTGCGGCTCTTTGATAGCGGCTTTCCGAACTTATCGCATCCACAACGCAAATCTCCTTATGAAAATGAATGGTCGTCTCTGCGCTACCCCTCAACGGTGAAACCCATTTCAGAGAGGAAGCCTTTAATTGCGCTTTTACTGATCGGGGTGGAAGTCGATAGTGAGTCTTCATGTGCAGAGTGTGGAAAGGAGGATCGAAGTGCGCTACTCGCACTTTAGGGAGGGCTCAGCCGAATGTCTTCAACCAATTGAAGGATGATTCCATCAATCTTAGGTTGGAGGAGTGAATCGAAGAGGCAAAATTCTACAATGGGACTCTTCAATCCCCGGATCAGGAGTTACCAACCGTCTGCTTGAGGGCTGCAGCCAGATCCTTAGGATGGAACCCGAATGGCCCGGGTTTGCTCTTGTAGCGAACTTCGCCGCCGGGCGCAATCAGGTATAGCCTGTCGGGCCATCCCGTGTAAGCAGTCTCAGCGTGGTTTTCGAAGCTATCGACCACAGCGGGAAACTTGATTCCGAGTTTCCGCACGCAGGTATTAGCAACCGATGCGCGTTCATCCTCACTGCGCGGACTGCGAAAGAGCACCTTGTCGCGGACATTGCTCTGCATTGCCCATACGTCCGTGGGGTGAGCTTCAAGGATATAGACGGCGTAAAAGCTGACTCTGCCCTTGTATTGCTCTGATAATTTGTTCAGGGCGGGAACCTCCCGCCGAAAAGGCGGTCAAGTGTAGCTGCCGAATACCAGGACAACCGGTTTGTCCGCCCAAAGCGATGCCAACTGCATCGGCTCTTTGTCGTCCAGCGTCTTCACCGGGACATCCGGCGCCTTGTCCCCAACATTGAGGCTGCCCTTACGGGCGCTGGACCACATCGTCTCAAACGGAAAGAGGAAGTAAGCCGGCATGGGCATTCTTGCCATGATGTGCCCGAAAACCTCGGGCGGCTGCCGCATAGCCCAGCCGATGTAAACAACAAAACCAATCCACAAGCAAAAGAGTGCCGCGCAAATGATTCCTATCCGGCGTTTGGTGGTTTTCTTGAGGGCGAGTTTCTTGAAGACGCTCATCCGGCTCACTTGGTCATTGCATTCATCTCGAGATAGCCCTGCGGGGAGATACCGAACGCATCGGCTACACGATTAAAGAACGCAAACATGGCAGTAATATACACGGCTTCAGCGATCTGCGGTTCGGTCCATCCGTGATCACGGAGAGTCTGTACATCCTCTTCCGTTGTACGGTACGCAGCCTCCGTCACCTTGGTCACATAGTCGAGAAGAGAACGCTCCGACGCGCTCAGCTCGGCTTCATCCAAGTTGCCCTCCGCAATTGCCTGTACTGTCTTCTCGTTTGCTCCCTGAACCCGCAGGAAGTAGGCGTGTGAGTCCAGTCAATATGGACAGCGGTTGAGCCATGAGACCCAACTCGCAATAGCCTCTTTGGTGCGTCGTGTCAGATGGCCTTCGGAAAAATGCACCGTGTTGCTGAAACTGATGACCTCGCGCAGGAAATCGGGCCGGTGACTGAAGCACTTGAGGATGCCAGGCACCTGTTGCCGACCGGATTGGCTCCGCCATTCATCGTAGGTTTTGGCAACATCGCCGGTAGCGTCTGCGTCTTCGATGAGCCCAATCTTGGTTTTCGGATGAGTCATTTGTCTTCTGTCTTCAGCGGGAGCCGCTGGTCCAGGACGAGAGTAGCACATCATCTCAGGCTGAAACAGCGACAGGTGCGGTGAAAGCTTTGCATGAGGCAGCTACAACACAATCCTCCGGTCCCCGTCTTTGCGAGTGATCCGCTCGCGATCAAGATACTCCAACAACGGGATGGCATATTTTCTCGAAAGACCGGTGATTTGCTTAAACCGCGCGACATCGAGTGCCTCGCCATGCAATTCGCGGATCTGCGTCCGTAGCTTCTCAAGAGCAGTCCGGTGGATGTACAACTCATCGGTTCCCATCCGGATCAGAGTCTTGTCGCGGAGCAGCAGCGTCATGAGCCTGCGCATCTCGCCGTTACTGAGCTTGAGATTTGAGGCAACCTCGGAGGCCAACGGCGCTGCGAGTCCAGATGCTTCGTAGGCGGAAGCAATCGCAGAAAGAAGCTTGCTGTCCGGATTTGCGATCGGCTGGCCGGTTTCCGCGGGAAAGACCACCTCCCCTTGTTGCTTCAGGCTCTGCTCGCGCAGCAGCCGGTCGAGAAGGAAATCAAATATCTCAGTGCTTAAATCAACCTGGCTTTTCAACTCGGATCGTTTGAGACCGCCGACCCTGGTTTCAATCTTCAGCCTGCTCACGATTTTCTTGGCTCCGCTCTCAATGGCCTCTCTGGTAAGCCATATTTCTCCGGGAACGAGAACCAGCCGTCCATCCTTGATGAGTGGCTCGGCAATTCGATGCAGCGCCTCCACGATCAGGCCAGTTTCGGTCCTCAGCATCTGGAGAGACAGACCTACAGTGCCTCGGCGGGCCACTCGCTGCAGAATCTGCTGTTCGAGGGAGGTATCTTTCAGCGCGTCCAGCCATGCAAGGCACTTCGCCTTTCGTAAATGGGGGAGGGGATGCGCATCGAGCACGCGACCACCACCAATGGTCGCTGGCGGTGAGCATTGCCGCAGAACGAAACGGTCGCCGGGGACGAGCACAATGGGCCTGTGCAGCTTTAGACGCATGAGTCGATGCGCGGCCGCCTCGGCCGCCTTGTAACCATAGAGCGAAACCGTTGCAAGTGTGTCGGCGGTAAAAGCATGGAAGTGAACCGTGGCGCGATGTTTCAGTTCTTTCGAACCGGCCAGAAGAGAGGCCTCGACGTCGATACTGGTTACGGCTGTCAACGTCCCTCGCTCAATAATGGTTTGACCGCGGCTGACGTCGGATACGTCAATTCCGGCGAGGTTCAGTGCTACCCTTGAGCCCGAGCTAACACGCTCTTCAGTCCGGCGATGGGTTTGCATGCCCCGAACGCGAGCGATGTTGCTTCCCGGTTCGAGCGCGACCGCTTGCCCGGTCCGCAGCGTTCCGGAAAGCAAGGTGCCAGTCACGACCGTGCCGAACCCTTTCATGACGAAAGCCCGATCAAGTGGCAAGCGGGTTACATAGTCAGGCTTGCGGCGAGAGGTCCCCATCGCGAGAGACGAAAGCCTGCTCCTGAGTTCTTCGAGCCCCTGGCCCGTATGGGCGCTCACAGGCAGAATCACGGCGTCACTGTCGAGAAATGTACCGCTCAGGAAGGCTTGTACTTGTGAGCGCACGCGCTCAAGATCGGCGTCGCTGACCGCATCGGCTTTGGTAATCACGGTCAGGCCTCGACGGATGCCGAGCAGTGTGCAGATGGCAAGATGCTCCTCAGTCTGCGGCTTAACTCCTTCTTCGGCCGAGACCACCAGCAGGACAGCGTCGATGCATCCGGCGCCGGCAAGCATATTGTGGATGAAGTGATGGTGGCCGGGAACATCGACAAAGCTGATTCGCGCCGGCGTGTTATCGGCTGCGACGGTGTCGAGAGAGGCAAAACCAAGGTCGATCGTAATGCCGCGCTTCTTCTCTTCGGGCAATCGGTCCGTATCAACTCCGGTGAGCGCACGCACCAGGGCGGTCTTGCCGTGGTCGATATGGCCGGCAGTTCCCACGACAACGGATCGAACGGACTCAGACATACAGGATTATTCTTCCGCGGAGGCCGGCGGAGGGAATTGAACCGGCTCGCCCTTTGGCGGATCTGGATCGTCCTGAATTCGCTCAATGCCTTGGAGCAGAGATAGGAGCGTCGCATCCAGCTTCGGTTCGACCGTGCGCAGGTCCAGTAAGACCCTGTCTTCGCTGACGCGCGCGATGACCGGAGGCTGAAGCCGCCGCAGCGCGAGCACGAGCGCGGGGAGCGACAATGATTCATGTCGCAGCGCCAAAGCTGCACTCGGAAGGCGCGATGCAGGCGCGGTTCCGCCACCGATCAGGCTCTCGACTGGTACAACTTCAACCGTCAAAGCCGACGAATGCAATTCTTCTGCAATTTGCCGGCAGCGGCGCAGTATTTCCTCCTGAGAGACGCGCAGCATGTTCACGACGGGAATCGAATCGAACCTTTCCAGCAGATAATCCCTCAGCGTCGCCTCCAGCGCAGCATAGGTGAGCTTGTCCACGCGGAAAGTCCGGAGGAGTGGATTGGCGCGTATGCGCTGAATCACGTCTTCTCTGCCTACGAGCAGCCCGCACTGCGGTCCCCCGAGCAGTTTGTCTCCACTCGCGGCGATCAGGTCTGAGCCGAGGCGGAAGCTGTCGATGAAGGTCGGCTCTGAGCGTATGCCGAGATCATCGAGGGGGAGAATTAAACCTGTGCCTTGGTCATCAAATACAGGGACCCCTTTGCGTGCGCCGAGAAGGACGAGTTCCTGAAGGGTCGGTCTCTCTGTGAATCCCTCGATCCTGAAGTTGGACTGGTGGACGCGCAGAATAAGCGCTGTATCCGGCGAGAGAGCTTTTTCGTAGTCGGAGAGTTTCGTCCGATTGGTTGTACCGACTTCGCGCAGGCGAGCGCCGGACTTCGCAAGAATTTCCGGGATGCGGAAGCCGCCGCCAATTTCAACCAGCTCACCGCGAGACACTAGAACCTCTGCTCCATCCGCGAGAGAGTTCAGGCCGAGGAAAGTTGCTGCCGCGCAGTTGTTGACGACCACTGCAGCTCGGCGCTGATTCTTCAGGTCGCCATCAGGTATGTCTGCTCTTGTCTGCAACAGCCGTAAGAGAAGCTGTTCGACATGAACGTCGCGACGGCTCCGCTCGCCGCTTTCGAGATCGAGTTCCAGGTTCGAGTAGCCTTGTGCGATCTCGACAATGTGTTCAAGTGCCGAAGTGCTCAGAGGCGCGCGTCCGAGATTCGTGTGCAGGATCACTCCCGTTGCGTTGATCACCCGCCGCAAGGAAAAGTTTGCGCTTTTCATTAGTTCGTTCGAGACAGCCAGGTCAAACGTAGCGAGCCGTTCCTGCAGGCTGGCGTTCGTATGCCGGCCTTCAACAATCTCCTGCTTGAGGCAGAGAAGAACCGTTCGGGCCGCGTGCACAACCGCATTGTGTGAATGCGACTGAACGAGGGAAGAGAATTCCGGATCAAGCAGCAGGTCGTTCACGGAAGGCAGCAGCGAATATAGATTGTCTGATTTGCGCTCGTTACCTGTCGCTTTAGTGCCCATTGCATGCCTGCTGGGATTGCATGTTGAACGTCCTCGCCATCCGATCAGCGGAGCAGGATCGCTGGTGCTCCCGCTCCCGGAGTATAGGTGCCAACGACTGATCCGATTCTGGCTGCGCGAAGGCCTGTGTTCCGAAGCGCGTCAAGCAGAGCATCCGCGTCGTCAGCGGAAACAGAAACCAGCAGTCCACCTGCAGTCTGCGGGTCGTACAGCAAAGTGCGCAGGTGATCGGGAATCTGTGAGCCCGGCGCATCGCCGCTGATGCATTCGGCGAAGCTGCGATTTGCCAACAGCCCGGCCGGAATCGCGCCGGCACGAACGGCATCCACCGCGCCCTCGATAACCGGCACCGCTTCGACCACAATCTCTATCGTTACGCCACTACCAATCGCCATCTCCCGGCCATGTCCCATCAGCCCAAAACCTGTTACGTCGGTCATGGCATGGACACCCTTTGCCCGGCCAACCAGCTCAGCCGCCTCGCGGTTGAGCGTAGTCATGGATCGCACAGCGTTTGCAACCCATTCAGGCTCGGCTACGCCCTGCTTGAGCGCGGTTGTAATCACTCCCGTGCCGATGGGCTTGGTCAGGATCAGAGCGTCTCCCACAACAGCTGCGGCATTGGTGAATACTCGCTCTGGATCAATCAAACCGGTCACCGCGTATCCGAATTTGATCTCTGAATCACGAACGCTGTGGCCGCCTACGACCACACAGCCAGCCTCCTTCATCTTTGCCATGCCGCCTTGCATGATCTGTTCCAACACGTCCAGATCGCCATCCTGAGGAAAACATACTGCCGATAAAGCCGTGATCGGACGGCCTCCCATTGCGTAGACGTCACTCAGAGCATTTGTGGCCGCAATCTGGCCGAAAGTGAAAGGATCATCGACCAGCGGAGTGAAGAAATCGATCGTCTGCACGAGCGCGAGGTTCGGTGCGATCTGATAGATACCAGCGTCATCAGCAGTGTCGTAACCGACCAAAAGGTTTGGATCAGTTGGTTTTGGAAGTCGCGCCAAAACTGCCGCGAGCGATCCGGGAGCCAATTTGCTGGCGCACCCCCCGGCCTTCACTTGCTGTGTCAACCGCACAGTTGTCGAAACTGCCAACCTGAACTCTCCTGTTCCACTACGTTTTCATAGCATACATAGGAGGAATGCAGCTATAAATGGGGAGGCGCAGACGCCTCTTGGCGCCGTCGCGTGTTGGAAGTGCTTAGGCTCCGGTGATCCTCCCGGTCTTCAAAACCGGCGGTCGTTCTTAACGGACGACGGTGTGTTCGACTCACACGCACTTCCGCCAGGACCACTGAACCGCCGCGCCTCATTTCAGCTTTAGCGTCCACATCGAGGCTGAGATTGAGTCGCCAAATGTCAGTCCGCTACAAGTGACGTAGCTGCCTCAGTGACCGCAGAATAGCCGTGCTCGACGATTTCTGCGGCACGCTCTCGATAGATCTCTGCGTCCTGCGGAGCCCACGTGCCAAGGCCGTCGACGTAGCGATTGCACATGCAGAACATGGCGGCGATCAGGACTGTATCGTGAATTTCCCTGTCAGTCGCTCCTTCTGCCCTCGCCGTTGCGATATCTTCCGCCTTCACTTGCTTTCTGCCTTCTTGAACTTTGCCGGCCATATTCAGTAGGGCCTTCAGTTTCGGGGAAATCCCCGCATTCGGCCAATCAGTTTTTACAGTCTGCACGAGTTTTTCGTTGTGACCGAGCTGAGCGGCGGCGACTGCACCATGAATTGTCTGGCAGAAGAAGCAGTCGTTCTTCCATGAGACGTGCGTCGCAATCAGCTCGCGCTCGCCCCGCGTGAGCGTGCTCTCGCCTCGCAAAAGGATGTTCGCCAGTTCGTTGATGGGAGCAGCGGTCTCAGGGCGGAAGGTCATGGGACCGACAATGCCGGGAAATTCCCGGCCAAGTTCCGGTGCAATGGGCAATTCGATATAGGCCATGGGCGGTTCTAATCTCCGAAGAAAAGTTGGCGCAGGCTGAAATACGATAAGCGCCGGTCTGAATCCTAAGTCAGCGGTGGTGAGACTTGCCTCATCCGAAAGAAGGAGAAAACTCCCAAACCTGAGGCGGTTGTAACCGATGGCGGCGTTCCTCCATGATGCGTAGCACCGCTCTTTTCACCCCTGGAAAATCCTGTATTTATGGCTCAGGCTACATCACTCAACAGCGCCAATTCTCGCCCGGAGAACAGTCTGCGTTACGAAGGTTGGCGCGTGGTGCTTGCCTGTCATCTGGGCGTGTTTGTTGGATTTGCGACGGTCTTCATCTACAGCTTCAGCCTGATGGTGAAGCCGCTTCAGCAGGAGTTCGGCTGGAATCGCCAACAGATCGCTCAGGGCTTCAGTCTGGCCGCCATTTCTGTCGCGATCTGTTCGCCTTTCATGGGCAAGCTCTTTGACCGCTTCGAACCGCGGAAGATTATTGCCTTGATGATGGCGTGCTTCGGCGCGGGAGTAGCGTCACTCGCCTGGCTCACGCCGCATCTGTCCCAGTTCTATGTCACCGCTGTCTTTATCGGCATTGCCGGGTCCGGAACATACCAGCTGGGTTATGCACGCGTCGTAGCCGGATGGTTTGAACGCCGCCTGGGCATGGCGTTGTCGATTGTCGTTGCCGGATCAGGAGTTGGATCTTTCTTTATCCCTCCTCTGGTGCAGCATCTGATCGACCGCTACGATTGGCGCCACACGTATCTGATACTCGCCGCGTTGCCGTTGCTGATCGGCGTCCCGCTCACTCTGCGATTCGCGCGCTCTTCTCCCACGCATCTTGATCGGGGACGAGAGAAGAGAGCAGCCAACATTCATGTCTCAGGCGCAACATTGCGCGAGGCCGTCGCTTCTCGCAGCTTCTGGTTGTTAGTGCTGGGCATGTGCTGCATCTCGCTCAGCGAAAATGGCGCGCTTGCTCATCTCGCACCGATGTTGAACGACCGCGGAGTCAAGCCGGCTGACGCTGCTTTCATCGTCTCCATACTCGGTGCGTCGAGCCTGGGCGGCCGCCTGTTGCTGGGTTGGCTGCTGGATTATCTCGAGGGCTCTTATATCGCCGCGTTCTCCATGCTGGCGGCGGGCGGGGGAATTTTTTTGCTTGCGCATGCGCAAGCATTTCACGCAGCCGCGCCTGCCGCTCTCATTGCGGGACTAGGAATGGGCTGCGAACTCGATCTCATTCCTTACATGCTCAGACGCTACTTCGGAATGCGCTCGTTCTCCACGCTGTATGGGCTGGTTTACAGCGGGTTTGCCGTTTCTGGCGCCGTCGCACCACTGTTACTCGGCTATCTCTACGACAAGACCGGATCGTACACCGGAATACTTTCGATCTTTTCGTGCGTCACCGCGATCGCAGCTTTCGGCATGCTGCTTTTGCCGGCGTATCGCTACTCAACGCACACCTCAACCACATCAATTCAGCCGGAAGGCGAGGCCATTTCAGGGACCTCATCTCCGCTTATCGCGGAAACAGGAGCATCCTTTGAAGGCGATTGAACAACCCCCGATCTACCTCCCCGACGTTGAAGCAAATCCGCAGCCCAGCCCTTACGCCGATCTTATCCGCGTTGCAAAGGAATCTGGCCGCGAGCACTGGCAGATATGGCATCTCTTCGCATTTCGCCCCGAAGTCACTTCTCCTCTTGCCAGTTCTACCGAAGGCGTAATGCGCGGCCCTGCACCGATCAGCGGCGGGTTGCGCGAACTCATTGCTGCCTACACCTCATGGACCAACGAGTGTGAATTCTGCTGGCGATCGCACGCCGCAGTCGCGGCAGAGATGCTAGGCAGCGAGGATCTGGTGCGTTCCGTGTTGAACGACGTCGAGTCGTCGCCGCTTCCCGAAGCCGAAAAGGCGCTGATGCGCTTCGCTCGCAAGATGACGAAACAGTTGCCGGAGATGGTTGAGAGTGACGTCGCGGCATTGCGAAACCTGGGCTGGAGCGACGAAGCAATCTACTACACCATCATGGTCGTCGCGCTTTTCAACTTCTACAACCGCTGGGTAACGACGTCGGGTGTTCATCCGGTTTCGGACGAAGTCTATCGTATGCACGGCAAGCGGCTCGCGCTGAGCGGTTATGAGCCGAAAAACCGGCTCGCCGGAATTTGTGCAGACGGAGTGTAACAACCTGGGCCCATTCAGCTAAAGACAACAAGAACGAGGCTGCTAATCGCAGCCCAAGGCAAAAGCCAATTTTTGAGAGCCAGTTATGACACGCAATCTATCCCAGAAGCTAGTCCTGCTGTTTGCCCTGATCGGTGCGTCAACTCTTTCCGCCCAGCAGCTTGCAACGCTGAACGTCACGGTCACAGATCCATCGGGAAAAGTTGTCTCCAATGCGCGCATGAGGCTCGACAGTCAAAGCACAGGAATTTTACGCAATCAGTCTACCGACCGCGCAGGTCTGGCCATCTGACTGCCCTCTCCGCCGGTGACTATCTACTTAAGGTGCAAGCGGACGGATTCAGTGACTACGAGCGGTCGCTCACGTTGACCGTAGGCCAGGTGGCAGCTGTCTCGGCGCAGTTGGGAGTCGCGACGGTGAAACAGAGCGTCTCTGTATCTGAGTCTTCTTCAACTGTGGTCGACACTGAGAAAACGCAGACGAGCCAGGTAATTCAACCCAGGCAGATTCAGGATCTTCCCACCGCCGGCCGCGACTTCGTTGATTTCGTGTTGCTCACGCCTACGGCAAATGTTGGACGCAGCACTGCCACGGCGGCACAGTCACCTTTTCTTGAGACGGTACTTCAGCTCAGCTTCGGAGGCCTTCGCGAAACCCACAGCTCATTTTTCGGCCTGGATGGCACCGACTACACGGTAAGCCTTTCGGGCGTGCAACGCGCGAGCCCGTCGCTCGATTGGGTGCAGGAGTTTCGCGTAGTCGACGGTCCTTTTGCTGGTGACAACGGCCGCAACCTTGGATCTGTAGTCAACACGATTACGAAATCGGGCACCAACAATCTGCATGGGTCGCTGTACGAGTATTTTCGCAACGATGCGCTGGACGCGGTTAATCCGCTTTCGGCTCCTGGTCTCAATACGCTGCGCGTGAACCAGTTCGGAGCGAATGTCGGCGGTCCCATTCGGCGCGACAAGACCTTCTACTTCGTCGGATATGAAGGCCAGCGCCGGGCGGCCTCGCCTACTTACTCTACCTTCGTCCTCGGATGCCTCAACAATCCGGGCTGCATGGGACCAGGTACGCCCAGTATTAACCAGGTCAAGGAACAGTTTGGTCTGCAACCCGAGCAGCTGAATTCGATTCTGGAAATCGACAACTACGATAAGGCCATCGGGAGGATCACGCAGGTTTTCAACGAGAGGAACATTCTCAACGTGGGATATCTCTTTAGCGATGACCGTAAGGAGAACGTTCCGACCGCAGCTCCCGGTCAGGGCCTCCCATCGACTTACCGCGATAACCCGGTGCGCGATCAAACCGTCTTCGGGAACTACCTGCACATCTTCAGCCCCGCATGGACTTCAGAGACAATCATCGACTACGGCGATCGAGTCTTTCATCTCACTCCAAAAGGGGCAGGCTTCGAGCCTACGCTCGACGTTTCAGACACTCTGGTCAGCGGCGGATTTACCGGCAGCGTTTCTTATTACCACGAGCCGAGTTTCGAAGCCCAGGAGAACATGACCTACGTCAGGGGTGCTCACTCCTTCAAATTTGGCGGCGGCTTCGAGCCAGTGTGGATCGCTGCTGACACCACATTCTTCAGTCCTGGCGCCGCAATCTTCACTCCGCAAAGCTTCTTTGGAGCAGGTGAATTTGCCGGTCCTCCGTTCGGCCCTGGTACGCCGGTGCGATTTCTCTTTCTTCAGCCGCGTTCGTACTTTGGGCAACAGATTCCTGCGCGCCCGCTGCCCTTCGCAGGATCGCTCTATGCCGGCTCGGCTGCTCCGGATTTTGTGAATTCAACAAGCATGAACTTCTGGCACCGGCTGGCGAATTTCTACGGACAGGATCAGTGGAAAGCCACACCCAATCTTTCACTCACCTTTGGGCTGCGTTACGACTTCGACGTGTTCCCGTCTGCCAGTGATGTACGCGTTATCGGCCCGATGAATGCGACCAACTATGGCAACGTTCAACCGCGCGTTGGTGTTGCTTATGCTCTTCATGGCGGCAAACAAGTCATCCGCGCCGGCTTCGGCTACTTCACCGGGCCATGGGATTACAGCGATCTGATGGTTGGCTGGCAGGGCGCCTCGGCCTTCACCCCAATGAACAACCCGCTGGTGCCCGACTTCAACACGCCCAACGGCGTCGTTGGCCTGGGTGCGTCGGGAATCGTCGGCGTCTCGGGTCCATTTCTTGCATCGCAGGCTTTTCGCAGCTTCACCTCGAGCGGGGCGTATCCCTCGCCTGGCGTGCTGCAGCAATTTCCGCTCGGCTATGTCGCGCGGAAGTTTTCCAATCCCTATGCCGAGCAGGCAAGCCTTGAACTCGAGAGCCAGCTTGGCGGTGGCTGGGTCTTGACTGTCGGCTATCAGTACGTCCACGCGGTTGATTTGCCCGTCTACTACAGCGTGAATGGCCTGCCCGATGGGAATCTTCCTGATGGACGTCAGGCCTTCACTCCGGCCGATCCGCGTTTCGGCTTTGCGCTGATTGCCACGCCTACCGGCTTCTCCATTTACAACGGCGGAATCGTGAGCGTGCGGAAGAACTTCGCGCGCCACTACAGCGTGTTGGCCAACTATACCTATTCAAAATCGATCGACATCGCGACCGACGTGCAACTTACTGACACGCCTCAGAATTATCTCGATCCGAACGGCGATCGCGCTGTCGGTGACAACGATATTCGCAACCGCGCGGTACTTTCCTTTCTTGCAGAAAGCCCGGCTGAGTGGCCAATGCTGCTGCGCAATTTCAAACTATCGATGCTCAATACTCTACAGACGCCGAGATACTATTCGATCCTCGCTGGATTCGATGTCAACGGCGACGGATTCCCGTTCTCCGACCGCACAGGAACTGTGGGCCGCAACTCATACCGAGGAGCCTCGTACTGCGACAGCGACATCCGCCTCCAAAGAATTTTTCATATCAGCGAACGCTTCACGACCGAAGCGAGCATGGAGGCTTTCAATCTCTTTAACCACACAAACGTGCAGAACATCGATCAGGTCTACGGAGCCCCCGACTTTCTTGGTCCAATACCTCGTCAGTATGGGGATCACATCGGAAGTCCCGCAAATCCTACGTTTGCGACGCCGAACTTCACAGGCCCAGCGAGGCAGCTGCAGGCATCTCTTCGGGTGAACTTCTGAAGTCAGCTAAAAAGCGGTCAGCGGTAAAGCGGTCAGCTAGAAGAGGCGGTCAGCTAGAAGAAGCGGTCAGCTAAAGCCCGGTTAGCTAAAGAGCGGTTAGCGGTGAAGCGGTCGGCGATGGTCTGGAAAATGAACTCTATTTTGGAGATCATTGATTCTATTGAGGGCTTCGCGTCCTAATCGTGCTTCACCATTCTATTGAGATGACTTATCTGCAGTTCACTCATTCTGCGCGAGTTAGTAGTTTTGATCCTTAACTCTCAGATTCAAAGATCGTTATATCTTGCCCATTGACTGCAGGTGACTTAGTTCGGAAGAGGTAAAGCGCCTCCTCTGAAAAAGCGAAGGGCCCGGTTGCTGGCAACCGAGCCCTTTTTGCCTCTACTTCTATTTTACCGGACCAGGAAAAGTTCTCTGCCAAGTTTTCCGCCCAGACGAAACTATTTGTAGTAACCACAACCAAACACATGATGAATATTCGAAAAATCTGAAGATCGAGAATCCGGCCGTGATAAGACAGCCTCGCCAATCGATTGCGTTGCTCCTCCGAAATAACGCACGGTCACGGTAGCTCATGCGCTACAAGCTGCTACGTATAGGCTTAGCTCTGTCATCTGACGCGATCGGTGCCGTCGTTCTTTGTTCATGATCCGAAATAGTTACGATCACGTGGAAATATAGGAAGCGGTGTGTCGCCTTAGCACTTTGAATTACGAAAATACCTCCATAGAATCACACGTGGAAATGGAAGCTTTAACGATTCATGGTTCCTCAGCGTCCATTCCTACCAACTTAACTTTGGGATGGGTCTGGAGACGTGAGGCCGCAACTTCTTTTTGTAGCTACCCTGTTCTTTTTCTCTGCGGTTCTTGGTTGTGGCGGTGGTGGGAGTAAAAACCAAACGGCTACTTCGCCGACCACTACGGTTTCGTTGAGTGCCACTACCTTCGACTTTGGAAACAACCTGATAAACAACACTCTCACGCAGACGGTAGTTGTCGTCACCAATACAGGTTCGGCTACTTTGACCATAAGCCCGGCACTCAGCGGTGACCCGAGCTATTCCATCGTTTCGGATAGCTCTTGCGGCCAACAATTGGCCGCCGGCGCCCACTGCAACATGGTTTTGAACTACACCCCGACAACGGCGTCTGCACCTGCGACGCAGAATGCCATGTTGAATATGAACTTTGGCGACGTGCCGGCGGGAACAGCGCAGACGATAGCAATCACCGGGACATCGGGGGCTTTGGCTATCGGGCAGGTGGCACCTACGGACAATCCGCAGGTCGCGCTCTACACGATAACACTACCGTTTCCAGGGAGCGTGACAGTTAACTTCGGTCCCGATACCACGTACGGATTGAAGACCTGGTCGCAGTCGGCGGCAACGGCGGGCGGCACCGTGAGCATCTTCGTCGCGGGTATGAAGGCCACCACCACATACCACATGCAGGCTGCGGTGGAGTTTGCGAACGGCATCAGCGCAAAAGACAGCGATCATACATTTGCGACAAAGGCCGTGCCCGCGAATATGGTGCTGAACGTAACGGCGTCTACGGCGGCGGGCATGACGCCGCAGCCGGGTCTGGAACTGCTGAATCCACTGGCGGGCACTCCGTCCGGCGTCATCGTGACCGATCTTGCAGGAAATACGCTTTGGACATACGCCAACCCGGCCAATTCGGCGCTCAACACCATCAACGGTGTCAAAATGCTGCCGGATGGGAATCTCCTGATGGTGATCGGCCTTGGCATTCCGTTCACCTTCCCGATTCCTGAGGGAACTGTCAACGAGATTCGTGAAGTCAACCTTGCGGGAGATACAGTACGTAGCATTTCAATTGACGGCCTGAACTCGAAACTAGCTGCTGCCAGTTGCGCCGAGTGTCATGTGACGTTGAATACCTTCCACCACGATGTAGAGCCCCTGCCTAACGGCCATTGGCTGGTACTCGCGGACACGACGATGGCGCTGTCAGCTACCAGCACACCACCTCTCACGAACGCTCCCGCGGCAACAGTATTCGGCGATGTGGTCGTGGACCTTGACCAGAATATGCAACCGGTATGGGCCTGGAATGAATTCAATCACCTCGACCCCAACCGTCACCCCATGGGGTTTCCAGACTGGACGCATACCAATGCTGTCGTTTACTCGAAAGACGACGGCAACATACTTGTCTCGAGCCGGCATCAGAACTGGATCCTGAAAGTCAACTATGCCGATGGCACGGGAGACGGCAGCATCTTATGGCACTTGGGAGAAGGAGGAGATTTCTCTCTGAAGAACGGAACAGATCCAACCGACTGGCAGTATGCGCAGCATCTTCCCTCGTTCTTCAGCGCGAACACCACCGGCGTATTTTCACTCGGCGCGATGGACAACGGGAACGACAGGATCTTTCCGGCGGGCGTTACCTGCGGGAGTTCGGGAGCCCCAGCGTGTCTCTACTCAACAGTCCCGGTCTGGCAGATTGACGAGAGCGCGAAGACGGCTACATTGACGTTCCATCAAATACTACCGACCGCTCTCTACAGCAATTTTGGAGGCAACACGGAAGAACTTGCGAACAACAACGTGGAATACGACCTTTGCGGGGTGGGAACCGGCTCCTATGTGTATGAAGTGACCCAGGAAAGCACACCGCAGAAGGTTTGGAGCATGCAGGTCACTGGCACAAACCTTTACCGGGCTTTCCGCATTCCAAGCCTCTATCCCGGAGTGCAATGGTGATGAATAGTAATCGCGGTAACCCCGCTACTGCAGCCTGGCGTATTCGGCTTTGGCTTGTTGAAGGATGGGGATATCAGGGTCGGCGTCTTTCCACATGGTGAAGAAATCCTGGTAGGCGGCATGGGAGTTTTCTGTCTGGCCTTGCATTGCATACGCGCGGGCGAGGCCGAGATGGGCGAGTGGGAAGAGCGGGTTGTTCGCGACCAGCGTGGGATGGTCGATAAATTTCTGAAACTCCGCGGCCGCTTCGGCACCTTGATGGAGAAGCAAATAGGCTTGTCCGCGCAGGTACGCGGGATAAAGTAGCACTCCAAATTCGAAGTTCGCCACCTCACCCAATTCATATGGAGCTGCGAGCTTGAGAAACTCGATGGCGCTGGAGAGGTTATTGCGATTGATTTCAATGGCTGCCCGGACGGTTGGCAGCCAATAACTGACGATGACGGTATCCAATGGGAACTGCCTTTGCATCTCGTCTGCCAGCCTCTCTGCTCGCGCGGAATCGCCAGCCCGCGCAAAGGCGAGAGCGGCTAGAATCTGCGCTTCCCGGGTCGACCCCATGGTCAACGCAGAAATGCTCTGTTCGTGAGCGCGTGCCGCATTGCCGAACTCCGCTTCCCGGAGTGTTTCATTCATCTCCCATGCTGCCGCCGTTTCTTTCTGGCCGTTCCGGCGTGCAGACTCGACTGCACGCTTGGAGAATTCTCGGGCCTTGCGGAGACGGCCGAAGAACGCTTCGGTGTCAGACTGATAGGAAAGCAGGATATCCGCCACACCAGGCTCGTCAGCGGTCCAGTTCGCCTGGCGCTCCATCTCCTTCATGTCACGCTTGAGGAAGGCAACCCCATACATACCTGCGTGCAGCTCTCCGGCGTTGAGATTGCGTTTGATAGCCTCCTGGTAGGTGACTTCTGCCTCGTCCAACTGATTCAGGAAAGCATATCCCTGTATCAGATTGGCGTAACCAGTGCTGCTGTCAGGATTGAGGCGGACGCCCTCTCGCGTTTCAGCGATTGCTTTCTCATATTGTCCAAACACAGAGTACTCATACCCCAGATTCACATGAGCCTCGAAGTCCCTCGGATAGGATTGGGCCCACAGCTTATTGACCTGGTTAGCTTTCTCGATCTCCCCCGTGACGTTCAAATAGTAGAGAGTGGAGATGTTGTACTTTTCAGGCTCCGTGACACGGTCGCGCAACTGGAAAGCCTTATTGAGGTATTCGGAGGACTTGGAGCGTTCATCAAGATTTCCGTATACCTCTCCAAGACGGAAGTAGGCCATCGCAAAGTCAGGGTCCAGCTCTATCGCTTGATTGAAGAACGGAATCGCTTGAACCTCTCCGTTTTGATTCCAGACTTTATGGGCTAGGCTGTAGGATCTCAGGGCTTCGAATGAAGACGTTGTGGCCTGATCGAGGGGTGTATCGAACCTCTGCACCGAAGCGAGCGATTCGCCGAGTTCACCGCGCAGCTGCGCGGCCGCGCGACCCAGTGTGTCGAGAACTCTTTCCTTACCGTTGGCCTGCGCCTGCTTGAGCGCAAGCATGTCCCCGCTCTGACAATTCACGGCCTTCAGGCCAAGCACGTATTCGTTCCCGATATTTGCAATAGAGCCGGCGATGTAAGCTTTGCTGCCCGCGCGCTGGCAGACCTCACGCGCAATGTTGGGCGTGAGCGGCGTGTTCGGCGACCGGGTCATCAGCTTGAGTGTCGCCGCCACCTTTTCATCGGAGAGGACGTTGAGAAATGGCGATTGGCGCAGCGCAACCGCGAGCGCCTGCTTGAGTGTGTCGTCGAAGACCGGGTTGCCGGTGGAGTTGGCGAAGTCGGCCAGCACGACGGTGTCCGTTTCGCTGAGGGCGTGTGCCTTGCGGCTGTGGAGCAAAAACGTAACTGAAGCGATTACGGTTGCCAGAAAGACCGTGAAGGCGATAGCCCACGGCCATTTTTTTGAAGCGCGTTTGGGCATCAGGGAGGGGGGCGAGGCACTTGCGGGAGATTGCAGACCTGCGCGGCCCGAGTCCGTGTCGCGCTTCACGCGCTGTAAATCGGTGTGAAGGTCGGAGGCGGACTGGTAGCGCAGCTTGCGGTCCTTTTCCAGCGCCTTGGTGATGATCTCTTCAAGCCTGGGAGACAGATCGGGATTCAGCCGCACCTGCGTAACCGGAGTGCGGTTCAATATCGCTTCCGCGATCACCGCAAAGGTCTCGCCTCGAAAGGGCATAATCCCTGTCGCCATCTCGTAGAGCACTGCACCGAACGAGAACAAATCCGTGCGCGCATCCAGTTCTTCGCCTCGCACCTGCTCCGGTGACATGTACGGCAGGGTACCCATCGCCGCACCACTTCGAGTAAGCCCGACCGGTTCGCCGATAGTCGACATCTGGGAAAGTTTCGCGCCACTGCCGGGGGGTGCGAACTTCGCCAGACCGAAATCCAGCAGTTTGGCGCTGCCACGCCCGGTGACAAAAATGTTGGCCGGCTTGATGTCCCGGTGGATGATGCCCTTGCTGTGGGCGGCATCGAGAGCAGCGGCTATCTCGATGGCCAGACTCAGCAGGGCGTCGATCGCCAATGGCTTTCCAGCGATGCGATGCTTCAGCGTCATGCCGTCGAGGAACTCCATGGCGATGAACGACTGGTGAGCGTGCGTGCCAATCTCCCCGGCCTTGCCGATTTCTCTGGCTTCGCCAATTTCATAGATGGTGCAGATGTTGGGATGGTTGAGCGATGAGGCCGCCCGAGCTTCGCGGCGGAAACGTTCCAGTGCCAGCGGGTCGCGGGCTACGTCTTCAGGCAGGAACTTGAGCGCGACGAGGCGTCCAAGCGCAGTATCTTCTGCTTTGTACACCACACCCATGCCACCACCGCCCAGCTTCTCGAGGATGCGGTAGTGGGAGATAGTAGTGCCATTCATGCGCGGGAGGCCACTGACGGTTGACTGATGGTACGGGCGAGCGCCAGAGCCGGTCAATTCAATTGGCTGAGCCGCTTGGTCTAGTTCATCTTCATTCCGGGCATGGCGGAGTGATCCATGTTGTCGTGTCCCTGATCGTCATCATCGGTGGACCAGATTTTCTTCGGGTCGGTTTCATAAGGGTAGACGTGGACCATCCATCCGAAGAGATGAGGACGAAACTCCCCTCCGGCCGCATCGTTGGGTGCGGGACAATCCACGGCAAATGTTACTCGATCACGATGTACTGGTCTGAGTAACTGATGTAAATTCGCTGAAATAACGCTGTCGGCAGAACGCCATCTTCTCCAGCAGCAGAAGTTTCCCGGTTCAGCGGCACAACGAATGAAACCTGCTGCGAGGAATGTCCAAGGCGCAGTTCCTGTGGCGGCAGCACGGCGAATGACTGCTTCTGTCCCGCCACCACTCGCTCGAGCAGCATTCTTTGCCGCGACATATCCCGGGCCGTATAGACCACGGGAGCATTACTTCCGGAATCCAGGCGTAACCGCAATTCCGCGGTTCCGGCCAGTTGTGCGTGAACGAGCAGCGGCTGAGTAAACGGTAGATCATGCTCCGTGCGGGCGGCCCTCACCAGCGGAATATGCTCGCCGTGCACCCGCGCCTGCATCTGCTTTGTCTCATCCAGGCAAAGAATGCCGTGCGCGTAATCAATCAGCAAGTCAAAGTGCTCCAAAAAATTGTCGCCAAGAATGCCTCGCACCTGGCGATCGAGCCGTTGTATCGGCTCCAGATTCTGCACCACGGCGAGAGGATTCTCGACGGAATGACCTCCCGCCGCCAGGAGATCGAGCTGTGTATAGCTCGCCGGTGTGGAGATGCCAAACCCGGAGACTCCAGCGGCGCCCACGATCTTCAGGCCCGCTTCCGACACCAGCGCAGGATCGACGGTTGTCACCTGAGCACCCGTATCTACCAGAAAGTCATACGGACCCTTATGGTTGATCTCAACCGGAACCACAATTTGCGTTCGTTCGATAAAGCGCAAGCGTAAACTGGCGACGTTTCCCGGGCAACGCGTTTCCGCCTGGGCTACAGAAAACATGGCTACTGCAACGCTTATGGATGCATACCACCTTGAGATCGTCACTGGAGATCACCTCAGCCTGGTTGGCTGGGTGAACTCTCACCGCATATCTCTGCATGGTCGTGATGGTCTTCTGATCATTCCCGGAGCGTTGGTGATGGATTCATGACGGAGCACAAGTACTTTGTTTTCAGGTTTGAAGATGTCGAGGTCCGGGAGCGCGAATTCACCGTCTGGCGCGCCGGCGAGGCTCTGCAGGTCGAACCTAGAGCCTTCCGCGTGCTCCTCTTCCTGCTGCGCAATCCCCAGAAGCTGATATCGAAAGATGAACTGCTCGATGCGGTCTGGAACGATTGCGCCGTGTCGGAGAACTCGCTCACTCGCAGCGTCGCCCTGCTGCGCCGCATTCTCGCCGACGATTCGCGGGAACCACGCTACATTGCCACCGTGCCCACTATCGGCTACCGCTTCCTGTGCGACGTGCAGGCTATCGAAGAAGGAGATACCGCGCCGACCGCATCCGACCTCAAGAGTGGCGGAGTCGAAACAGCGGAAAAGACCGTCGAGAGCCCGGTTCATCCCAAGGACCGGAACCGAAACGTCCTACTCGCCAGCGGCGGCCTCTCCTTGCTTATCCTCATCGCCGTCACAGCCTTTCTCGTCCACCGCGCAATCAGGGACCATGCCGGACGCGATCCCGCAGCCGCAGTCGCTTCGCACATGCGTATCGTTCCCCTTACCAGTCTTCCCGGGGTGGTCTGGAGTCCAGCATTCTCTCCTGATGGCAAACAGATCGCATTTTTCTGGGACGGAGACCTTCCGACGAAAGGGGACTTGTATGTTCAGCTGGTCGGTGGCGGCGACCCTCTTCGTCTCACCCACACTCGCACCGGATTCGTCTGCTGCGCTGATTGGTCGCCGGATGGAAGAGTCATCGCTTTTGGCCGTTGCGATGATAGCGGCGGAGGCGTTTTCATTGTTCCTGCTCTCGGAGGAGCAGAACGCAAACTCACCGAAGTCGTAGCCCTTTCGGCAATGCTGGATACCCGAAATGGACGCCTGACGGAAACTCCCTGGTGCTCGCCGACCGATGCACATTAACCGGCCCAAGAGCCATCGTGATCTTTTCCTTGGCGACCGGAGAAAAGCGCTGTCTCACGACTCCGTCGTTCGCAAGCATCGGGGACGCTGAGCCCGCCGTCTCCAATCAGGGAACCGTCGCTTTCATCAGAATGCAAACCGGGGGCTTCGGCGATGTGTACACCGTTCCGCTCTCAGGAGGCACACCAACCCGGCTGACCCATGACAACAAGCCGATTTGCTGTCTCATGTGGTCCCCAAATGGCCAGTACGTGCTCTTCGGCGTGGATCTCGGAGGCCTGCGCCGTGTCTGGCGAGTCCCTGCGGCAGGAGGTCCTGCCGTGCCGGACACCGTGTATCCGGGATTGGGAACGCTTTCGCGAGACGGCCGCCGTCTGGCTTATCTGGCTAATATTGAAGGCTCGGGCCTGGGATCCATGTCGGATTTGAATAACGTCGAGACTTCAGGCCTGTCTTCAATTTGGAGTGCCGAGCTCGTCCGCGCGGGCGGCGAGGTCATCTCGCAACACAGAATCATCGCTTCTGCCCGTATAAGTTCCTCCAGCCAGCTCTCACCTGATGGTCTACAGATAGCATTCGAGTGGAAGCGATCAGGAAACCCGGAAATATGGAAGAGCAATGCGGATGGGAGTAATCCGCTGCAACTTACCTTCGGTAAAGACACAAGCTGGGCTGGAACTCCCCGCTGGTCTCCGGATGGGAAGTGGATTGCATTCGACAACCGGCCGAGTGGCTACAGTCAAATCTGGCTGATGGACTCAGAAGGCCGGAACCAGCGAGTGATCGTATCCGGGAATTCCGAAAACAATGTACCCAGCTGGTCGCGCAGTGGGGCCGCTCTTTATTTTTCGTCCAACCGTACTGGGCAGTGGCAAATCTGGAAGCGGACCATGGCGAACGGGCTGGAGACACAGGTGACCCGAAACGGCGGTTTTGCCGCCTTCGAGTCCTATGACGGGAGAGAGCTTTATTTTTCCAAATTTGAAGGAGGTGGCCTCTGGAAGATGCCAATCGAAGGCGGAGAAGAACAGCGCATCGCCACAGCGCCCCACCTCGGCTATTGGGGTTATTTTGCCGTGACCGAGGCTGGCATCTATGTGCTGGATTCCGACGCAGAACCAGGTCCGACCATCATGTATTTCGACTCTGAGACTGGTCAGATGAAACCGGTGCTTACGCTAAAACAAGATCCTCTGCCATGGACGGCGAGTCTCGATGCGACACGCGATGGCAAGACCCTGTTCTTCGCTCAGGGAGATTCCAGAAGCTCCATCACCATGATCGAGTATTCCCATTAGAGGGGTTTCCGTATCGCGGAAGCTTGACTGGGGATGCCCTTCAGGCTTTAAGGCTATCAATCAGGTTCGCAGTGAAACCGGCCAACAATGCCGTCGCTGCGAACAGTGAGGTGTCACCCACATAATTGACGCCCTCTACCATGAGTGGGGTGCCGATCTCCGTGATGAGAATTGGAGCGTAGAAAAAGAACGTGAGTAGCAAAAGCACCGTGCCCGCGGTGGCGGCGGCGGTTCGACGGGCGCGGGGAATCATCAGCCCAATTCCTGCAGCGAGCAAGGTTGTCCCGACAACGTAGGCCAGCAGCGCCGGCGCAGGCACCCAGTCCGGAGTCAGCTTTCCCAATGGAACACCCGGCACGAACCGGGGGAAGAGAAAGTGCTGGATCGCGTAGAAGACGAATGTAGCCGCAACAAGGAATCGGCCGAACGCGATGAGCATACCGCCCGTCGAGCTTCCGCGAGTCCATACACTACCGGCGAGAATCATCGCTCCGCCGGCGAAGCACGTTTCGCGAACTACGATTGTCCAGAAGAGCCGCTCGTGGGTGTGCTGCAACAGGTTGGGAAAGTGGATGGTGGCAACGAAGATCAGGAAGAGCAACGCGAGCAGGAGCGCCGACCAGCGCACACACCGCCATGCAATGAAGCTGATTGCCGCCGCCAGCAGCGCTGTGCCCACGAAATAGGTCCAGAAAAGGGCGCCCGGCAACCAGCGCGGTACGGCGCCCATGAGATCGTGTGCGTCTAGAAAATGTTCTGCGGCAAAGATTGCGAGCGCCACGGCTTCGAAGACGGGTCCGAGCACAAGAATTTTGTCCGCACCTGAAGCTGCTGCGAACCGAGGCCGGACAAGAATAAGTCCAGCTATCAGCGCGGCAATTCCTGCTGCAATCATCCCCCAGGGAAGCACTGGCATAGACCTCTCCTTTGAGCTTGGACAACTAGATCTTGGACTGCTAAAGGCTCGATGGGCGCGGCATTTTGGTCACTGCGGTGACCGCCGCAGGAGTTCAGGAGACATACTACAACCGCGGCGTGCGTGTTTGGCTGATCTGACGAGTCGGTACCGGGAAATGGGCTTGTCGGAAGTGGCCGCCTGGCTGATACCATGCCAGCCATGAATAAACTTGCGCCATTCCTCTGGTTCAACGACAACGCCGAAGAAGCCGCGGAGTTTTACCTGAGCGTCTTCCCGCAGGCGCGCAAGCTCGATGAACTGCGTTCCAAAGGCGTCGGTCCCTGGCCGGTGGGCAAGATTGCCACGATCACGATCGAGCTTGAGGGTCAAGAGATGGTCTTTCTCAATGGCGGCCCGGCGCATGAGCTCAACCCCGCCTTCTCGTTCTTCATTCGCTGCGACTCTCAAGAAGAGATCGACAGCTACTGGGACAAATTGATCGAAGGAGGCAAACCCATGGCCTGCGGCTGGCTCACAGACCGCTTCGGCCTATGCTGGCAGATTGTGCCACGCAATATCGGCGAGCTGATCAGTCATCCCAAAGCCATGGAAGCCATGATGGGAATGATCAAGATGGACCTGCCCGCGCTGGAAGCCGCCGCGCGGGAGAGCTGAGAGCTTTTTCCAGAAGCTGTCGCAAATATGCCTCAATGCCTCAATGGCTTCGGCGAAGAGCATGAGCCCCGCTTCGACGGCGGGTCTCATCGTTGACGTCGCCAAGCACCTGGGTTTATAAGCTTCTAGCCAGAAGATGCCGCTATCCTGCCACGGCTCTATTCAAATCTACTTATATCTTCGGTAAGTGGCGATCTGTGCGCCGCATGACAAACCGCTTCGCTTAGTGCTGAAA
>Ga0207047_1028_pt2 | contig 34113 bp, 29 predicted proteins | sample Alteio_BWMinCont_67_FD_153302 | JGI IMG/M metagenome (GOLD analysis project Ga0207047, IMG submission 153302) | Enriched cells from forest soil in Barre Woods Harvard Forest LTER site, Petersham, Massachusetts, United States -... | ecosystem: Environmental > Terrestrial > Soil > Temperate forest >...
ATAGTCAATTCGATTATGAAGGCGAATTTAAATTTTTTTTACAAAAATCATTACAAAAATGTAAAATAATTATATTTTTTTTCAAAAACACCTATTTTATATGATCAAAACAGAAATTCTACAGCTCATAAAATTTAAACACGTTATAATATTATACATATTCAACTAAATGATTAATAAATTTAATCTAAAAGCTAAATTTTAATTATATAAGTACTTATGTTTATCCATTAATAATGTAACACATACATAACTTTTATATTTCAATTTAATTACAAAAGCTTTTCAAAAAATCCTTAAAATTGCCCTGATTTTAATTACCGGGTTGGTAATCAATATTAATCTGGTTTCTTTCTCAATTATATAAAACAATACATATGAAAATCACCGTAGTTGGCGCAGGGGCTGTAGGCGCAACTTGCGCAGACAACATCGCAAGAAAAGAATTAGCTGAAGAACTTATTTTGTTAGACATCCGCGAAGGTTTTGCTGAAGGCAAGGCTATCGATATGATGCAAACTTCGGCCCTATTGGGTTTTGATACCAAAATTAAAGGTGTTACTAATGATTATGCCGCAACTGCAGAATCAGAAGTGGTAGTAATTACCTCTGGATTGCCGCGCAAACCGGGTATGACCCGCGAAGAGCTGATAGGCACCAACGCTAACATTGTAAAAAGTGTTACCGAAAATATTTTAAAGCACTCGCCAAATACGATCATCATAGTGGTATCAAACCCAATGGATACCATGAACTACTTAACCCTGAAAACTTCGGGCTTACCTAAAAACCGTATTTTAGGTATGGGAGGCGCTTTGGATTCAGCAAGGTTTAAATATTACCTGAGCCAGGAATTAGGTTGTTCTCCTGCTGATTTAAACGCGGTAGTTATCGGTGGCCACGGTGATACCACCATGATCCCTTTAATTAAACATGCTACCTGGAACAGCGTACCGGTAACTCAGTTTTTAAGTGCAGAACAACAGGAAAAAATTGTTAAAGCTACTATGGTTGGCGGCGCTACGTTAACCGGCCTTATTGGTACTTCTGCATGGTATGCACCAGGTGCGGGTACTGCATTTATGGTTGAAGCCATTGTACGTGATCAGAAAAAACTACTTTCATGTGGTGTTGCACTGGATGGTGAGTACGGACAGAAAGATATTTCGTTAGTTGTGCCTGTTATATTAGGTAAAAACGGTTGGGAAAAAATCGTTGACTTTAAATTAAGCGACTCAGAACAAGCTGAATTTAACAAAAGCGCCGACGCTGTTAGAAACATGAATAAAGTACTAAGCGATAGCGGAGTTATTTAATTCTGACTGATCTTTATAAATGGAAACGGCTTCTCAAAAGGAAGCCGTTTTTGTTTAGTTAGGGCTAAAAATTAATTGATGCCTCTTGATTCATAGTAACTGGAAAACCATATTGCATCCCAGGAGACCACATTGGAGAAAATCTCATTATTCGTAATGCTTCCTCATTTAAACATGGTATGTCTCCTCTTATTACTTTAATATCAGAAAGTGTTCCATCAGTTTTAACGGTGAAACTAAGTAAGACCAGACCTGATAAGTTATGTTCTTTAGCAAAATCAGGATATATCATATTTTTTTTAATAAATACTTTAAAATTATCATTTCCACCATCAAATGTTGGCTTAACCAAAAACTCTTTGAATGGATAACTGTGCCCTGATCTTATATAACTAATGCCTGACTTAAGAATATTTTTGTGATATGTACAAATGTACCTTCCGCTATCGGCAATAAGTCCGCGCCATTCACCATCTCTTTTTCCGTTTATTACATTCCCCTCCTCAATCACAGTGGAATAATATTTGTTAAATATCAAAAAATGCCCATTTCCATTAGATGCCAAAACAACTCCTGTAGAATCACGACATTCAACTAATTCCATACCGGTAAGTTGCGGATAACCGGTAATTTGCGGATAATAAAAGCCATCATAATCTGCTCTTAAAATCATGTATAATTTACCGTTAGGATAATAAGTGGTAATGTCATCTACTATTTTACCATTCTTATATTGAGTTATATTTTTACGAACGCCATTAGGGAAATAGCTGATGCTTGTTCCATCTAATGTTATGAAAAATGGCCCTGTAATTGATGTTGATACTGACTTGTGTTTGCCACTGGGATAGAACTCAAACACACGATATAAATTCTTATTTGTAGCGGTATCAGGCGGTAATACCATTCTTATGTAATCAGCGCTATCTTTATTATTAACGATTTCGCCTGTATTTTTAAAGTAAGTAATAACAGTATCAGTAGCTTTTTGCGCTTTTACCGTTTGGAAAAATAAAAGGCTTAGAATTAGAAGAGTAAGGTTTTTGGTCATGATATTAGTTTGACGGCACAAAATTAATAGAAACAGTTTCAGTTACAGCAACAGGAAAACCATATCTCAAATCTGGCGACCAAGCCGGTGATAATTTTACCAACCTTAATGCTTCTTCATTTAAACATGGAGAATTTCTATTTACCAATTTTATATCCGTAATTGACCCATCTGTTTTAATTGTCATGCTTATTAAAACATTACCTCTTAAGTTATGCTGCTTTGCAAACTCAGGATAGATCATATTTTTTTTTATAAAATCGTAAAAACCTTTATCCCCTCCTGAAAACTGCGGTGGGGTTTCAAACTCTTTAAAAGGATAGCTGTGCCCCGATCTTATATAACTGATACCGGATTTAAGTACATTTTTATGAAAAGTGCAGATATATCCCCCGCTATCGGCAATCAATCCTCGCCATTCTCCATCTTTTTTTCCATTAACTACGTTACCTTCTCCTAATAAAGTTGTAAAATATTCATCGAACGCTAAATAATGTCCATTTCCTTTTGATGCCAATACCACGCCTGTAGAATCACGGCACTCTATAAGCTCTAAATTTGAATTTGGATGACTTCCATAGTAATAGTAGTAATAATGATTAATGTTGTATTCGTAATTAACCTTAAATATATTATATATCTTACCGTTTGGGTAGTAATTTGTCACATCACTAATTACTATTCCATTTTTATATTGTACAACCAATTTTCGATGACCATTCGGGAAATAACTAATATATGTTCCATCAAAAGTTAGATTTCTTGGCCCGGTAACCGATGTTGCTAACGTTTTATACTTTCCATTAGGATAGAATTCATACATCCTGTACAAATTTTTATCGACATTACTATCAGGAGGTAATACCATCCTGGTATAATCCGCGCTATCTTTTGAATCAACTATTTTTCCTGAATCTTTAAAGTAAACTATAACAGTATCTCTTTGAGCATTAGCAACTTGAAATAAAAAGCTTAAAATAAATAAGGTAAAGAGTTTATTCATGGGATATTTATAAGCGACCTTAAAAAAAGAAAAAGTGATAATTAAAGAAAGTATTAGGGATTATTAATAATAAAAACCTACCGGAACTGAATAAGGAATCCGCATTGGAATACCATAAATTTTTCCGGGAGTCCACATCGGCATAGAACTGATTAACCTTACTGCTTCTTCATCTAAACTTGGTATTTTTTCTCCGGTATCCGCTATTTTAACGTTTGTGATACTGCCGTCTTTTTCTACAATAAAATTCACATGTACGGTACCATTAATATGGTGCTCTTTAGCAAATTCCGGGTAAACCATATTTTGATGAAGGTAAATATTTAAATACGTCTCTCCTCCCTCATACTCAGGTTCAACAATAATTTTTTTAAAAGTATATTGATTGCCTGATTTCATATAACTAGTACCTGACTTATGCACTCCGTTCCGAAAGACCGATACATACCTGCCTGTGTCTCCAATCAGACCGCGCCACTCCCCGTTCTTTTTATCATCTTTAATATCGCCTTCTTCTATTATATTCTTAAAATCATCATCAAAAACAATAACATGCCCAGTGCCATTTAAGGCAAGAACCTGCCCGGTTGAATCACGGCATTCAACTAAACTGACATCACCGTTTTCTTGCATTTTTATGGTTCTAAATAATTCGCCGTTGGGATAATAAGTTGTTATAACACCTGATAACCTACCGTTTATATACTCAAGAGTTGACTTCCGTTTCCCATCGGGGAAATAATTGATAATATTACCATCAAAAAATAAAGGTATTTTATCATTTAATGAGGTAGCTACCATTTTTAGTTTTCCATTTGAATAATAATCACGAACCTTGAATAAGTCTTTATCAGTATTACTTTGCGGCGATATAACCAATCTTAGATAGTCTGCACTATCTTTAGTAGAAACCGACACCCCTGAATTTTTCATGTAATACAAAACAGTATCAGTAGTTTTTTGCGCTTTTGCTGATTGAAAAAACAAAAAGCTTAGAATTAGAAGAGTAAGGTTTTTGATCATATTGGTTACTAAAATACAATTTATGCTGAGATTTTTAATTTGATGCCTAAAATAAGAAAGGCTTCCTTTTGAGAAGCCTTTCTTATTTTAGGCAATATTTAATGTAATATTTATTGAATATCAGCGCTCTTTAGTTTAAAGTCGACAGGCATACCAACAAATGATGTTTTTTGGGTGAATGGAATTTGAATACCGTTTACACTTTTGTAATCTGCAAAGTCAACGGTTAAAGATCCCGGTCTGTCGATAACTTCACGCACTTTCAGGCCTGTTTTTTGGTCGTAGTATGATTTTATTTTGATACCGTCAGGCGCTGTGGCTGTAACAACATATACCAAATTATCGCCCACTAGCTGCATTGTTGGTGCAAGTGTTAAGCTATAGCCGGGTTTTAAATAATCCAGCTCGGGGAAAAGCTTTTGCTTTTGCTTAACCGCGTTCTTATCAACATTACTTAGTTGCAGGGCGGTATTTTTCTCGCTCACCAGTACACTATCGCCATTTATAGCCATATGCGAAAAAACAGCATTTTGATAGCTAGGCAAAGTAACATCCTGGTTGAATGTGCCGGGTTGTGTATAGGTGCTGGTTCGCACTATTGGAGTGCCTTGTATATTAGTTGTATCAACCAATTTAACTGCTTTAACAGCTTTTATTTTTTCCTGACCACCAATGGCGTCCAAATACTTATTTAACACATCTTTCGGTGTTGTACCGTCAGGTACCGGTAAGCCGCTGAATGAGTTATTGTCCGGATTGATGTCAGGCAATTTATGATCCGGATCAATAACTGCAGAAACAATTTTTGATGTTGATTTATATGCGAATTGCCACTCGCCGCCACGTTCCCATATTTCGGCAGGTAATTTCACAATACCTGATTTACCGTTTTCTTCTTTTATGGCGATGGTTACCGGCATGGCCATTTCTTCCAGATTTTCGATGGTTATTAATGATCCTTTTGTTGGGTCGTTATCCGTATAATCTATCGCTTTTACAGCCTGATCAAGTTTCCAGGTGGTAAAGAACCATTCGTTCCAAAACCAGCCTAAGTCCTCACCTGCGGCGTTATCCATGGTATGGAAAAAGTCCCATGGCGTTGGGTGTTTAAATGCCCAGCGTTTAATATAAGTTTGGAATGCATAGTCGAACCTGTCTTCGCCCAGGATCTGCTCACGCAGAACTGTTAATGCCAGTGCAGGTTTCTCATATTCCGACATGCCCGAGAAGCTATCCGGCGTAACATCAGGCAAAGTCATAATAGAATTTGCGTCAGGCGGGAACATGCCTTGTGCATTGCGCTCTACATCCTGTTTTTGGTAATATTCGCCATTGTTAAATACTTTGGTATCTACCTTATTAATAAAGGTGTTAAAACCCTCATCCATCCAGGCAAATTTGCGTTCGTTGGAGCCTACGATCATCGGGAACCAGTTGTGGCCAAACTCATGATTAGTAACTTCCCACAGTTCGCCTGTTTTTTGGTCTGATCCACAGAATACAATACCCGGATATTCCATACCACTAACCGTACCCGCCACGTTGGTAGCTACCGGATAAGTGTAAGGGAACCATTTATCTGAATATAATTCAATAGCGGCTTTTACATACTCTGTTGATCTGCTCCATGCATTCTGACCTTTTGATTCGATAGGATAAAATGACTGTGCCAACGCTTTTCTGCCATTTGGCAGGTTGATACGTGCCGCATCCCACAAAAAAGCCTTAGATGCAGCCCAAGATATATCGCGTGAGTTTTTACAGAAGAAATGCCAGGTTAGTTCCGCTTTTTGAGGATGAACATTGCCATTTTCCACATCGGCAGAATCCTTTACAAATAAAGTTTTGTCGCTATTTTTAGCGGCGGCCAATTTGCTAATTTCGCCCGGAGTCAGTACTTCGGTTGGGTTCAATAATTCGCCGGAACCCACTACTACCAAATTGGATGGTGCTGTTATTGTAAAATCAAAATTGCCGTAATCCAGGTAAAACTCCGCACCTCCCATGTATGGGATCACGTTCCAACCGGTTACATCATCATAAACCTCCATGCGCGGATACCATTGGGCTATTTCGTATATCCAGCCATTTTTGGTATGTACACGGCCCATGCGATCGGTACCATATTCTGGTACGGTAAAAGCATATTCTACTTTTATTTGAATTTTAGTACCGTTTGTGCGCAGTGTATCTTTCAATCTGATCTGCATGCGGGTATCACTCACTATATAATCAGCTTTTTCGGCTTTGCCGTTTTTAATGATATATACCGCTTTAATTTCATCGCCATCGGTGAAATTATGAACCGAATTACGTGTGCCCCCTACCGGACTAGTGGCAGTACCGCGGGAATCTTCACGATAAATATTCTGATCCAACTGCAACCATAAGAAGGCCATTGGGTCGGGACTGTTGTTGGTATAGGTAATAGTCTCGCTGCCGCTCACTTTATGCGCAGTGGTATCCAGCATTACGTTTATTTTATAGTCTGCGCTGTTTTGCCAGTATTTAACACCGGGCGCGCCGCTTGCGGTACGGTATTCGTTGCCTTTATCATGATAAAAGGTTGGCGTAAAAACCTGGTACTGATCATATTTAGTTACCGGTTCGTCGGTATTTTGGGCGTAGGTGTTGCGGATAGTAACACACAACAAAAGCATAACTGCAATTTTGTAATACTTCATGGTCAATTGAAGGTTTATAATTTTAAGAGCAACAAATGTAAAATAATTACCCATAAATTAAGTGATTGTTAGGTTGATAGTAATCCTTTATTACCTGCATTAATGTAGCTAATAAATCAAACCGATAAAGAAATCACTTTTAAGCCTGTCGCATATTTTACCTTATCCTCCTCCTTCCCCTATTCTAGGGAAAGGTATCGCACGAGGCCCGCACTCTATAAATTTCACAGATTAAAGTCATCCATAAAGTGCTTAAAATTATCAAAAGCGATTTCCCTCATCAAACCGAGCAATTACCTCAGCTTGTAAGCATTTTTTTATATTTTTGCGGATGTGTCGGTATAGTACCCGGCTACATCCCGCGATAAATGGATATATCAGTTGTTGTACCTTTATATAACGAAGTAGAATCATTGCCCGAGCTTACCTCATGGATAAGCAGTGTGATGGACGAAAACGGTTATAGTTACGAGATTATTTTGGTTGATGATGGCAGTAAAGACGGATCATGGGAAATGATTCTGAAACTGCGTGAGAATAACCCTTACATCAAGGGCATTAAATTTAGGCGCAATTATGGTAAATCAGCTGCTTTAAATACTGGCTTCGAGGCCGTTAAAGGCGATGTGGTAATTACCATGGATGCGGATTTGCAGGATAGCCCGGATGAAATACCTGCGCTTTACCGAAGAATTACTGAAGACAAATATGATTTGATCTCAGGCTGGAAAGCTAAACGCTACGACCCGATCACCAAAACTATACCCACTAAGTTATTTAACGCGGCTACACGCAAGATGTCGGGTATTGATAACTTACATGATTTTAACTGCGGGCTGAAAGCATACCGCCATGCCGTTGTGAAAAATATTGAGGTTTATGGCGAAATGCACCGTTATATACCGGTTATTGCCAAATGGGCGGGCTTCACCAAAATTGGCGAGCAGGTTGTTGAGCACCGTGCCCGTAAATATGGTACAACAAAATTCGGTATGAGCCGTTTTGTGAATGGTTTTTTGGATCTGCTATCTATATTTTTTGTTGGTAAGTTCGGTAAACGCCCGATGCACTTTTTTGGTGCGATGGGTTCAGTTAGCTTTTTTGCTGGTTTGGTTATGACTATATGGCTTATTAGCGATAAGTTGTATGATATATCTCATCATATAAAATACAGCAGGGATGTAACAGAACAACCACTGTTTTATATTGCATTGGTAGCCATAATTTTGGGTTCGCAGCTATTTTTAACAGGCTTTGTTGCCGAACTGGTTGCTCGCAGCGCCAGCGAACGTAATAGGTATCAAATAGAGGAAACTATTTGATGTGCGAATATGCTGATATGCAAATGTGCAGATCAAATAATCCACCAGTTAACATTAAAAGTTATGCGTTTTTAGCATAATTTGCATATTTGCACATCTACATATTTGCACATCCACAAATGTTTTTTTCCATCATCATTCCATTATATAACCGCCCGCAGGAGATTAAAGAACTGCTGGAAACCTTAACTCAACAAACCTATAAGGGTTTTGAGGTTTTGGTGATTGAGGATGGATCGGTTAATGATGCAGCTGAGGTTATCAAAGCTTTTGAGGACAAACTGAATTTACGCTATTTTGTAAAACCCAACGAAGGCCAGGGATTTACCCGCAACTACGCTTTTGAACGGGCTAAAGGCGATTACTTCGTCATATTTGATTCTGACTGCCTGATACCGGCTAATTATTTGCAAATAGTAAATGATAGCCTTGCTGCCAACTGGCTTGATGCTTACGGTGGCCCGGATGATGCGCATTCATCATTTACGCCTACCCAAAAGGCCATTAGTTATTCCATGACCTCCCCTTTTACCACCGGTGGTATCCGCGGTAATAAAAAAGGTATAGGCCAGTTTCATCCGCGAAGCTTTAACATGGGAATATCTCGCCAGGTATGGGAAAAAGCGGGTGGTTTTATTATCACCCGTTTGGGCGAAGATATTGAGTACAGCATCCGTATCCATTCATTAGGCTTTAAGATCGGGTTGATACCTGATGCTAAAGTTTATCATAAACGCCGTACTAACTTTTTGCAGTTTTATAAGCAGTTGCACTTTTTCGGCAGGGCGAGAATCAATGTTTATAAATTCTTTCCGCAGGAATTAAAAGCGGTGCATTTTTTCCCGGCGATATTCACGTTATTTATTATTTTTACGATAATAAGCAATATTATAAGCTGGCCCATAGCCAAATTATGTAATGTTGTGTTAGCAGTTTTTATTTTGTTGATATTTTTTCACTCGTGGAAGAAAAACAAATCGTTAAAAATTGCATTTTTGAGCGTAATCGCAGCATTTATTCAACTTACTGCTTATGGCTTAGGGTTTATGCAGGATTTTTGGAAACGAGTAATATTAAAAAAGTCATAAAAATATATGTACCACGCATTTTCCATTGCTGAAACTATTAAAACTGCATGGAACGTTTTAAAGAAAAATTTCATTCCGCTGGTAGTATATTCGGCTATTTCATTATTTATTAATGGCCTGGTAGATTTTTTTAACGCATTTCTTTTTATCGGGGATGACAGAATAAGCCAGTTTAGCACTATCATTATTCAAATGATCATCCAAGCTTACCTGGCACTTAGCTTTTATAAGCTGATCCTCACGCTGATGGACAGAGAATATTACGAATTTGAGTTCAGGGATATTGTACCGTCATTTAAAATGGCATTCAATTTCATAGTGATCGCTTTTGCATACGCGGTTTTAATATCTGTTTTGCTTTTTGTGAACGTGTTGATTGAACGGTATATCGCTTACAACGATACCATTCTGGCAATTTTTCGCATCGCGGAGTGTTGTTTCGTATTGTATTTGTTGCTGCGTTCTATTTTTTGCATCTGCTTTATTGTGGATGATGATTCGCTGCCGATAGAATCCTTAAAACAGAGCTTCGAGATTACAAAAGATAACTTCTTTAAAACGCTGGGCATCTTCTTTATCATTATAGGCATACTGATAGCTGCGTTAATACCTATTTTAATCGTCATCCTGCTTTCAGGCATCAACCAGGATACCGGCGAATACATTTGGCGACTGGCATTTTATTGCTGGTTCATCCTTACCTTCCCTTTTGTGCAGGTTATTATTATGGTAACCTACCGCAAGCTGGTTTACAGTCACCTTGATGTGGATGACGACATTAGTGAAACAATCTAATTATGGGGTTAAAAGCTGCACTGAGTAAAGTATTTGCCGTGCTGGTTAACCGGCAATTGAATAACATCCGCCATAATGCGGTAGCTTTGCAGGAAAAGACATTTCAGAAACTTATTAGTCAGGCTAAAAATACGGAGTTTGGTAAGGCGCACGACTTTGACAAGATCAGCACTTATGATGATTTTAAAAAGCATGTACCCGTACGCGATTACGAGGAGCTTCGCCCCTATATTGAGCGTGTGGTGAACGGCGAAGAAAATATTTTATGGCCTGGCAAACCACTTTATCTAACTAAAACTTCGGGCACAACCTCGGGTGTAAAATATATTCCCATCTCAAAGGAGAGCATGCCTTCTCATATCACTTCGGCACGCAATGCTTTATTGAGCTACGTACATGAAACAGGTAATGCTGATTTTTTGGATGGTAAGCTCATCTTTTTACAGGGCAGTCCAATTTTAAGCAAAAAATCAGGGGTCGAAACCGGCAGGTTATCAGGCATTGTTGCACACCATGTGCCGGGTTATCTGCAAAAAAACAGGATGCCGAGCTACGAGATCAACTGCATTGAGGATTGGGAACAAAAGGTAGATGCCATTGTTGATGAAACCAGTAGTGAAGATATGCGCCTGATCTCAGGTATACCGCCCTGGTGCCAGATGTATTTCGATAGGCTTTCAGCAAAAAGCAGTGGCAAAAAGATTAAGGATATATTCCCCAACTTTAAACTGTTTGTTTATGGTGGGGTGAATTATGAACCTTATCGTGCACGAATAGAGGAAAGTATTGGCTTTGCGATTGATACTATTGAAACCTACCCGGCATCTGAGGGCTTTATTGCTTTCCAGGATTCGCAAAAAGAAAAAGGACTTTTATTACAAGTTGATTCCGGCATATTTTATGAATTTATCCCGGTTGATGAGTTTTTTAATAAAAATCCAACCCGCATCAGCCTAAAAGACATCGAACTAAATAAAAATTACGCGCTGATACTGAATACCAATGCAGGGTTGTGGGGATATAGTTTGGGTGATACAGTTAAGTTCATTTCAAAAGATCCTTACAAAATATTGGTTACCGGCCGTATTAAACATTTTATTTCGGCCTTTGGCGAGCATGTGATTGGCGAAGAGGTTGAGCATGCTTTAATGAGCGTAGCCAAACAAGAAGGTGTAGATGTTGTTGAGTTTACCGTTGCCCCACAGGTTACGCCACCTGCCGGTGAATTACCTTACCACGAATGGTTTATAGAATTTGGCACTGAGCCTGCGGATTTAAATACTTTCAGGCAAAAAGTAGATGAAGCCTTACAAAAGAAAAATATTTACTATTTTGACCTTATTGAAGGCAACATTTTACAGCCTTTGATCATAAGAAGTTTAAAAAAGGATACTTTTATAAACTATATGCGCGCCCAGGGGAAACTTGGCGGGCAAAATAAAGTACCGAGATTGGCAAACGATAGAAAGATTGCAGACGGATTAAAGGAGTATATTAAAATTGACTGATATAAAAAACATAGCCATTCTTGGCTCTACTGGCAGTGTGGGCACGCAAGCGCTTGACGTTATTGACGGTAACCCTGATCTTTTCAGAGCGTATGTGATCACTGCACAAAAGAATGCTGATCTGCTAATCGCTCAGGCGCTACAGTTTAAACCGGCTTACGCCATCATTTGTGATGGGAATAAATATCAGTATGTAAAAGATGCTGTTGCTCATACCGAGGTAAAAGTTTTAGTTGGGATTGACGCGATAACCGATATTGTAACGCATCCTGAAATTGACATGGTATTAACTGCCATGGTTGGTTTCTCGGGATTAGAACCTACTATTGCTGCAATTAAAGCTGGTAAAGATATCGCGTTAGCAAATAAAGAAACCCTGGTTGTTGCCGGTGAACTAATAACAGGTTTAGCCAAAGCACATGGTGTAAAAATATTACCAGTCGACTCGGAACACTCCGCTATTTTTCAATGCCTTGCAGGCGAGGAAAACAATGCGATTGAGAAGATCATTTTAACCGCTTCCGGCGGCCCATTCAGAGGTAAGAATCTGGATTTTCTGGCTCATGTAATGCGCGAGGATGCCTTAAAACATCCAAACTGGGTAATGGGCGCTAAAATCACCATCGACTCAGCATCGCTAATGAATAAGGGCCTTGAAGTGATAGAAGCTAAGTGGCTATTTGATCTGGAAACTGAGCAAATTGATGTAATCGTTCATCCGCAGTCTATCATCCACTCGATGGTGCAGTTTGAGGATGGATCTGTCAAAGCACAAATGGGTTTACCAGATATGAAACTACCTATTCAGTATGCGTTTACCTATCCCAACAGGTTAAAAAACGATTTTAAGCGCCTTAATTTTACCGACTACCCTAACCTTACTTTTGAAAAAGCGGATAGCAAAACTTTTCGTAATCTTGCAATAGCGTTTGAGGCTTTAAAACAAGGCGGCAATATGCCTTGTATTATCAATGCCGCTAATGAAATTGCGGTGAAAGGATTTTTAGATAATACCATAGGCTTTTTAGCCATGAGCGATATTATTGAAACCTGCATGCAAAAAATCAGTTTTATGAGTAGCCCTGTATTGGATGATTATTTGAATACTGATAAAGAAACCCGCATATTTGCGCAAAATTTAATAGAAAAAATGCCGTTAAAGGCAGTACATATTTAATATATATAATGAATATAGTAATAATGGTTGGCCAGTTGATACTGGGACTTTCGATCCTGGTAATTCTGCATGAACTTGGCCACTTTTTAGCCGCACGAGCTTTTGGTATTAAGGTTGAAAAGTTTTACCTTTTTTTTGACGCGTGGAATTTTAGTTTATTCAAATTCACCTATAAAGGTGTTGAATATGGTGTAGGATGGCTGCCATTAGGCGGCTATGTAAAGATTGCCGGTATGATTGATGAATCGATGGATACCGATCAATTACAAGGGCCTCCGCAACCTTGGGAATTTCGCTCAAAGCCGGCATGGCAGCGTTTAATTGTGATGCTGGCTGGGATTATTGTAAATATCATTTTAGGTATTTTCATATTCTGGATGCTGACCCTTAAATATGGTGAAACCTATACACCGGTTGCAAACGCACATTATGGTATTGTACCCGGAAAAGTTGGCATGAAAATGGGGCTTGAACCCGGCGACCAGATTTACGCGGTTAATGGCGTGCCCATTAAACGTTTTGAAGATATTACCAGCTCGACCGTATTTTATGACCATTCGGAACTTGATGTATTGCGTGGCAATCAGCATTTAAAATTCACTGTTCCTAAGGGGATATTGAATGACCTGTCGGACGATGGCATTGATCAATTTGTGGATCATGACCCGCGAAGCCAGTTTATGGTGGACTCGGTAGTGGCCGGCAGCAATGCTCAAAAAGCGGGATTGAAAAAAGGCGACAGTATATTAACTGTTAACAACAACCCAGTACCGTTTTTTGACCAATTACAATCACAGTTATTGTTGAATAAAAACAAGTCAATACAACTATCGGTAAAACGTAATGGTACGCTGCTTCAGCTTACGTCAAATGTTACCGCACAAGGCACAATAGGCTTTATGGCTAAGAGAGACCTGCCCAAACAAGACACTCTAAAATTTGGCATTTTAGGCTCGTTACCTGTTGGCGCAACTAAAGCATGGAATACCTTTACTGATGATGCCAAAGGCTTGGGTAAATTATTTACCGGCGATGTTAAATTTAACAAAGCTGTAGGCGGCCCGGTAAAAATAGCAACCATGTTTGGTGGGCAGATTGATTGGTTACGTTTTTGGAGCCTGGTAGGTATATTATCAATGGTATTAGCATTAACAAACCTGTTGCCTATACCCGCGCTTGATGGAGGTCACTCGCTATTCCTACTAATAGAAATGATTAAAGGCAAGCCATTAAGCGATAAGTTTTTAGAACGGGCACAATTAGTTGGCTTTGTTTTATTGATTACTTTAATGGTATTTGTTTTTGGTAACGATATATTTAAATTGGTTATGAAGCACTAGTAACCATATATTACACATAAAAAAGCCTGAGTAGTTGAACTACTCAGGCTTTTTTATGAAGTGGCTATTTATACTGTAGGATCGCTTACTGTAGGATCGTCACTTTCGGTAATAAATAACGGCCTTTCCTTTTTAAAGATTGCGGCGCCTATTAAAGATAGAATAGCACCAATAAAAGCATCAAAAATAACTATACCAACTGTAGCGAAGATCATACCATATTTACGACTGATCTCCATTGTAGAATCAATTTGTTCGCTTGATAACTGACCTTGATCAGTAAGTTTTTGTTGCGCATCGGCCATAGCTTTATCATAAACCTGTGGGCTTAGGATAGCGAGGTATAAATAGGTAAAAATAGCTAATAGTATTCCTGCAAAAATTGCATACTTAAAGCCTGTGGAAAATGCCTGGCCGAAAGAAATATAGCCGCCTGCCTGATCTTTATACTCCTTTTGAGCTAAAAACAGATAAACAATAAATGGGATGGAAGAGAGATATTTAATCCCTGAATTTTGGTCGACATTGGCGAATTGGAATATATAGGTAATAACAATTGACGTTATTACGCTAATAATAGTCCATTTAAGTACAATTTTGTTTTGATTTACGATAGTTTCCATTTGTGAGTAGTTTGTGTTGAATAAAATTAAGAAATATTATTCAATATAAACTAGTCACAGACAGGAACTTGTATTTAGATTACTCCACTGTTCTTTCTACCAAAATGGGACGCTCTTTTTTGAAGATAGCAGATAGCATTACAGCTAAAACGAATGTTATCAGAACATTTTCAGGAATACTTTCAACAATTGCCCATTGCCCATTGTCGACTTGTACACTAAAATTCTTTTTTTCGAAAGCCAGATCCTGGGTGATTTGGGCCGGAGGCATCCCGTCGAGTTTGTCTTTCAGCATTCTAGATTCTACCATCACTGCACCTATCTTTTGCACCATATTGGGCTCAACCAGTTTAACAAATAAAATATCGCGCCCTATGGTAAGCATTATATATGTTGTGAACAACATAATAAATATGGCTGTAACCGCTTGCCTGAAAGACCAATAACCGCCGATACTCTTCCTGATATTAAGTGTAAATAAAATAATAGTAATGAGGGGTATTACAATAGTTAGAATAAACGAACCGGGCAGTACTAATAATGGATGTGACTCAACAGTACCTGTCATATAATAAAACGACAGGATATTGACGAGCACTACAATACAACCTAAAAACAGCCCCTTAACTAGTCCCTTCTTTTTTACTCCGGAATCAACACCCCCTAATTTTATAGCCATGTGCTTAGTTAAACGCGATTAATATTTCTAATACCGCCATATCAAACTCAGGGTTTGGCGCGCTTTCGGCTACAGCTTCGTATTCATCGTCAGAAAAATCTGAATTGGAGAAGAAGCACATCATCGGGTAAAACAATTCTTTTACTTCTGAATCATCAGGCAGGCTATCAGCCATACGGGCAATTTCATCAACCGGACTTTCAATTAATATCTGATTAGCTATAACCGGCTCGTAGATACGGTATTCGTCCTGAAACTCGTCTTCATCAACCAGTAAAAACTCTTTTAAGTAGTCTTCCAGGCTGGGCTCGATATCTTCATCTTCGCACTCGTTTAAATACAGTAACAGGTTCAATAGTTCGGTACCTCTGTCTAAAGTATCTTCCTCAATGGCTTCCCATTCCGGTGAGTCCAGGTAATCTTCTTCCAATTTTTTAACATCCTGACTAAAGAAGTTGATCATCAGCATATCAAAGAATACTTCTCGCAGTTCTTCAATTTCTGAATTATCGTCAAATACAGCATCCAACAGGTCAACTTTGCTTAGAAAATCCTCTTCTGAAGAAAACACTTCGAAAAAAGTATCAGTAAGCGCTACAGCGTCAAAGTCGGTATATTCGGCGAAGGCGCCTAAGGCAGCTTCGATTGCGGTTTTAATTTTCGGGTCGATCATGATCGTTATGATTTAAATAGGTGATTGTTATTACAAACTAACACTACTTTACCCTTTAAGTTCTGCCCGATGAAAGGAGAATTATGGGATTTAGACTGGTTATTCTGTTTGGTATACTGCCATTCCGCATTGGGATCAAGCAGGGCAAGGTTAGCTTTTTTTCCTTCGATAATGATAGATGCTTCCACGTTTAATATTTCGCGGGGCTTCACGGCCATTTTTTGAACGATCAGGTTCAAATCAAGGCCTGCCTTTAAAACGGTAGAAAAAGTAGTTTGCAGGGCGACATTACCGTATTCTGCTACTTCAAACTCTACATCTTTAAACTCTATCTCGTGTGGGGTATGTTGTGATACAATTGCATCGATGGTACCATCTTTTAAGCCCGCTATCAGCGCATCAACATCCGACTGGGTACGTAGTGGTGGTTTTACTTTATACTGGCTGTCGAAGCCTGCTAAGGCTTCATCCGTTAACAATAAGTGATGAGCGGCAACGTCACAGGTTACTTTAAGTCCTTTTTTCTTGGCATCCCGGATCAATTCAACCGAGCGGCTGGTTGATATGGTGCTGAAATGTATTTTTGATTCGGTGTATTCAGCCAGGTAAAGATCACGGGCAATCATTAGCTCTTCAGCAAGCGATGGGATACCTTTCATACCTAATAAGGTACTCATTTCGCCTTCGTGCACTTTGGCTTTTCCAGCAATGGCTGTATCTTCAGGGTATGACATGATCAAAGCACCAAAGCCTTTAGTATAAAGTAGTGAGCGTTCCATTAAGCCGGCGTCCTGCACGGGGTGGTTGCCATCAGTAAAGGCTTTTGCGCCACTCAGGAACATGTCGTACATCTCGGCCATGTCTTTACCATCGCGTTTGTGCGAGATAGTACCCAGCGGGTAAACATCAACCAGGTTATTTTTAGCGCGGTTAAGCAGGTATTCAACCTCTGCTTTGGAATGTACCGGCGGCTGGGTATTGGGCATTAAAGCGATACCGGTGAAACCACCGGATGCAGCTGCTTTTGTACCGGATTGTAAGTCCTCTTTAGTTTCCAATCCAAGTTCGCCAATGTTACAGTTCAGATCAAAGAAACCTGGCGACACAAACTTCCCGGTGCCATCAACAACTTCGGCCTTGGCATTTATTTTTGGCGCTATGAGTGTGATGTAGCCGTCTTCAACAAGAATGTCGACAACTTTTTGATGAAATGAAGAGTTTGGATCGATGACAGTGGCGGATTTGATAAGCAAATTCATTTGCGCTGCTTTATGGGTGGATTTATTTTGCTATTCCTTAGCTCACGAAACCACTTGTTTATCAGGCTTATAATACCTAACTAACAATATTTCGACGGCTAAAAATATCAAAGCCAAAATTATACAAAGTTTCCATAATTGTAAGCCTATATTTATATCAGTCACCGCATTTTTTAATGAGCCTGCGCCAGCCTGTAAAATTGAACCCGATTTAGGGAGGATTTTAGCAAGATCAGCAGGTGTTAAGTAAGTGAGGTCGGATTCGCTGCGACTATCATTAAAAGCTAATACAGCTACCGTGCTATCCTGCTTTTGCAGGTTGTAGGTGCCGGTTTGCTGCACTTCATCGGATAGGTAAAGCAGGGTACTTCCCTCCTGCTGGCGCACATCAGGAATTATGCTGATGCTGTCTTTATTTAATTTCAATAATTGCTTTTCGCCGGTTTGAATGGGTGGCACCTCAATGGCTTCGTTTTGCCCGATGGTATAAAACAGTGGCTGATCGTGGCCGCTTAATAAAGCTATCCTGAACAGCACGGGCAAAAACAGCGCGTGGCGCTGCAGGTTGCTAAAATCATCATTTAAAGCTACTGCCGAAACATATACTTTACCTTTTCCGCTTGGGTTCTCTGTTAAAAATGAGCTATTGCCCGGCAAAGACATCAGGTTTTGACTATTGCTTGATGATGCTAACTGGTAGTACTTTTTTATTATAGGCAGATCAGGGTTTTGCGGATAGCTGTCGAATATATTTTTGAATACAGGGCTTTGCAGGTTGATAACTGAAACTTTAGTAGCCTCTGTTTGCAATTTACTGGGATAAGACGCATTCATAGATTGCAATAATGCTCTATAGGTGCTGATGTCTGCATCTGCAGATGGAAACACTACGAGCGACCCGCCTTTAGCTACATAAGATTTTAGTTGCTGCGCCAAGCCTGTTGAAATGGATTTTATATCACTTAAAACGATGAGCGGATATCGGTTTAATCCGGCATAATCAATATTTCCCGCAGGAACATCCTTTACATCAAAAAACTTATCTGTTGTAAATACAGCCTTTAGATATGGGTTAGCAGTACCATCATCAACCAATAAAACAGGCATTTGCTGCGTTACGTTGAAGCTGAAATAAAAATCGTTATCAAAAGTAACGGGGTTATCCTGTAAAGTGACCTTGCCCTGCTGCCAGCCAGCCTGTAGACCTGAAAAGCTTAACGTATCGTTTTGTGCCGACCTTGGGTTAACGGTATAACTACCTAAAGCCTTTTGCTCTTTATTGATTAATACTTTTAGCGGGATTTTTTCAGCCTTGGCATCAGCATAATTATGCAGGCGTACTACTAATTTTTCACTTTCGCCGGGGCGGTGAATGGCGCTTAACAGCCAAACGGAATCAACTGCTACATTGGGCAATTTACTGGCTTTGAGTTGTACAAAATTGATCCGGATGCCGGTATCGGCTTTAAGTGCTTGTATGGGTGACAGATTCTTTTGAAAATCCGAGATCACGTAAATAGATTTAATCGCGTTGGCCTGCATACTAAGTAAACTTTGCTGGCGGTTGATGATCTGCTGTAAGTTCCGGCTTTCGGGGCTTATTTTTACCGCATCGACGGCATCATCAAATTCATCTCGACTTAGTAAACGCTGGTGCTTGCCTTCAAAATCCTGGGTTAGTAATTGGAAACGGTCATTTATACCATAGGCCGAGGCAATTTCTTTAGCTTTTTGTTTGGCCTGATCCAGCAGGGAGCCTTCGCTGTTGAGGGTTTGCATGGAGTAAGAATTGTCTACAAAAATGCTGACCGCCTGCTGTGTGTTGGCGTTGATGGCATGGCCATTATTGATATATGGCCGGGCGAAAGCAAATACTAAAAAGGTAAGTGCTAATAAACGTGCTGCCAATATCAGGCGTTCTTTAAGGTTTCTGCGGGAGGATTGCTGCTCGTTTATCTGCTTTAGAAACTGTACGTTGCTAAAGTATACTTTTTGATATTTACGAAAATTAAATAGATGGATGAGTACCGGGATAGCGAGTGAAACTAATGCAAATAAAAAAGCCGGATACAGAAAGTGCATATTTTGATGTGCAGATGTGCTATATGCAAATGTGCAGAAAATTTGTCCATTTTTTATCTGGCGTTGAATGTCTTTTGGTACCGCTGACGCTAAGTCGTCACTTTTTTCGGTTGTCTGTTTTAAAAGGCTCTTATGATGGCTTCGCCGTTCTTTTTCCGCAAAAGAAAGTAACCAAAGAAAACTCCCGGCTGCGCCTGCTTCTTTGAGTGTTCAGTGTTGAACATCTGGTGTGGTTGCCGAACCAACCGATGCCGGATTTTGAAGTTAACGTAGGTTGTGCTCTTATTTTTTTATTATTCCTCCTCTCCCGGCTTCGTTACAAAAAACTTATCGTTAAAATTCACTAAAAAAAGTTCTTTGGTGGCGCGGGTACAGGCGGTATAGAACCAGCGGAGGAAATCTTTGTTCACCATTTCATCGGTCAGATAGCCTTGGTCTACAAATACGGCATCCCATTGGCCGCCCTGGGCTTTGTGGCAGGTAATAGCGTATGCGAACTTTATTTGCAGCGCGTTATAGTATGGGTTTAGCTTTAACTCCTCGTGCTTTTGGCGTTTATTGGTAATGTGGCCGTAATCCTTCATTACTTCTAAATAGAACCGCTTTTGTTCGGTTGGCGGCAGCGCGGGTGCTTCGGAATACAGGGTATCCAGCATTATTTTGCAATCCATTACCGGGTCTTCGGCGTAATCGGTAAACTCCAACTGCACATCCGCGAAGCGAAAACCATAAATCTCCTCAAACTTGCGCACTTTACGTATGCGGGCAATATCGCCATTGGCTATAAATCCGGTGCTGCCCTCCTCTTTATCCTGTAGCCAGAAGTAGTTGTTTTTAACGATCATTATCTGATCGCCACCAGTGAGCTCTTCCTCGCGCCACAAAATGCGGCCACGGATCTGGCGGTTATACAAGTTGGCATTTTTATTGGATCGGCATATGATAAGCGTATTCTCATCGCCATATTTATTGTAGGCGTAATTCAATCCCTCTTCCAGTTTTTCACTACTCATCCTGAAAACGTCCTTGTACCCCCTGGTAACTATCTGCGGATAAGTTTCTTTTTGTTTGCGCACAATATCGCGCACCTTGGTTACATTAAACAATATACCCGAATCTTTTTGCTGGCGCAATACATCTGTCAATTCATAACCGAAGACCTTTAAGCCGAACTGCGCTTTCATTAATTTTGCATCCAGTGCAGGACTCTCTTCCGAGCCGACTGGCGGCAACTGGGCGGTGTCACCCACCAGCATCAGCTTGCAATTCTTTTCGTTATAAACATATTTGACGAGATCGTGCAGCAGGGTTTCGCGGTTATTGCCGCTGATCTCATCGGATATCATGGATGCCTCATCAATAATAAACAGGGTGTCGGTAGCCATGTTATCGTTGATGGAAAAAGACTCGTCCACATTTAGCGCCGACTTTTTGCGGTAGATACGTTTGTGTATGGTGAACGCTTTACGCCCCGAATAGCTGGTGATTACTTTGGCGGCACGGCCCGTTGGTGCCAACAACACCGATTTCATGCTATAACTGCGCAAAGCCTTTACCAAAGCGCCGACGATGGTTGTTTTACCTGTACCGGCATATCCGCGCAAAATGAAACACTCTTCGCCGTGGTCGCTGGTTAAAAAGGTGTGCAGCTTATCGAATAGCTCTAATTGCTGCGGAGTTGCTTCGTGGGGGAATGCTTTTCGGATTTGATCGGACACATTCAAAGATAACAAGATTAGCTTTATGACATATTTATGAAGATATTAATTACTAAAACCAAAATCTTCTTAAAATATTTTAAAAAGTTTATTTAGATTTAACATTTATCTCAAAGCATATTATGAAACTTAAAAAGTATTGCCTGTTAATAACCGTTATGCTGATGTTATTGTATACATCGTCGCATGCGCAAACCACTAAAAAGAAATATATGATAGTGGGTTATGTAGGCGTTAAGGGATGGACTGGAAAGGACATTAAAGCCGGACAAATGACGCATGTAATATATGCTTTCGCGCATTTGATAGAAACCGGTGTATTGGCGCCCGCGTCTGTTAAGGATTCTACTAATTTAATCACCTTAGACAGTGTAAGAACCGCCAACCCGGGTATGAAAGTTTTAATTTCTGTAGGCGGCTGGGGAGGTTGTCGATTCTTTTCCGATGCATCGTTGACTGACAGTTCACGTGCCCGCTTTATAAACAGTGCGCTGGCTTTAATTACCAAATTTAAATTAGATGGTATTGATATTGACTGGGAATATCCGGGTCAGATCGGGGCGAACAATATATTCAGGCCTGTGGATAAGGAAAACTTTACTTTGCTGATGCGAGATTTTCGCGCGGCATTAAATAAACAAGCCGCGACCGACCACCATGGCAAATATTTGCTTACCGCGGCTACTGGTGTTGATACGGCTTACATGTCGCACACAGATGTTGCTGGTATGCAACGATACGTTGACTTTATAAACCTGATGACTTATGATATTTATAATGGCAACGACCATGTAACAGGGCATCAAAGCCCTTTGTACCAATCGGCCATTGGAAAACAGGAACGGGTAAGCACCGCCGAAGCAATTGAGAATTATATAGCCCAGGGCGTACCGGCTGATAAAATTGTAATGGGGCTGCCTTTTTACTGCCGCGGGTGGACAGAAGTAAATGATGTTGACAAAGGACTTTATCAACCATCGGCAGGGCATCATATTTCATTTAGTTATGATTCGCTTGCTAACGGTTATATCAATAAAAATGGCTATAAATATTATTGGGATAAAAATGCGAAGGTGCCCTATTTATGGAACCCCGAACTGCACACTTTTATTACCTATAATGATGAAAGGGCATTTAAATACAAAGTGCAGTACATGAAAAAGCACCAGTTAGGCGGGGTAATGTTTTGGGAATACAGCCTTGATATTAAAAACCAGGTGCTATTGAATAAGGTGGATGAGTTGGTAGGGAATTAAGGTGAGTTATAATCAAAATGCAACGATGATCGTTTAAAAACTTTGAAAACTTAATTTATATAGCCAAAAATTTGCGGGCATCAAATAAATTCGCTTATTTCATCCATAATATAATAATAAATAGACCTAAACATGGCTGATTTAAGCAAATCAATTTATAATCTTCAAAGATTTCAAATCTTACAAACAAAAATAAATCCTGCAACATCTAATTATATACCTGACTCCTATGCTTACGCATGGTATGATGAAGTATATCCGATTATGGACACAAGTGATATTCATAAAGATTTAAAAGAACATTTCAAGATTTCATATGAACAAATTGATACAATATCAAAATATGCTGATCAAGAATGGTTAGAAGGAAGATTATACAATTTTTATGAATATGAAAGATATTTTAATGTTAGATATGAAAATCAACTTAACATTACACGATCTACATTATTAGTCGTTTTTAAATATATTCATATAAATGGTGGCTTTGATGCCAACTTCTGGTCAAAATTATTGGAACCAATGCAACATCCTACAGAAGCCCAAAGCATAATAAGAAAATTTGATAGTGATGATATTTATTTAATATAATTTTTAAATTAATCTTTATTGGTTTTACTTATAACTAAAGATTAAAAAAACATCCTATTAAAATGTAATGCAAAATATTACTTTTGTTCAAACAGGATGAGTAACCACATTTATAACTACCGCGACCCAAATTTGAACCTTTACCAGGTTAACAGCAATTACAGTTTATTGCTGCAAATTTACCCTGCAACGTTTTCGTACGCTATTGTTTACCAAAATAAGCTGATGGCCTGGGCCGAGGATTGCGATATAAAACTGCTTACCGAACCGGGCGACGCGCACGATCTTTTAAGTTTCGATTATAAAAAAGTAGCGGCAGGTGTACACCCAACGGGTTTTACCTTAATCCCCAATGCTTTATTTAGTGAGGATAGGCTGGCTGATTTTGCCCGCTACCTTGATGTAAAGCCAAATGAAAAAGTTTTAGCCCAGCCTTTAGACGACGATAATTATATAGTTTTTAAGATAGACAACAAAGTGGCGGCAAGTGCTGAAAAGTTTGGTACCGACAATATTGTATTTGTGAACAAAGGATGGGTAACAGCTATTGCTAATAAGCTACAAGACAATAACCTGTATTTAAACATCGATAAAAAACAAGTTGATATACTTTACTTCGCTAATGGTAAGGTTCGTTTTTACAACTGTTTTGAATTTACCAATCCCGACGAGCTTACTTATTATACGTCGTTAGTTGTGCAGGAATTACAGTTGCAGCCTAAAAACCTCATTTTGCAAGTAAGCGGCGATTGTAATGTAGATGACAAGAACCTTACCCGCCTTGCTGAATTTTTTAACGGCGTGGAGCAAAACGAGTTGGAGGTAATTGAGCACCCATCTACAATTTTCCCACACCAATTACTGGCCCTTGGTGCTTTATCACTATGCGTATCATCGGAGGTATATTAAAAGGTTTACGCCTTAACCCGCCAACAAACCTGCCTGTACGCCCCACAACCGACCTGGCAAAGGAGGCGCTATTCAACATACTGCTTAATAAAATTGAGTTTGAGGGTATTAAAGTGCTCGACTTGTTTAGCGGTACAGGCAATATCTCGTTGGAATTTGCTTCGCGAGGTGCGAGCGAGGTGGTATCGGTTGACCGGAGTGTACAATGTATCCATTATTTAAACGATACATCAAAACAGCACAAGCTTACCCAAATAAAGACTTTTAAAGCCGACGTATTAAAATACCTGCAAATTGAAACGGAGCAATACGACGTTATTTTTGCTGACCCACCTTATGATCTTAACCAGATCCCGGAAATACCCAAAATCATTTTCGAGAAAAAATTGCTACTTCCCGGCGGTATGCTGATCGTGGAGCATCAGTCGTTACAAAATCTGAGCAACCACCCGGCGTTTACCGAACAGCGCAAATATGGACATTCTTCGTTCTCGTTTTTTGTTTCAGAATAGATTCTAATATGCATAAAAACTGCAATTTTCAGGCCTTTTTTGTGGCAAAAACACAACTTTTTTGATGAATTTTGAGTGTTTTTAAGCCTAAAAACAACGTTTTTTAGTGATTTTGGCTGCTAAAAACGATGTAATAACCGCCTTTTTAAGTGTTTAAAGGGCGAAAAAGAGGTAAAAAGTGTACCATTTGTAGCAACTGTTTCACTTGTACCGTGGTACACTCAGCTAAATAATTTGATTTATACCATTATATTTGTTTCAACAAGCGCAAGCATAATCTATGAAAATCGCACTTTTCCCGGGGTCTTTTGATCCTGTTACCAAGGCTCATGTTGATATTGTAAAACGGTCTATCGGCTTGTTTGATAAGGTGTATATCGGTATTGGCGTTAACAGCTCGAAGGCAGGTTTTTTAAGTGTGGAAACCCGCGAGAAAATGTTACGTTCGGTATTTGAGCATGAACCTAAAATTCATGTGATCGCTTACGAAGGTTTGACGGTAAACTTTTGTCAGAGCATAGGCGCTACGTACATGATCCGCGGGATCCGTACCGTATCGGATTTTGAGTATGAGAAGGCCATTGCCCAGATGAACCATGCTTTAGTACCTGATATTGAGAGTATCTTTATTGTAAGTAAACCTGGGTATTCATCCATCAGTTCCACCATTGTACGCGAAATTATGCGCCACAACGGCGATGTAGCCCAGTTTATTCCGAAAGAAGCGCTGGCTTATCTTTAATCAGGTCCTCCTTAACCAACACGTCTAAAATCGATGGGAAGGTATTTTGCACTATCGCGTCAATGTGGTTTGGCTTAAACCAGCGTACATCGGTAATGCCTTCTTCAATTTGCGGGGTTAATTTTTCTTTACCCTTGTAACTCATATCGTACCAATGGGTTTTCTTTAACACAACCTCGCCTTTGCTAATATAGGAATGGTAAGTCTTACATATTTTAGCCCCAAGCTTACTCACTTTAATACCACACTCCTCTTCTACTTCGCGCACAGCGGCAACTTTTGTTTTTTCGTCCTTCTCAATTTTTCCCTTTGGCAGGTCCCATTTGTCGTTACGGTAAATAAATAAATATTCACCTTTATGGCTCTTAACCAAGCCGCCCGCCGCTTCAATCAGGGTAATCCCGGCAATAATATTCTTCATAAAAAGCTTGGCATCGGTACAAATTATATAGAAATTTTTGTTGTGATGAGCCAGTATCCAGGTGTAAATTATTTTCAAATCAAACATCTGAGCATCAATCTTTTCATAGCTATCTGCCTTTTTAGGTTCAGATTCTGTTAATAGAATAACTTTTTCGTTAATATAAATTCTGTATTTTTGAGCCATATGTTTAACTATAGTGAGGCCGAACAAACTGTGGCCGAATTTCTGCTGCAAATTAAAGCAATTAAATTACAACCTAATAATCCATTTACATGGGCATCGGGTTGGAAATCGCCTATTTATTGCGATAACCGCATTACGTTATCACACCCAACTGCGCGCACCTATATACGCCAGCAATTAACCCAACTAATTCAGGAAAAATTTGGCGCCGTTGGCTGCATAGCAGGTGTTGCCACTGCTGGCATACCCCAAGGTGTATTAGTAGCCCAGGAATTGGGCCTGCCATTTATATACGTTCGTTCAAAACCGAAGGAGCACGGACGTGGTAATATGATTGAAGGTGACGTACTTACAGGCAAAAGAGTTGTTGTAATTGAAGATCTGATCTCTACCGGAAAAAGCAGCTTACAGGCTGTTGAAGCTTTACGCGAAGCCGGTTATGATGTTGCCGGACTTGCCGCTATATTTACCTATGAGTTTGATATCGCTACTGAAAACTTCAACGAAGCTAAATGTCCGTTTGTAACGCTATCAAATTACAGTGCCCTAATTAAATACGCCGAGCAAAATCAGTATATAACACCGGATGATGCATTGTTGCTTAAACAATGGCGCGAAGCCCCATCAGTTTGGGGGCAATAAACAGTCATCGGTTTGCAGTTTGTTCATAGTAATACAGCCCGTGCAAACTGCAAAAAATTAACTGCAAACTAAACTATGAAGAATTTCGAAAGTACTACCACCATAAATAAATCTGCCGAAGAGGTTTTTACTTTTTTGGCAGATATGAATAATCATGAACAGTTGATGCCTAAGGATGATATATCTGACTGGGCCTCGACTGTTGATGAAGCAAGCTTTAACATCAGGAATATGATAAAGCTGTCACTAAAAATTGATCAGCGTATCCCCGCCAGCGAGATAAGAATAATTCCTGCTGAAAAGCCTCCTTTTGAAATGGAATTGAAATGGACTTTAACCCCGGTTGAAAACGGTACCCAGGTTTTATTTGTTATTGCTGCCGACCTGAATATGATGATGAAGATGCTTGCATCGGGCCCTTTACAAAAATTGGCCGATGATGAAACGGCCAATTTGTTTAACTTATTAAACTAATATATAACTAGTAAGTTCCTTTTTGTTGTTTGATGTGGTGCATAATTATCATGTATCCGTTAATGACAATTAAGCTTGCTATTAGTATGCCCATTTCCATTTTCCTTTCGACTTTATTTAAAGACTTTTACTATCAATCAATCTGTACTAAATATTAAGTCAAAGTTTGTTCCAAAAAGCTAAAAAAGTTTAAATAACGGCTAATCAGGGTTTATTTGACATTTATGATACTTATACGCATTATAAATGAGGATGTTGTTCTACAATAAAAATAAATTGGGGAAAAATTCTTTATAGTCATTGTAAGCTACGAAGTAATCTCTAAATAGGTAGGGCCACCTTGCAAATTGCCCAGTGTAGCTACGGGATTGCCCCCCTATCACTCACAATAACGCTCGTTTTTGTAGCTAATATTAAATCCCACGCCATCCTATTTAATTTTAACTATTTACCGTATTTTTGCACAAAATATAAGGTGCAGCATGATAACGGTATCCAATCTCTCTTTACGCTACGGCAAACGAACATTATTTGAAGAAGTTAACCTGAAATTCACCCAGGGAAACTGCTATGGTATTATCGGTGCTAATGGTGCAGGAAAATCAACATTCTTAAAAATTCTTTCAGGTGACATTGATCCTACAAGCGGGTCGGTAAGCTTTACCCCCGGCGAACGCATGGCGGTGTTAAGCCAAAATCACTACGCTTTTGATGAGTTCCCGGTAATTGAAACCGTAATGATGGGCTACAAAGAGATGTACGCCGTAATGAAGGAAAAAGATGCCATCTACCTAAAAGAAGATTTTACTGATGCTGATGGCGAACGTGCCGGCGAACTGGAAAATCTTTTTGCTGAAATGGATGGCTGGAATGCGGAGAATAACGCCGCAACCATGTTAAGCAACTTAGGCATAAAAGAAGAGTTCCATTACAAACTGGTTAAGGAGTTGGATAATACGCAAAAAGTACGTGTGTTATTAGCCCAGGCCCTTTTTGGTAAACCTGATATTCTGTTACTGGATGAGCCTACCAATGATTTGGATATACATACTGTAAGTTGGCTGGAGGATTTCCTATCTACCTACGAAGCTATCGTGTTGGTTGTATCGCATGATAGGCACTTTTTAGATACCGTTTGTACCCACGTGGTAGATATTGATTTTGCTAAGATGACCATCTACACCGGCAACTACTCTTTCTGGTACGAATCGAGCCAATTGGCATTAAAACAACGTTCTGATCAAAATAAAAAGACAGAAGACCGTGTAAAAGAGCTTCAGGAGTTCATCAGGAGGTTCAGCGCGAATGCATCTAAATCCAAACAAGCAACCAGTCGTAAAAAGGCTTTGGATAAGATCAATATTGAAGAAATACAACCATCTAACCGTAAATATCCGGGAATCATCTTCAACAATCTTGGCCGCGAGGCAGGCGATCAGATTTTACAGGTTGAGAACTTGAGCAAAACGCTTAATGGCGAAGTGCTCTTCTCTAATATTAATTTCACGGTAAACAAAGGCGATAAAATAGCCATGCTGTCTCAAAACAGTTTAGCTACTACCGCTTTATATGATATTTTAACAGGCCGCGATACGGATTACAAGGGCAGCTTTAAATGGGGTGTAACCATTAATATGGCCGATATACCAATGGATAACACGGAATACTTTGCTGGCAAAAATGATAACCTGATAGATTGGCTGCGAGAGTACTCACCGGGCGAAAAGGATGATCAGTTTATTCGTGGCTTCCTGGGTCGTATGTTATTCTCAGGCGAAGAGGTTTTGAAGAAAAGCAACGTACTTTCGGGTGGTGAGAAAATGCGCTGTATGTTTAGCCGCATGATGCTGCAACAAGCCAACCTATTAATTTTTGACGAGCCAACCAATCACCTCGACCTGGAATCAATCACCGCGCTTAACAATGGTATGAAGGATTTTAGAGGAACTATTTTATTCACCTCACGAGATCATGAATTAATAGAAACCGTAGCAAACCGTATTATTGAATTAACTCCGGCTGGTTATATTGATAAACTAATGGATTACGACGAATACATCAACAGTGATGTGGTACAGAAGCAAAAAGATGAGCTGTATGCTTTGGCATAATGTTTCATTACGAATCATAATCATTCAATAAGTTTTATATTGCCCTGGCCTTTAGGCCAGGGTTTTTATTTTAATTCCCTCCCATGGGAGGGGTCTATACGACAACCAATCCATCAGATCAGCCCCCACCCTTCCCCGCCCCAAGGCGGGAATCGCATAAAGCTAATGCTTTTTTGATCTTACGATACTATAATCTACTGGCATTGAATTAAAAGAACAACAAAAAAGGCGCTCAATTGAGCGCCTTTTTTGTTGGGATACAGGCTTGGGCTTAGTATATACTAAACTCAACACGACGGTTGATTTGACGGCCTTTATCAGTTTTATTTGAAGCAATAGGGTTTGCTTTACCATAACCTTCAGCTGTTATTTTTGAAGGATCAACACCTTGTTGTGCAAGGTAAGTTTTAACAGCTTCTGCACGGTCTTTTGATAATTTCAAGTTAGCAGCAACTGAACCTACGTTATCAGTATAACCAGCTAATTTCAAGCTAAAGCCCTTGTTAACTAAAAGTTGTGCTAATTTATTTAAGCTTTCGTCTGAGTGCTCACGAATAGTTGATTTACCAAAATCAAATTCAAGGTTTTTAACCGCTTCGTTAACAACTTCTTTATCTTGTTGCGTTACGTAAACCTTAACATCTGGTTTTTTAACTGGTAGTGGGCAACCTGAACCATCAACTGCTACACCTGCTGGTGTGTTAGGGCATTTATCAAATACATCAGGTACACCGTCGCCATCAGAGTCAACAGTTAATTTAGCCAGGTTAGCGTTAGTAGTATTCAAATCAGATCTTAATCTTTCGTTAGCAGCTCTTTCACGATCTAATTGAATTTGTAACCTTTGGTCACTCATTAAGTACTCATCACGCATTGAATTAACGGGATTATAGGTAGCCATTTGCGGTTTATGTTTATTGCCTAAAGCAAATTCCAAACCTACGTGGCCATATGAAAATCTATCATTATTGCCACCAACAACAGTTCCGTCAAAATCATCAGCATTAACAAAGTTAACCTGGTAACCTAAATCGATATTTACACCAGTGGCAACATTAATTTTAAAACCTGCGCCTACAGGCAGATAAAAATCATGTTCTTTATTACCAGTAAATGTACCGCTACTATTAGTAACAGTAGCGGTGTAACCCAATTCACCACCACCAACACTTACGTAAGGTTGTATAAAGCTTTTCTTATTGGCCCAATCAATATTAGCTATATTGAAAGTCGCCATCAAATCCACTGCATAACGAAGTTTAGTACTAAAAGCACTATAAGTACCATTTGATTGATCTGCTTGTGTTACAGCTCCGCTTACTTTACCTCCAAGGTAATCAGCCTGTATACCAAAATCAGGTAAGATTTGGTCTTTAATATAACCACTGTAACCAAATTCTTGGTGTGGTGATCTGTAATCTTGCTGACTTGGAGCAAAAATGGTGTATGGCGTTAATACGCCACCTTCAATACCGATAGACCATGTACGAAGACCACCGTGTGAGAATGGTTGTACATAATTTTTATCAGTCATTGTACTATCAGGAGTTTGTGCGAAAAGTTTACCTCCTACCATAATTCCTGTCAAGAGTAATGAGGCTTTTTTAAATTTTGATTTCATAGCAATTGTTTTAAGTTGAGTTTTATCCTTTTATTTTACAGGATGCAACGTTTTCTTAAAGACAACATTAGTGCCAGTGAAGCGTTATTTTATTTATTGCATACTACATTAAACTATTAAATCATAAGCTAATCGTTTGATTAATACAGCTAATTGAGTTGAAAAACCCGATTTAATATCTGTTAAATAATGTTAAAATTGCGGGTATTAAAAGGCAATGTATTGATCCCAAAAGTGTACACTTTTGTATTCAAATTGCTAATTTCATCGAAATTTCATACTTAAATTACAATTATTGAATAGGTAAAAAGCGATAAGCTCCTATCAAAAAAAATTATACCGCGGGATGAACCGATACAGAGTATTTGATCTCCGCTCCTGCCTTCTCCAGCGTAGCCGCCACAGAACAATATTTAGTAACAGAAAGATCAACCGCCTTTTGGGCTTTATCAGGGTCGATATCGCCGTAAATATGAAACTCAATATTAATATCCTGCCATAATGATGGCTCTTTTCCAGCCTCACGATCGCCGTTTACAATCATCTTGTAATCCTTAACATCCTGGCGTTGCTTTTTTAATATGCTGATCACATCAATTGCAGAACATCCTGCCAAACCCATCAATAGCATTTGCATTGGGCGCACGCCAAAATCCAGACCGCCGCTTTGTGGGTTACTGTCCATTTTTACAATATGACCGTTTTCATCTTTGGCTTCAAAGCCATAATCACCGCTAACGCGCGAAAGCTCTATTTTAGGCATAACAATGTTTTATAATAATGTACTAAGTTAGGTATTACTACAGGTTTAACAATTTTATCAACCGATTTATGATATTATGCTGAGAAAACATCACTTTAAACAACAAAAGCCCCTATTACTAAGGGCTTTTATTAGACTTTATAAAGAGCAACTATTTACTCAATCACTAATCACCAAATGTTAGTTTCCTAATTCCGACATAAATTTTATGCGCATCAGTTGCACTTCTTCGCGGGTATAATCATCGCTCCCCAATTCAACCAAAGCATCATCTATTGAATCAATCTCTGCCGAGCGGAAATAATCGAATACTTCCTCTTGCTTATCCTCATCAATAACCTCATCAATGTAATAGTTAAGGTTAAGTTTGGTACCTGAATTTACAATGGTTTCCACCTCTTTCAATATCTCCTCGTAGCTTAATCCTTTAGAAGCAGCGATGTCTTCCAAATTCAAATGCCTGTCAATATTCTGGATGATATATACTTTAAGCGCCGATTTATTAGCAGCACTTTTAATAACCATATCTACCGGGCGGTCAATGTCATTATCCTCAACATACTTTTTGATCAAATCAACAAACGGGGCACCGAATTTCATTGCCTTACCAGCTCCAACCCCTGAAATATGTTTCATCTCCTCGATGTTGATCGGGTAATGCGTACACATTTCTTCTAAAGATGGATCCTGGAAAACCACAAATGGTGGCAATCCCTTCTGCTTAGCGATCTTTTTACGCAGATCCTTAAGCATTTGCAGCAACTGGGTATCCAGTGCCCCTCCGCCTGCTTTAGGGCCATCTTCTGAATCATCATCATCAGCAGCCTCAATAGGGCTGTTTAATGTAAAGCGAATGCTGTATGGGTTATCTAAAAACGAGTTGCCTGTACGTGTTAAACGCAGCAAACCGTATTGATCAATGTCCTTAGATAAAAAATTATTCAATAATGCCTGTCGTAGCAGGGAGTTCCAAAGATTTTCGCCTTGCTCTTTACCTGCGCCAAAGGCATCCAGTAAATGATGTTCGTAATTATGAATCTGGGCGTTATCCTGCCCCATCAAAATACTAATGATGTGGTGATCATCAAATTTCTCGCCTATTTGCTTAATCAGGCTTAATGCGCGGTGCAAATGTTCTTCGCCATCAAAATAAGTTTTGGGCGCGCAGCAGTTATCGCACATGCTATTACAACCAGCCTCGTTAAAGTTCTCGCCAAAATAATGCAGCAACTGTTTACGACGGCAAACTGATGCTTCAGCATAATCAATAACTTCTTTCAATATCTGTGTCCCTATCTCGCGTTCGGCAACAGGCTTATCCTTCATGAATTTCTGAAGCTTATCAATGTCTTTCTGTGAATAGAAAGCTACGCAAACACCTTCGCCACCATCACGACCCGCGCGGCCGGTTTCCTGGTAATAACCTTCCATGCTTTTAGGCACATCATGGTGTATTACATAACGAACATCCGGTTTATCAATACCCATACCGAAGGCAATGGTTGCTACAATAACATCCACATCCTCCATCAAAAATTTATCCTGCGTATCAGCCCTTACCTTTGGATCAAGGCCAGCATGGTATGGCAGCGCTTTAATCCCGTTTAAATTAAGTACTTCAGCAACTTCTTCCACCTTTTTACGGCTCAGGCAATATATAATGCCCGATTTACCCTGATTTTGCTTAACAAACTTGCATATCTCTTTTATCACATTGCGTTTTGCACGCACTTCGTAAAAAAGGTTTGAACGGTTAAATGAAGATTTGAAAATGGTGGCATTATTCATCTGCAGGTTTTTTTGGATATCCTGCTGAACTTTAGGAGTAGCGGTAGCGGTTAAAGCGATGATTGGGATATTATCGCCAATGTTGCTGATAACCTGTCTTATCTTACGGTATTCCGGGCGAAAATCATGCCCCCATTCTGATATACAGTGCGCCTCATCAACCGCCACAAATGACACTTGATTTAAGCGTAAAAAATCAATATTTTCTTGTTTTGTTAATGATTCAGGTGCAACGTATAACAATTTTGTTACGCCGCTTAAAACATCATCCTTAACACGGGCTATATCTGCCTTGGTTAATGATGAATTTAAAAAATGTGCAATGCTGTCCGACCCGCCAAAGGCACGAAGCTGATCGACCTGGTTTTTCATCAATGCAATAAGTGGCGAGATCACAATCGCTGTTCCTTCGCTCATCAATGCAGGCAACTGGTAACACATGGATTTGCCACCACCGGTAGGCATTATCACAAATGTATCATTACCCGCAAGTATGTTAGTTATAATCGCTTCCTGCTCCCCCTTAAAATTATCAAATCCAAAAAAGTTTTGGAGATTATCAAAAAGCGACTTCTTAGTCTCTATCATTTATTTACGTACTTCTATTGTGTGTTTGCTTGAATAAGATTAAAAATAATAATATTTTATCAGTAAACGATGAGATTCAACTAAAATTTTATATTGAAATGATTAATCTTTAAAAACAATTTGGCACCCTCAACCATTTAAAATACGACTATCAGGGCTTTTAATTTA
>Ga0207047_1034_pt1 | contig 34095 bp, 28 predicted proteins | sample Alteio_BWMinCont_67_FD_153302 | JGI IMG/M metagenome (GOLD analysis project Ga0207047, IMG submission 153302) | Enriched cells from forest soil in Barre Woods Harvard Forest LTER site, Petersham, Massachusetts, United States -... | ecosystem: Environmental > Terrestrial > Soil > Temperate forest >...
GTCCTAATTTATATATCGCTGTAGGTATATCGGGTGCTATCCAGCATTTGGCAGGTGTTAACGGTTCTAAAGTAATCGTTGTCATCAATAAAGACCCTGAAGCTCCGTTTTTTAAAGCGGCAAATTATGGTGTAGTTGGTGATGCGATGGAAATTCTACCTAAACTTACCGAAGCCGTTAAAAAATTCAAACAACATAAATAAAATACGTTATGAATGTGTTTTATGAGGGCCAGGTTCTATGGTCGCAGATTGATGCCAACCAGCATATGCGCCATTCCGCATATGCTGATTTTGGCGCACAGGCCAGGTTAACCATGATGGAAAGCCTTGGCCTGGATCTTAAAGCATTATTAAAACACAACATTGGCCCGGTTTTATTCAGGGAAGAACTGTTTTACACACGTGAAGTGGGTATCAATGAGCGCATAAAAGTATCCTGCGAACTGATAAAATCAAGAGTGGATGGTTCAAGGTGGACAATGCGCCACGAGATATTTCGTAGTGACGGCGTAAAAGCAGCCACGATAATTGTGGAAGGTGCCTGGATCGACCTTGAAAAAAGAAAATTGGCTGCCCTGCCTGCCGAATTAATGGAGCATTTCATGAATTCACCCAAAGGCCATGATTACATGGAGGAACAGGCAAAACCTAAAAGCTAACATAATGGAACTGAAAGAGAATTTTGATAAAGCGGTAATTGAAAGCAAACAAATTTCATCTCGACCGGATAATGAAACGTTATTGCAACTATACAGCCTTTACAAACAAGCCACCGAAGGGGATATCAATAGCGATCCGCCGGGTATGTTTGACTTTGTAGCCAAAGCAAAATATGATGCCTGGACAAAACTAAAAGGTACATCTGCCGATGACGCAATGCACCAATATATCGCTGTTGTAGACGGTTTGAAGACCTAAGGGCAAACTATCCGTAATTTTGACAAATCTTTCCGCCATTTAGCCCTTTCTATTAGGCTTTGTAAAAGGATATTTGTTATAAGTAAACCAATACTAAACTTATTAACTATCGACTGATTTTTATTCGCCTTTAATCAGGAGTACTCCATTTGGGTTATGTTTTGCATACCTTGTTGGTGTATTCCTGTTAACCGAATTTATTAACCGATATTAATCTTTACAAACATGTCAGTACACAAAAAGTATCTCATTCGCCTAATGGTTTTAGTATTAGCCATTACATCAATCAGTCTTTCAGCCAAAGCGCAAACCGACAAGATTGAAGGTCTTTGGTATAACGATGTAAAAAGTGGTAAAATACTTATCTACAAACAACCAAATGGCAAGTTTTATGGTAAAGTAGTATGGCTTCGGGAACCGCTAAAAAATGGCAAACCCAAAGTTGATGAACTAAATCAGGATGAAAAACTTCGCAGTCGCCCAAGATTAGGTTTGCCCGTATTGGCCGATTTTGTAAAAGATGGCGATGATAAATACACCGACGGAACAATTTATGATCCGAACAATGGTAAAACATACTCTTGTACAATTACTTACAAAGGTAAAATACTGGCCATACGTGGCTATATAGGAATCTCACTTTTCGGCAGGACAACTACTTGGTCTAGAGCCGAATAAGAACTTTAATTAAATAAAAAAGCACATATAATGGATGCTAAACGAATTATAAAAAAGGTTGCCGTTCTTGGATCGGGTGTTATGGGCAGTAGGATTGCATGCCATTTCGCTAATATAGGTCTGCAAGTTTTGTTACTGGATATTGTCCCCAAAGATGCACCGGCAGGTGATAAAAAAGCCAGGAATAAAATTGTGGATGATGCACTTGCTTTCGCTTTGAAATCGAATCCATCGCCAATCTATCTTAAATCATTTGCAAAACGAATTGCCACCGGCAATTTTGATGATGATATGCCCAAAATTGCCGATTGCGATTGGGTGATAGAGGTTGTAGTTGAGCGTTTAGATATCAAGCAAAAAGTATTCGAAACGGTTGAGAAATACCGCAAACCTGGCACATTGATTACCTCAAATACCTCAGGTATCCCAATTCATTTAATGACAGAGGGCAGGAGTGACGATTTCAAAAAGCATTTCTGCGGAACACACTTTTTTAATCCGCCACGCTATCTGAAACTGTTAGAGATCATCCCAACAAAAGATACCTTAAGCAGTGTGGTTGATTTCCTGATGTTATATGGAGAAAAATACCTAGGCAAAACCACGGTATTAGCTAAAGATACACCAGCATTTATTGGTAACCGTATTGGCGTATTCAGCATTATGAGTGTGCTGCATTATGTTGATAAAACAGGCATGACGGTTGAAGAAGTTGATAAATTAACCGGCCCGGTTATCGGTCACCCAAAATCAGCAACCTTCCGTACTAACGATGTGGTAGGATTAGACACCATGGTGCATGTTGCTAATGGATTAGCAGAAAATGCACCCGATGATGAAGCAAAAGAGTTATTCCAGATACCTGAGTTTGTAACCGGAATGGTTAAAAACAACTGGTTAGGTAGTAAAACAGGTCAGGGCTTCTATAAAAAAGAAAAAGTAAACGGCGCTAACCAGTTTTTCGCGCTTGATTTGAAGACACTGGAATACAAACCCTCACAAAAAGTAAAATTCGCATCGTTAGAAACGACAAAAACGGTTGATAGCTTAAAAGATCGCCTTAAAATATTATTCTCGGCTAAAGATAAAGCGGGTGATTTTTACCGCTCGACTTTTTACCAGTTGTTTGCATATTCAAGTAACCGTATCCCTGAAATTTCAGATGAACTTTATAAAATAGATGCCGCCATGAATGCCGGTTTTGGCTGGGAAATGGGGCCATTTGAAAAATGGGATGCACTAGGCGTTGCCGATACTGTAAAAGCGATGGAAGCTTTAGGTTATAAACCGACGCAATGGGTTTATGATATGCTTGCAGCAGGCATCCAAAGCTTTTATAAAGTGGAGAACGGGAAACGTTTATATTACGATATTCCATCAAAAAGCTATAAAATAATACCGGGTACGGAGCAATTTATATTGCTGGATAATATCCGACCAACACATACCATCTGGAAAAACAGCGGCACTACCATAACTGATATTGGCGATGGCATCATCAACCTGGAGTTTCATACCAAAATGAATACTATTGGCGGCGAGGTAATCGAAGGCATTAACAAAGCCATCACACTTGCCGAAGCTAGTTATAAAGGCCTAGTTATTTCTAACGAAGGCGCTAATTTTAGTGCGGGTGCTAACGTAGGCATGATATTCATGCTGGCAGTTGATCAGGAGTTTGATGAGTTGAATATGGTGATTAAGGCATTCCAAAATACCATGATGCGGGTTCGATATTCATCAATTCCGGTTGTTGTAGCGCCTCATCAAATGGCTTTAGGTGGTGGTTGCGAAATATGTTTGCATGCCGATAAGGTAGTTGCTCATGCTGAACTATATATGGGTTTAGTAGAGTTTGGTGTTGGGTTGATCCCGGGCGGCGGCGGTACCAAGGAGTTTGCTTTAAGATTATCCGACGAACTACAAGATGGCGATATAGAAACGAATAATTTCCGTGATAGGTTCCTGACTATTGGTCAGGCAAAAGTATCTACATCAGCTTATGAAGCTTTTGAATACGGTTACCTTAAAAAAGGTCACGATGTAGTTGTTGTATCGCAAAACCGTTTATTAGCTGAAGCCAAACAACATTGTCTGCAATTAGCTGATGAGGGTTACGTTCAGCCTGTCCCACGTAAAGATATTAAGGTATTAGGTAAACAAGCTTTAGGCTTAGGTTATGTAGGCGCGAACACCATGTACAGCGGTAATTATATCAGCGAACATGATGTAAAAATCTCACAAAAATTAGCTTATGTAATGGCAGGTGGCGATTTGTCGCAACCAAACATTGTAAGTGAAGATTACCTGTTAGGATTGGAAAGAGAAGCATTTGTATCACTTTGTACCGAACGTAAAACGTTGGAGCGTATACAATCAATATTAACGGGTGGTAAAGTGTTAAGAAATTAGTTATAGTATCAAGTAGTTAGTATCAGGTATCAAGATTTTTTGTGTCTTGATACTAGCTACTTAAAATCTAAATAAAAAAATATGAACGCATATATAGTGGCAGCAAGCCGCAGCGCAGTAGGGAAAGCAACCCGTGGTGGTTTTAGATTTACCCGCCCGGATACGCTTGCTGCGGATGTTATTAAGCATTTGATGGCATCTGTCCCTAACGTGGATAAAGATCAGATAGAGGATGTTATTGTAGGTAATGCCACGCCAGAAGCAGAGCAAGGTTTAAATGTTGCCCGTTTAATATCGTTAATGGCGCTGGATACTGATAAAGTACCCGGCATGACCGTGAATAGATATTGCGCTTCCGGATTAGAAACTATTGCCATCGCGTCAGCAAAAATACATGCCGGTATAGCCGATTGTATTATTGCTGGTGGTGTTGAAAGCATGAGTTTGCTACCTATGGGCGGCTGGCGTATCGTTCCTAACGCTGATGTTGCGTTGGCTCATCCGGATTATTACTGGGGCATGGGCTTAACCGCCGAAGCCGTTGCAAAGGAATATAACGTCAGTCGCGAAGAACAGGATCAGTTTGCTTATAATTCACATCAGAAAGCCATTAAGGCAATTACATCCGGCAGATTTAAAGATGAAATTGTACCTGTAAATATTACCGAGGTTTATGTTGACGAAAGCGGCAAGAAAAAGAAAAGGGATTTCAAAATAGATACAGATGAAGGTCCGCGTGCCGATACTTCGATAGACGCATTGGCAAAATTAAAACCGGTATTTGATGCTAAAGGTGTAGTTACCGCAGGTAATTCATCACAAACCAGCGATGGTGCAGCTTTTGTAATGGTGGTAAGCGAGCGTTTTATGAAACAAAATAACCTTACCCCAATTGCACGTTTGGTTGATTATGCGGTTGTAGGTGTGCCTCCACGTATTATGGGAATCGGGCCGCTTTATGCTATCCCCAAGGTGTTAAAAAAATCAGGCATTAAACAAGAAGATATTGATCTGTTCGAGTTGAATGAGGCTTTTGCGTCTCAATCACTGGCGGTAATAAAAGGTTTAAATCTTAATCCAGATTTAATCAATGTAAATGGAGGAGCCATAGCACTGGGTCACCCGCTTGGGTGTAGCGGCGCAAAGCTTTCTGTGCAGATCTTTAATGAATTAAAGAAGCGTGATAAAAAGTACGGCATGGTAACCATGTGTGTGGGTACAGGCCAGGGCGCAGCAGGAATATTTGAAATGTTATAATTATAAGCCGATAAAACGATAGCAAGATGGAAAAAGCGACAAGATTATTTGATTGCATGGCGATACAGGCCAACCAGCCACGAGCCGATTTTTTAATTGCGAAGGAAAACGGCAACTGGCACACGTACAGTACGCAAGACGTGCATACTATGATTTATCAATTAGCTATCTCTTTGATGGACATGGGTATATCTAGCGGTGATGGAACGAATGAAGGTAGAGACAAAGTTGGACTTATTGGTAACGGTCGCCCTGAATGGGTAATAGTTGATTTGGCCGTACAACTAACGGGTGCGGTTTTAGTTCCGCTGTATCCCAACACCAGCACTAAAGAGATAGAACAAATACTAAGCGAAGCAGAAGTAAAACTAATGTTTGTTAGTAATGATGAGCTATGCGGTAAGATAGGGCAGGTGAAAGCAAATTTACCTTCGTTAAAAGGTGTTTATTCTTTTGATCAGGTAGAAGGTTGCACTAATTGGCGCACTTTATTAAAACCACTAACAGATAATCATCAGCAAAGGATAAAAGACACGAGCAGTAAAATAACGGAGAATGATTTAGCGACAATTATCTATACCTCAGGTACTACAGGCCGACCAAAGGGAGTAATGTTAAGCCATAAAAATATCCTGAGTAATGTTTTTGATTCAGGCGATATACTTGCAGAGGTTCCAATTACAGATAAACGCGCTTTTAGTTTCTTGCCACTGAACCATATTTTTGAGAAGATGTGTACCTACATTTATCTGTTTTATGGTTTCTCCATTTCTTATGCCGAAAGTATAGAAACGATCGGTGCTAATATTCGCGATGTTAAACCGTCTATTTTTACTTCGGTACCACGTTTGCTCGAAAAGATATTTGAACGTATTATGGCTGAAGGCCAAAAACTTACCGGCGCTAAGAAAAAGATATTTTTATGGTCGGTTAAACTGGCAGAGCAATTTGAATTAACAGGCAATAGCTCTTGGTACAAGCTTAAACTAGCAATCGCCGACAAATTAGTTTACAGCAAATGGCGGGCTGCAATGGGCGGTAATGTGAAAGCTATTGTGGTTGGTAGTTCAGCCACACAAATTAAACTCGAAAAAATATTTACAGCATCAGGTATGGTAGTTTTAGAAGGCTATGGACTTACTGAAACGTCGCCTGTAATCACAGTAAATCATTATAACATATCAGGCAGGAAATTTGGCACAGTAGGGACATTATTAAATAGTGTAGAAGTTAAAATCGCCAGCGATGGCGAAATATTGTGCAAAGGGCCAAATGTTATGCTCGGATACTATAAAAACCCGGAATTAACTGCCGAGGTTATACAGGATGGTTGGTTTTATACGGGTGATATTGGCGAACTTGATGCAAATGGTTTTCTTAAAATTACGGATCGTAAAAAGGAAATTTTCAAGACATCTGGCGGTAAATATGTAGCTCCTTTGCCTATCGAGAATAAGATGAAAGAGAATCATTTTATTGAACAAATGATGGTAGTTGGGGCCGGTAAAAAGTTTACGGCGGCCCTTATTGTGCCCTCATATACCAATCTTTTGCCATGGTGCAAACAAAATGATATTCCGTTTACCACTCATGATGAGTTGATCAAGGATAAAAGGGTAATCGCTTTATATCAAAAAGCGATAGATGCTTTTAATCCTGAATTTAATCACGTTGAACAGGTAAAGAAGATTACATTACTACCTAATGAATGGTCGATAGATAGTGGCGAGTTAACACCAACCGGTAAGATGAAACGCAAGGTTATTATGGAGAAATACGATGCTGAAATTGAAAAAATGTACGCGGATGAGACGTATGAAAATCCCTCATTAGTAGCATCTAACTAATATTATGAGTACATTTCAAATTACCACCAGTAACGGATTAGCAACACTCACCTTAGATAGAGGTCGTTCCAATCCTATCAATCATCAAATGGTTAAGGAACTAGTTGCTTGCATTAAGCAATTAAATGACGATGATAACGTAGGTGGATTAATCATAACAGGTAAACCCGGTTTTTTTTCGTCGGGTATAGACCTCATCGAGGCTTATGATTATGATGAAGAACAGATAAAACAATTCTGGATAGATTTTTTAGCACTACCCGGCACTTTATCTGCATTCAAAAAACCTTTGATTGCTGCTATAAATGGTCATAGCCCGGCAGGTGGGTGTGTTATTGCTTTATGCTGCGATTATAGGGTGATGGTTGAAGGGCAGTTCATCATCGGCCTTAATGAAATACCGGTTGGTATTATAGTACCTGATGGTATTTTTAAATTGTATTCAGCTTGTGTAGGCGAACGAAAAGCTTATCAATACATACTGGAAGGTAAATTATTGAATCCAACTGAAGCACATAGTTCCGGGTTAGTAGATGAAATTTGTACGGCAGAAAATTTACAATATGTAGCTGAGAAAAAGGCGACGGCCTTAATGCAATTTAACGCTGTTACGTGGAGTACAAGTAAAATAAATTTACGTACTGGGTTAATAAATCAATTAAAACAAGATCAATCAGAAATATTAAATATAATGCTTAAACAATGGTGGGCGCCTGAAACCAGGAAAGGCTTGCAAATGATGATTGAAAAATTAAAATCCAAATAATGAGCGATAACACGAGTACAGCCGCAGCATATCAGGGTATGTTAAGAGACGATGCCTTGAAAGGTAAAACGATAATTATAACAGGTGGCGGTACGGGCCTTGGTCGTTCAATGGGTACTTACTTCCTAAAGCTTGGTGCTAATTTGGTTATTACCAGTCGCAAATTGGATGTGTTGAAACAAGCTGCCGATGAAATGGCGGCAGAAACAGAGGGAAAGGTAATTGCGGTGGCTTGCGACGTTCGTAAATATGACGAAGTAGAAAATATGCTTAAACAAGCCATTGATGCTTTCGGAAGAGTAGATGCACTGATGAACAATGCAGCCGGTAATTTCATTTCTCCAACAGAAAGGTTATCACCAAATGCGTTTTCAGCGGTAATTGATATTGTTTTAAAAGGATCGGCTAACTGCTCACTCGCTTTAGGTAAATATTGGATAGGAGAGAAAATCCCCGGCAATATTTTAAATATCGTAACCACCTATGCTTTCACGGGTTCGGCTTATGTGGTGCCATCAGCCTGCGCTAAAGGTGGGGTATTGGCTATGACACGCTCGTTGGCCGTTGAGTGGGGTAGGCATGATATCAGAACTAATGCTATAGCTCCGGGGCCTTTTCCAACTAAAGGTGCATGGGAGCGTCTATTACCGGGAGACATGGCTAAGAAATTCGATTTTAAAAATCGTGTACCGTTAAAAAGGGTTGGAGAACATCAGGAACTTGCAAATCTTGCAGCTTTTCTGGTGTCTGATTTTTCGGGCTATATTAACGGAGAGGTGATAACTATTGATGGCGGCGAATGGTTGCAGGGTGCCGGTCAGTTTAGCGCGCTGGAAATGGTGCCTGATGAAATGTGGGATAGTATAGAGCAGGCTACCCGTAAGGCTAATTAAACAATCTGTTTTTTGAGTTAGATATAAATAGCCCAGTCCATTAGACATAAATCCTTTTTGCATGCGATCGGATTTGACTACACTATTTTATGATTGTTATAAGTTATAATATTTATTGCAAAAAGATGCTTTAAATTAGGAATTATCTATATAACCAATTATCTTTAGCAAAATTTATCAGTATTAATAATAACACTATTAATTTGTGTTTTTATATAGATATGATTTTGTAAATCACTAACCTTATCACAGTTTCTAATATGGTAAAATATTTACTTTTATTTGCCCTTTTATTGGGCTTTTCCGTTTTTGTTGAGGCGCAAAATACCGCAGTAAACATAAATGGAAGCAAAGGAAATGCCATTACAACAGCAGTCCCATTTTTAGATATTACGCCTGATGCCCGCTCCGGTGGTATGGGTGAAGCAGGTGTGGCCATATCTCCGGATGCCAGCGCTACTTTTTGGAACCCATCAAAATTAGCTTTCGTAACTGAAAGTAGCGATATTTCATTATCGTATACTCCCTGGATGCGCCAATTAACCTCCGATATAAATTTGGGCTACTTAAGCTACTATAAAAAACTTGATGATCGTAACACGATAGCCGCATCTATGCGTTATTTTAATTTAGGCAATGTTGATGGTTACGATAATAATTTTAATTCATTAGGTACACTACATCCCAACGAATATTCATTTGACGTTTCATTGGCCCGTAAATTTGGTGAGGGTTTTTCACTTGGATTAACCGCGCGTTATATTCATTCTGATCTGACTCAAGGCGCAGGCGGTAATCAGGCTTCAGCAGCCAATGGATTCGCAGCCGATGCTTCAATGTATTACAGATCTACAAGCAATTTTGCATTTGGTGTTGATATATCCAATATCGGTACAAAAATGAATTACTCTATTGGTCAACCATCTTACTTTTTGCCAACTAATTTAAAAATTGGTGCTGCACAAACGGTGGATATGGATGACCTTAATAAAATTACTTTTACGGTTGATCTAAATAAACTGCTGGTACCTACGCCACGTACCTATACTGTAAATGGAACAACTACAACCGACAATGGTCAGGATGTGTCAATTGTAAACGGTATTTTCGAATCATTCAGCGATGCTCCTGGGGGCCTTAAAGAAGAACTGCAGGAAATAAGCGTTTCGCCAGGTGTTGAATACTGGTATAATCAGCAGCTTGCTTTAAGGGCTGGTTATTTGTATGAAAATCCGAATAAAGGTGATAGGCATTACCTTACACTTGGTATTGGTTATCGCTTTGATAACCTTGGACTTGATTTTTCATATGTTGCGGCCAGCGAACAATCAACTCCTTTGGCAGGTGGTATTCGTTTTTCGTTGAATTATAGTTTTGGATCTATTAAGTAATAAAATATACTAAAGTTATATTTTAGAGCGCTTTGTATTTATGATATGAGAAGATATTTGCTTTTTCTTTGTTTATCTATATATACAACCTCCGTATTTTGCCAAACAAAGCCAACTCATAACATTAAAGTAAAAATTACACCTTACGTAAATTGTAATATTTATTTGGGAGCATATTATGGCAATAAACAAACTATTGTTGATACGGCTTATCTTAACGAAAAAAGCGAGGGTAATTTCAAAAACAAATATCAACTTACCGATGGGTTGTATTTTGTAATCTCCCCGGATAAAAAAAAACTTTTTGATTTCTTAATGACCGATGGCCAGCAATTTGATATTGTTGCCGATACTGCCAATAGCAATAATATTAAATTTGTAGGGTCACCAGATAATGATCTTTTAAAAGATTATACACAAAAAACTACAGTAATAATAAAGGAGAATGCATTTTTAGCCTCAACTTATAAAACTGCAAAAACAAGGGCAGATAGTATGCGGATAATGGATAAACAGCAATCAGTTAACCTGAACCTGGATAAACTGAAGGATTCAATTATCAGGGTTGCACCAAAATCGGTAACCGCACTTCTGTTAACCTTGGGTAAACAAGTTAAGTTACCAAAAGAGAATATACTTAAAACAAAGCAAGATACCTTAAATGCTGTACAGTTTATAAAGAGGCATTATTGGGATGATGTTCCTTTTAATGATGACCGGTTATTATATACACCATTCTTTGAGAATAAGATCGACACTTATTATAAATATTATGTTTCGCCCGTATCCGACTCTGTTATTAACGCATTACAATATATGTTGCTTTATGCGCGTACCGGGAAAGAGATGTATCCTTACTTGCTGTTAAAATTTACTAATCAATACTTTAACCCGCAGCATGCCGGGCAGAATAAGGTGTTATTGTATCTTTTTAATAATTTTTTTCTTAGAGGTGATACTACCTTACTAAATCCAGCAGCAAAAAAAATGCTGTTCGACAGAGTCTATCAACTAATGGCAAACGAGGTAGGAGATAAGGCCCCACCTCTTGATATGACAGATATTAGCGGAAAACCTGTATCTCTATACAACATTTCATCTCCTTATACTTTAATTGTTTTTTGGGACCCAACGTGCCCGCATTGCCAAAAAGAATTACCACGTATAGATAGTATTTATCGAGTAAAGTGGAAAACATTGGGTGTTAAGATTTATTGTATGAATGTTAACGGAGGCTTGATTAATGAAATGAGAAATTATGTGAATAGTAAGCACTTTAATAACGATTGGATATTCGCATATCAAACTGATGAGGCTCAACAAGCAATAGCCAAACAAGGTGTACCTAACTATCTTCAGTTATATGATATTGCCGATATTCCAACACTATACCTGCTCGACGCTGAAAAGCATATTATCGCTAAAGACCTAAATATTGAGCAGCTGAATCAGCTAATACAATTGAAATCTAATCAACCAGCAAAATAATAGATAAACGAATCCTTTTATTGCTATTCTTGAAATACCAACGTTTAACTGAAGTATGGCGTGTTTTTAACTAACGTAGATGAGACGCCATCATTTTAAACTGAGATTAATTCGCATCGCTAATAGTGAAATTTACGCGTGACTCGATTATTTAACATAGGTAACCTTTAGCTTGGCTAGCGACTAATTAGTCATTTTGTTAGTCTACTTTAAATAACCATTTATATATATATTGGAAAAATCCTGTTAAATAAAAAAGGCCTTCATGATATCATGAAGGCCTTTAACTATAATTTAGTATTATTTATTGGCAAGAGAATGATGTGGTAAATAATGTCCCAACTACAGGAGTTGAGCCACCATAATATAAGGTTAATACTGTACTCGAAGTTACAGTTCCTCCATCAATAGTACACGAAGGAGTTCCACTTGAAGTAGAACAGCTAGAGCCAACTGTAGAATAGCTTGTTGATGCAGGGGCTGCACCACCTGTATATGTTGCTTTTTGGAGCGACCAGGTAACAGTATTTGGCGTGTAAATAGTTATATAAGCATGGCAGCCAGTTGTGGTAGGTACTAAGGCGGCACCTAAGCCAGTTGTAAGACCTGCAGTTGTTGAACCGGCGCCACTTGCAATTGGGTTAAAATAGAGCTGTGTGGTAGCCGATACTCCGTGTGTGGCAACAGTATATTGAATGCCTGTAATAGTAGTAGCAGTTCCTGCACCACCAGTTGCTCCTGTAGCCCCTGTAGATCCTGCTGAACCTGTAGCTCCCGTAGATCCTGTTGTTCCGGTTGCACCTTGCTGGCCTGTAACTCCTGTAGCGCCTTGTGCACCAGTAGCCCCCGTTGTACCGGTAATGCCCTGAGCACCGGTTACACCAGTAGCCCCGACAGCTCCAGTTACACCAGTTGCTCCCGTGATACCCTGTATGCCTTGAGCTCCGGTAATGCCTGTAGCGCCAATATCTCCAGTTGCGCCAGTGATACCTTGTGCTCCGGTTACACCTGTTATACCTTGTGCGCCAGTTGCGCCGATAGCACCAGTTGCCCCCGTTTCTCCAACAACACCCTGAGCACCCGTTGCACCGGTAATACCTTGTGCACCAGTTGTGCCCGTGATACCCTGTATGCCTTGAGCCCCGGTCACGCCGGTTATACCTTGAATACCCTGAATGCCTTGTGCGCCAGTAGCACCAATATCTCCAGTTGCTCCCGTTACACCTTGTATGCCTTGAGCTCCGGTTACCCCGGTTGTACCTTGTGCGCCAGTGGCACCAGTAATACCTTGAGCTCCGGTAATGCCAGTAGCACCAATATCTCCAGTTACTCCCGTGATACCTTGTATGCCTTGAACCCCGGTTGCACCGGTAACTCCTTGGATACCTTGTGCGCCGGTACTGCCAGTAGCCCCCGTAATACCTTGAATACCCTGTATTCCTTGAGCTCCGGTTACACCAGTAATACCTTGAATACCTTGCGCACCTGTTGCTCCAATATTGCCAGTTGTGCCAGTAATGCCCTGAATACCCTGTATGCCTTGAGCTCCGGTTTCGCCGGTAGTACCTTGAATACCTTGTGCGCCAGTCGCTCCAATATTGCCAGTAGTACCGGTAATACCCTGGATCCCTTGTATGCCTTGTGCGCCAGTGACACCCGTTATGCCTTGAATCCCTTGTGCGCCAGTTGCACCAACATCTCCAGTTGCTCCCATTACACCTTGTATACCCTGGGCTCCGGTTACACCAGTTGTACCCTGAATACCTTGTGCGCCAGTTGCACCAATATCTCCAGTTGCTCCCGTTACACCTTGTATGCCTTGAGCCCCGGTCACGCCGGTATTACCCTGAATACCCTGTGCACCAGTAGCTCCAATATTGCCAGTAGCCCCCGTAATACCTTGAATACCCTGTATGCCTTGGGCTCCGGTTACCCCGGTAATGCCCTGAATACCCTGTGCACCAGTAGCTCCGGTAATGCCTTGAATGCCCTGTATGCCCTGTATGCCTTGAGCTCCGGTAACACCGGTTACGCCCTGAATACCCTGTGTACCAGTCACTCCGATATTACCAGTTGCGCCGGTAATGCCTTGAATACCCTGTATTCCTTGCGCTCCGGTTACGCCGGTTATGCCCTGAATACCTTGTGCGCCAGTTGCTCCAATATCTCCAGTAGCCCCCGTTATACCTTGTATTCCTTGAGCTCCGGTTGCCCCGATAATGCCCTGAATACCCTGTGCACCAGTAGCTCCGATATTACCGGTTGCACCAGTTATGCCTTGAATACCCTGTATTCCTTGTGCTCCGGTTACGCCAGTTATACCTTGAATCCCTTGTGCACCAGTAGCTCCGATATTACCAGTTGCACCAGTAATGCCTTGAATACCCTGTATTCCTTGCGCTCCGGTTACGCCGGTTATGCCTTGAATGCCTTGTGCGCCAGTAGCCCCGGTGTTACCCTTTGCACCGGTAATTCCCTGGATTCCCTGTATGCCTTGAGCTCCTGTAGCTCCGGTCGCGCCTGTGGGGCCAGTTGCACCCTTTATCCCTTGTATTCCTTGGGCACCTACAGGCCCAACTGCGCCCGGTAAACCGGGTACGCCTGCAACGCCTTGAATACCTTGCGGCCCTTCAGCCCCGGTTACGCCTTGTAAGCCCTGCGCCCCGGTAGCCCCGGTCGCGCCTTTAGCACCACCCGGGTTAAAGGAATAAATCGCATATGGAACGCTTAATAATTTAGAAGCACCCAACAAAACATAACCCGATCCCAGGTCAACTTCTGTTTGAATATATATTTGACCGGCTGCCCATTTGATTCCCGCATATGAACCCTGTGTAACATCGCCGCTGCCTACCTCAATGGCAAACAAGCCATAGGCATCCGTGGTAACAGTTTGTGTTTCCTGGTACTCAATAGCCCCTGTTGGTGATCCCGACAAGATGGATAGCCTGATATTGATCTGCTTATTGGTTAGTAATGCCCCGTTGGAGCCCCTTACAATCGCCTGGTATTTAAAGGCCTGTGATTGTGCCATCACCCTTCCGCTAATAGCGAAAAAGGACAGCATTAAGAGAAGTAAAAGTTTTTTCATACATTGTGTATATAAGGTTGTTAAAACTTGATCAATTTCACCTCGCCGTGGAAAAGCATGGGGTTAACCACCTGTACAAAGTACATCCCCGCGGCATAGTGAGAAATATCTATCGGGAAATAATAATAATTTATGCTTTTGTAGTCCACCGTTTGGCTTTGCAGGATCTTACCTGAGGCATCAAATACATTAATGGTGTAAACGCCATCAGGTACATGATTAAAGGCTAGTTTAACAACACCACCATTTGCGGGGTTAGGGAAAATAGCCAGTGATTTTGGTGAATCGGCCAAAACCTGCGAAACTTCGAGGTCGGGTTGTTCAAAACCGGTGGTTAAATATAAATGCGGATTGATGGTGGTATTATATAAAAGTCCGCCCACGGCTTCGCCGGCTACATAACTAAAGGTAACATCGGAATTTTTATAGGTAGCGCCAGCGCTGCATACTACGGTACGGGTGATGTACTGTGCATAAGATGTACTTATACTCAAAAAGGCTACGCATAGCGTAAGTGATAATTTGTGAAAGGTTTTAGTCATTTTTTAACGGCATTAAGGTAGAAATATTTTATAGATTATGAAAAATAAAATAATACATTTTTCATAATCTATAATTTATCTTGTTGCTACACTTACAAACTCATTAAATTTAAAAAAGTAACCTACTACACGAGGAAAAGGAAATGAATATTGCCGGGTTATATTAAAGCCAATTTGTTCAAGCAAATTTTTAACAGTAACAAAATCCATAAATTGGACATGCGTATCGTCTGATTTAAATCCCTTTTCTTGTGGGGTAATAACAATAATTCTTCCATCGTTTTTTAAAAGATGGATATATTGTTTTAATAATGTGATAAAGTCATCGCCTGTCATATGTTCGGCAACGTGGGCTAGTAAAATGGAATCAAATGTTTCAGGTTTATTATATGTTGATTTTAGGAAATCATCTACAGTATATGCCTTTAAACCACGGCTTTTTGATACTTCTATTGAAGTTGGATTATGATCAACTCCTATGCCGTTACCATTTAAATGTAATAAGTTTCTCCCAATTCCGCAGCCAATATCCAACACAAAACTAGGTTTCAGGCTTTGTATATTATACTTATAGGGGTATTGCACATTAAAAAACTTTTTCCACCATGCAGATTGTCTGTATAATAATCCATCGGTATAGTTTTTTTCATTAGTTGGCTTTCCTTGTGCAATTTTTTGGGCGCTCATTGTTACTTAGTATTAAGTTGCTTTTTAGCCCATTGCAAATTACCCGCTGCCAATTTATGGTTAGGATTAATTTTTAATGCCATTTCACATGCCTCAATACCTTTACTCCATTCTTTTAGCTGATTATAAGCTGCCCCCATATTGCTATAAGCATCGGCATAATCAGGTTTTAAAGCAATGGCCAGTTTACAAGCTTCAATACAGCGCTCATAGTTTTGTTGATTATAATAAGTAACGCTCATATTAATATAATCTGCCGCGGATAGAGGTTTGGCAATGATTGCGTTAGTTACTAATGGTTTTTGTTTGCTGGCAGATTGTAGGTAATTTTCAGCAACGGGGTCATTAGGTAAAACTGATAATGTTTGTTGAGCTGCTTGTTTTAAATTATCCCATTGCTCCAGATCGTTATAAGCGCCCATTAAAGCTTGTAATGCAATTACAGAATATGGATTTATCTGTAAAGCTTTTTGCGCCATTTGTATAGCTTCAGGATCACGGTTAACAGCTTTTAAATACCGCGCATAAAAAGCATATGAATCATAAGTGTTAGGACTGTATGCAATGGCCTTTTTGAAGTTCTCATCAGCCTCTACAGGATGGCCAGTTGCTCCTTTTAGTACACCAATATTAATATATAGGGTATTATAATAAGGAAGATATTGTGCAGCTTTTTCAAAATACTGATCAGCAACAGCATAATTTCCTTTTCCCATTTGTGTTAGGCCGTAATTCATTAATCCGCGACCGTTTAGCGGGCTTTTAACAGTAACATCGTACCATAATGATTCATCATTATTCCATATTTTATTACGCTGATGAATTCCGTAGGCGTTTAATCCTAAAACTAAAAACACACAGGTTCCAATTAATACCCTGTATTTTTCACTAGCGATAATTTGCTTATCATTTTTAAATAAAAACAAACCGATATATGTTGTTACACTAAGTGAAAGCCCAATAAATGGAAAAAACATTCTATGATCATTGGTTACTTCGGCAAAAGGAGCTAAGGAAGTAGGAAGTAATGAGGCCGCAAACCATATCAAACCAAAGGCAATAGGTTTGGTTTCCTTTTTTGTTGATGTTTTAAAAATAACTAAAACTAATGCAATCACGAATATCAAACCAATAATTATTCTTTCATCAAAATGATTACTTAAAACGGTCCAGTCGGTATCTGCACTTAAATTTACAGGTAAAAAGAATGATATAAAATAGTGCAGCCATATCCATGTTTGCGTAAGTAAATACGGAACTAGCGGGTTTGATATACCCGAAATGGTGCCGGATTTAGAAAGTGTATAAACCTGTGTAACTAAAACTGCTGTTAAGATGGGTAAAAGGATCAATAATGTCTTACCCAGCTTTTTCAGGTTTTTAGATTTGAAAAGGTCGGCAACCGAGAGATCGTTTTCAAACAATAGTATATAAAAGAATAATAAGATTACCAGTACCAATACGGTTTCTTTAGCAAAAACTCCTATAACAGCAGGAATAATATATAAACCCCATTTACGCTTAGCGGGGTAGGCTATATATATAAGGAATGATGTTACAATGCAAAAAGTAGATAATACATCGGATCGGGAGATAATATAGTTTACAGTTTCGGCATTTGCTGTATTTAAAATATACCATGCCGTTGCTGCAATTGCTATATAACTAACCCATGGATGATTAATTGAACGTTTAAGTAAATTGTTATACATGAAATACAACAATACCCCCAATAGTACAAACCAAATAAATGTAGAAAGCTGGAAGTAGAAAGGATATAATCCTCCACCTATCCAATAGTCAATAGCTAAAGTGGTGGTAACTAAAGGGCGTAATCCCCAATGTAGCGGATCCGCGCTAAACATTTTAGGGTCGGTAAAAAACTGGGGTATATTCTTTAGATCGCGTATGTGAACATTGTCAACAACTGCGTGTGAATCATCAAAATGAAATCCGTTATTAAAATGGTTGGCGTAAGCAGCAATTAATACTGCGAATAATATGATACCTAAAATTAAAATTTTACGGTTTGGGTTAGTCATTGCTAATTAATAGGTTTTTAATATCTACTGCTAAATAATGAAAATTATGTAGCTAAACAAAGCGTACTTAAAATTTAACGCTGTTATATGCTTAATTGCTTACAAAATGGTCGCTTCGTATTTGTTTACCATACACATCCAACTTATCATTTCAGGAAAAGGTTTGGCATTTAACGGGGCAGCATTTTTATTGTCATAACACATTTCGCACCACTGTAACAAGGGCACGCCAAATGTATAATCGTTATTAAAATTATTAATAATACTTTGCGAGGCATTTCTGTAACCATGTTCATGAAAAACAATCTCCGGATTGATGTTGAGATACCGACTGGCCGCATAAGACCATGCGATGGCCATCATTTCACCTCCTCGATGTAAGTCAATATCTTCAAGATCACCACTCATAGTTTTTCTGATATCAAAAGGCATACAAGCTAAATGGCCTGCTTCGTGTAAAATATCACCGGGATATAATAATTTTTCAATATCGATTATTAACGTCCCATTTCTTAATTTGAGTCCTGGCAAAAAAGTTGTTTCTTCGATCTTTTCGAGGTGATAAGCTAAGTCGATCTCTTGCAGAAAGCAGAGTATTTTCGCTGTAATTTCATTCATTCTTTTAATAAGGTTTTAGGCCTCAATATTACTATTGATTTTTAAAATCTGCAAATTCCTAAAACTTTCAAGTTCGGTATATAAAATAAATGCTTTTGCCAGATCAGATAATGCTTCTTTATTTGGAGATTCTTCTTTAAATACCTGATCAGGAAATTTAGCATTGTATAGACATCTTTTATGAATGAGTTTTCTATATTTTTCATCAATATCAATGTTGATATAACTCGCCAGCCTGTTTAGGATTTGCTCAATACCCTCCTCATAATTTGCCAAAAATGATAAATCATCGTTTTGAGCAATCTTAATTAATGATGTATAATATGATTCAAGCACTTTAATCATATGTCCATCAAAATTCGCAATATTTGATTTGTTGGATAAAATACCCAATATACTATCGGAGATTAATCCCGGTACCGCATGCATACCTCTCTTTTTTTGTTGTGAATATAAAACCTCATCAGGCCTTCTAAATAATAGCAGGAATGGGGTAGAGGGGTAAAGCAGCCTAAATAGCGGCAAATAATATAAATGCCAGCTGTCAGTTTTTATAAATAGTTTTTTTTTATTTGTGCTATTTATTCGTCCATAAAGTCCGATTGTCGCTTTTAAAATTGCCTGATATTCTACATTAATTAACCACTCATCTATGGTCAATAATTTTAACAGGTCATCAATAAAAGGAACCTCAGATAATGTGGTATGCTCGTCATTCAGGCCCAGCGTTTGAGATAGTAAGGTAGATCCGCAGCGCGAAATGTGAAATATAAATGCAGTGGGTGCAATAGAATGAATAGTATTTGCCCATTCTGTTAAGATGTTCAAATCGCTTACCGGCCTATATTGGCGTAAGTTGATTTCCAGGCAACCTGCTTTTAAAATGGTTTCGTTGAAAAATGGATCTGTAAATTCAATTCCCTTAAAATACATCCACCTGCAATGATACTCATCGTTTTCTGAATATAGTTTTATAGGGTACCAATTATTTAAATGATCGAAATTCATTTTATACTTTATTAGATGCTATTATATCTTTTTAAGAAATGTGTTCAGCTCATATTCTAACTCAGCAGCAAGATCTGTGGCTGCTGGTGTTTGCTGAAGTCGTAGCGCCTCAATAATTAATAACTTTTCGGCTATATTATAATCTTCATCTCTTGATGTTTTATCAGCATTGTCAAATAATTTGATTAGCTCATTATTTACCACGCAATCAATCACCAGGTGAATCCGATCACTTTCACCGTTGTTTACCACACTATGCTTAAGGTTCGCATTAATATACCAGCACTCACCTTCATTCATTTTTACCAGGTTATCTTCTACATAAAATTCAACCCCGCTATTGGTAAATACGGGTATATGTATACGTGCTTCGCCTTTTTCAAATGCCAGTTCATTATCTTTATGTGGTTTGATTTTAGCCCCGCTTTTTAAATTTAATAGCCGTACCGCCATTATAGGGCAACGTAAATTCTCTGTTATCTTCTTTATTGATGGGCATGTATCCATTAGCGGGGTATCCATAAAAACAGATTCATTAACAATATCCGGAATAATTGTACTACTCGCACCCCCGGGTGATCTTAAAGATAATACCTCCCAATTGCCTTGATAATCAAATGTATTAAGGTGGGGATACCATGATTCGGTTATTGAACTTACCTCATCCTGGATATTTGAAATGGATACTTTTAATGGAAGCTTAGCAAAGCAAATCATATTTTAATAAGTAATTTAGGTTTTGAACAGTATATTTATGGCACTCTAATCCTTTATAAAAATCACAGTGAAAGATAGTGAACTTTTACAGGCTTTAAAAATTCAGCTTGCACAATACAAAACTTTTGACTGCCAACTACGGCATGAGAATATTATCGACATAGAACCAAATGAAGATATTGATAGCATGGGGTTACCATTGGAGCCAACTGTTAATCGTGTAGGATTTTGTAATAATAGTTTTAGATCAGCTGCTATAAGTTGCGCGCATACAACTGCTGCTGTCAAGTTTAAAAGCCTGATAGAAAAAATTTCGCAACAAGTAGAAATACCCCAAAAATATCTTCATCTAAAAGCATTTGACGATTTGTTATGTGAAATTTATTTACAGGATCATAAAAAGGGGCGTTTAGAAAAAGAATATGCATTTGCCGAATTTTATTATAAAAGGGGGATGGATCGCGAAGAAATAAAGCTCGAAATAAATAAAGTAGAGGTACAGCACTCAAAATTAGTAGCGGAACTTGAATTACTGCGACAGGCTATTTTAACAACGTTAGACCAACTTATACATTAACTATATCTCCAATATTTTTATGAAGATTATTCTTTTAGCAAATCATGTTTATGCAATTCCTACAATAAGTTTTCTGGCATCTAAACAATTACTGCAGGCTGTAGTAATGCCTGATATTGTGCATGAACATAATTTACAGGTTGAAAATGCGGCTAAGTTTAATAACATACCTTATAACCGGTTTGCAAAAGAGGATTTAAAGGCCTCCTTTAAGGAGTGGCTTATACAGCAAGCGCCAGACTTGGTGATAGCATATACTTTTTCATATAAAATACCTAAAGACTTGTTTTCAATTCCTGTTCATGGATTTTATAATGTTCATTATAGTTTGCTGCCCGCATATATGGGGCCATTTCCAGTATTTTGGCAAATCAAGAACGGTGAAAAAAATGGAGGTATAAGCATTCACCAAATGGATGAGAATTTTGATACCGGACCGGTTTTTATGCAACAAGAAGTTGTAATTCTACCAGGAGAAACGCAAGGGTTATATTCGGCAAAACTGAGTGCTTTTTCGGTGAATCTTATACAGGAATTTATAAGTAAGATCGAAATAAAGCAACCCTTAGCTTTAACCTCAATCCAAAGCTATTACTCAAGACCAGAACCTAACGATTTTACAATTTATTGGAATGAAAATACCGCAGATGAGATTGAAAATCTTACAAATGCCTGTAATGCTGAGATAAGAGGGGCTATAACTACTTTCAGAGGGCAAATGATTAGGGTATTAGAGGTTGCAAAAGCAACTGTTAATGGCGCCGCCGCTTCCTCTCCCGGAACAATTGTATATAGCGATACCGCTAATGGTATATATGTAGCTTGTAAAAATAATGAGTATTTGAAATTGAATATTTTACAGACGGTCGAAGGTATATTCTCAGGAAATAAGTTTGCTTCAATGGGCATACAGGCTGGCGAATTTTTCAATTAATTATTTTTTTAATATATTCTAAAAAAGTAAAAAAAAAAACTAATTTAGTGCTCAATAAATAAACTAAATCACAATTTAAAACCTCAAACCTCAAACAATGGAAACCTACATGGGAACTATCGTAGCTTGGGCACCAAACTACGCTCCAAGTCAATGGCTTTTTTGCCTGGGCCAAACGCTTTCAATTAGCGCAAATAATGCATTATTTGCAATACTTGGCACTACTTATGGCGGTAACGGAACAACTACTTTTCAATTACCTAACTTAGCAGGAAGAGTCCCTGTTGGAGTAGGAACAGGAGCTGGATTAACAACTTATACCTTAGGAGAAGTTGGGGGCACTGAAAAGGTCACACTTAATATTACTAATTTGCCTTCGCACACACACGTGGCAACAGTGGCAGGCCTGGCAATTAATTCTATAACTATTAAAGCATCAAGTCAGGATGCAACAGATCATGCACCTTCTCCTACAGCTAACAGCATAGCTGCACCTATTTATATTGGTGATGGCTCTCAAGTTGCCGGATTTAATAATGTAGCACCAGACACTGCACTTAGTGTGGCTGCATCCGGAACGATCTCAGGAACTGTAACAAACGCTTTAACCGGTGGTAATATCCCTGTCCCTATAATACAACCATACCTGGCGTTAAATTACATTATTTGTACACAAGGAATTTTCCCTCCACGTAATTAATATAATTAAATATAAAGCTTCAATTTATATATACTATATCTAAAGGTTCCGGTAATTCCGGGACCTTTTTAAATTAATACCTAATGGCAAAAATAAAAGTAGGGGTATTTGTCCCTTATTCAGGAATATATAGGAATTTAAGATCGGATTTTTTAAATGGCATAGATGCTGCAATCCCGGAAGCGCTAAAAAGAGACATTGTTTTTCAACTTGAATTTATTCAAACTGGTGGTACCAAGCAAGTTGAGGATGCTTTTCGTAAACTTGTTCTTTTTGAATCTGTTGATCTGTTAACCGGAATTGTAGGTACGGGTATACTTGCTAATCTGGTTCAATCAATCAATACAGAAAAAATTCCCTGTATTATAAATAACCTTGGGGGGTACATGCCAATTGAAACGCTTGCTTCTCCATATCTTTTTTACAATAGCATGCACCTGTGGAAGAGTGAGTGGGCAATAGGGAAATGGATGCAAAATAAGTTTGGTGGCATCCCGGCCATAGGCAGTCATGTTTATGATTCGGGATATAATCTACATGAATGTTTCAGGATAGGCACTGTGGCATCTGGTGCTGATGAATGCAGGCTTCATGTTTTAAAATTAGAAGGATTACAGGGATTTGCAGATACCGCGCCATTGATTGAAGTTTTTAAGCATGAGCAACCATCTCATGTTCATATGATATTATCAAGTAAAGAAGGTATTGAGTTTATGAATAAGTTTTATTCAGATGCTATTGCGGATACAATCCCAATTTCGGTTAGCCCTTTTATGGTTAATGATGATGACGTGTTTGATTCTAATAAATCGCCAGAAGTTTTTAATGCGCTTACCTGGGATTATTATAGTGAAAACTTAGAAAATACTAGGTTTAAAAACGATTATGAGCATGCTTTTGATGTTAAACCAAATGTGTTTAGCCTATTAGGGTACGAAACAGGGCTGGCAATAACCGAAGCAATAGATAAGTTAAATAACAACCGGCCAGATAAAAATAAACTTACAGAGGCTTTGAGCCAGGCAGATATTAAAGGCCCGCGTGGCAAAATAGCCATAAGTACGACTGACTTTAATACTCCACAACCTATATATATCCGGTCAGCAAAAATAGATGGAGACAATCGTCAAATTAAAAATGAAGTGATTGATGTTGTTAACGGAATAGAATGGAACGATAAAACATTAACATCGGTTCGTCAGGGAAATCATAGCTGGCTAAACCCTTATTTGTGTGTATAGTGATGTAAATATATATGACTTATAACTAAGTAGTTTATTAGTTATAAGCCATATATTAGGTTTAGGGGTGTTAATTCATAGGTAGATTGAATTTTATGGGTTGTAAACAATACCCGTACCGGTAATTGTAGTTAAAGTTGGTTCAACACCGTTAACTATATTATTAAAATTGTCTTTTTTAAAACCATAAACTTGTTTGGTTTTAAGCTTTTTTAATTTTTGTGATGCTGTTTTCATGTCTGTTGCGTTTTATTGACACTTAAATTATGAAAGCAATAACACATCAAAAAAGATATTACACCAACTTCAGTATTGTATATATCAGTTGCATTAATTGAATATTTTTATTGGTTATGATATGTGAAAACCATTATTGAACTTAATTTTCAAGAAAAAAATTAAATTAGTTATGTTTGTTATGCCCCAATAGAGACTAAAAGTTTTTGATGAAAAACATAAGATTAAACAACCTAAAACCACATATTATTTTCTGGGCAATCTTTATTACTTACGAAGTAGTTTTTATTTATGCTCTTGTTGGACACTTGTCGAGTTTAGGAGATTATGTTGGACATTATTCTTTAAATATTGGTTTATTTTATTTTAATGCTCATTTTGTATTTGAATGTGCAATTAATGAGAAGAGAAAGAATTATTTTTTACTTGTATTATTAATTGTATTAGAAATTATTATCTACATAATTTTAAAAAGTGGATTATACTATATATATGATATATTAAAAACCTCAATTTATCCTCCCTATACAACCCCTAAATCTTTTATCCAACAGAGTATATGGCGGGAAGTTTACTTTATACTTTTAAGCACCGGTTATTGGTTTGCATTAACTACAATCAAAAACAGAAAAAAAATATCTGATCTTGAAAATATTCAACTAAGAAACGAGCTTCAAAATCAAGTACTTGAAAAATCATTACTAACAGCAGAAAATGCGTATCTGAAATCACAGATAAATCCTCATTTTTTATTAAACACATTAAACTTCTTATACAATTCAATTGCTAAGTTTTCCGAGAAAACCGCTGATAGTATATTACTATTGTCAGATATAATGCGTTATGCATTAACCAGCACCGATGCAGATGGAAAAGTAAGACTAGATCAGGAAATTGATAATATTGAAAGCTTTTTAAAGTTAAATCAGGCCCGATTTAATCAGCGCTTATGTATTGATTATGAAATTGATGGCGATACTTATGGCTTAAGAATTATTCCGCTGGTGCTAATTACATTTGTTGAAAATGTTTTTAAATATGCGGATCTGTTAAACTCATCAAATCCGGCAAAAATTTCTATTCAAATTGTGGAAAATACTTTGTTGTTTTCTACATACAATTTGAAGCGTAAATCTGTACAATTCGATAGCCATGGTATTGGAATTGAAAATGTTAAAAGTCGCCTGGATAATTATTATCAATACAAGTTAATCATTGATGATGATGAAACTGAATATAAACTAATGCTAAAAGTTAATCTGTAATATTATGAGTACCTGTTATGTTATTGACGACGAGGAGCACGCTATTGATACGATAGTTGGATATATTAATAAGTATCCAGGATTAAACCTGATAGGAAGTTCTATTAACCCACTTCAGGGGATAGAAGATATAAGAACCGCCCAGCAAGTTGATATTGTATTTTTAGACGTAGACATGCCGGAATTATCGGGTATGGATGTAGCAGACATAATATCATCCTTCACATCAGTTATATTTACTACCGCATTTCCTAATTATGCATTACAGGCTTTTGAGAAAAATGGTTCCGATTTTTTATTAAAACCTATATCCTTTGAGCGATTTGTTAAATCTGTAACAAAAGTTCAAAATTTGATTAAAGCAAAATCAGCTTTAGACAATACTTCGGAAAATGATCAATATTTCTTTATTAATCCTGGTGTAAAAGGAAAAATGATTCAATTGAATTATTCAGATATATTATATATAGAAGGACTAAAGAATTATGTTGTAATTTATACAACGGATAATAAATACATCACTTATTTATCAATGAAGGAAGTTGAAAAATCTATCCCTCAAAATAGATTTATACGAATTCACAAATCCTATATTGTTAGCTTAAATAAGATAAAATCAATAGATGGTAATAATGTTATTATGTCGCAAAATAGCGAATTACCCATAGGTATATCATTTAAAGATAGCTTTGTTGATATGATTAACACCAAAACCCTGAGAAGCTCCAGGAAGTAATGATGCTGCTTTTGTTCTTCTAGCGTTCAACGATAGATGATGCTTGTAAAGCAAATAGTAAATAATAAACTCTTGCTTACGATGGTTTTCCGTGAAAATTCTGTTTAAGTGCATGTGAAGCAAATCGGCTACCAGTTTATTGAGTTTCTCATTAGAAAAACCATTGGTTTGAATTTTTAATAAGTTTAAAGCTTTTACGTAGTTGCTAAACTCTTTTTTCCCCGCAATAATAATGATGTTATTTTTATTAGCATCCATATTATTAATAAATGCAGAGTGTTCCCGATATTTATTATCCAATTGAATTTTTACAGATTTGCTATCCTCAAATTCATGTTTCATGCTTTGATGGATAAGATTGAGTAAATCAATGTATTCTATTGAAGATTTAAGAAAAACCTCAAGTATGGTATTAGTTGTTAACAAGGCTAAATGTAATTCGGAATAACCTGATTGTGTTCTCGGATTTTTTCTAAGGAAATTAACAACAAGATCACTACTGGCTTCAAACATTCTTTCTGCATATTCAATGGTGTAAGCCCCATATCTTTCTATTTCTCTTTTGTACGTATCAAGTAACAAGTTACTTATGCTTCCTTTTTCAAAGCCGCTACGTATACTCTTTTCAAAATATTGTATAACATTAACAGTGTTGTTTCTATTTATTAGTATTCTCACCCTTAAATGATTGTCAGTATCAATATATCTTATAAAATACCAGCATTTTAATATATTTTGTTTTCTTAATCCGTTTATAATCTTACTTATATCTTTTAGTAAGATATTGTTTGATACGGAAGGATGACTATATAATTTAAAATATAACCACTCATCACCCGGAAGATAAATCCTTTTGGTTTTATTTTTTTTTATTGATAATGGCTCCATTGACATTGGGCTATATGTAACATTATTACTTACAACAGATGTTATAAATTGCCCACAAACAGGTTGATTATCAATATTCCTGACTGATTCTGCCGGATCAAGAAATACTTCTTGCAATATTATAGAACTTTTATTGCTGATTACTTGCATAAACATTTGTACTGATTTATGGTCGTCACAATCAAAATATAGTTGATTATCACCTTCGGTAAGGGCGAAGTTTTTTTTTAATCTTAAACTTTTATATGAACTATTTTTATCAGCTGTATTTTCGAATTCTTTTTTTAATTCGGTGATTTCATCTGCATTCAATACCCACGTTGCGGGAAAAAGAATGCAGTTTTTATATTCAACCCTGGGATAGAAATTAAGACCTGGGAGTAACGATTTTAGATCAATGCTGTAATTGGATTTTAGGCCCTGATATTGTAAGTCACATAAGAACCTATATATTGAAAGGTCGCTCCTTGTATAATTATAAGCCGAACTTAATCGGGGGATTATAATCTTATTTAACTTTTTAGATCTTATAATGATTTGATCATTAATTACAGAAACCATAATATCAGATAGGCTTATTATATTACTTCTATTTAATGTTGAGTGTACACCAATAGGAATTTCATATTGGCGTACACCCGCATTAGAGTTGATATTAGCCGAGTGTTCATCGTTAAAACATGAGATCTCAGCAAAAATAATATCTTTGTTGAGCTCCCTTTCTTGCAAGTCAATTGCCTGGCTTTTAGCTAATACATCGCCATTAAATTGCGTAAACCGACCTAATAAGGCTGTTGCAGAACAACCACCAGCTTGTTCTATCCAAATTTTATTATCGTATATTCTAAATATGACTGAAATGCTAGGTGGCATTTTAGATTCAGATTTACGCTCTAGTTTTTCCAGATCCTTATCTGAAATTATAATAGCCTGATCTTCTTTAGTTTTTGAAAGTTTCGATAGGAAAAATTCATGAATAGGTGTCCAGCTAAAGTTTAAGTTATTTGATTGGATGTCTAAATGAATACCATTTAGCAAGCCGCTGCTAATTAAATTGCTTTCCAGGCCTTCATATCCTACACCTGCTTCGCGGTCAAGTGCTAGTAATAGTGGTATTTCTTGATTTTCAAATCGTGCTGTAAACCGATTTTTAAAATTTGTAAGTGATTTTAGTTTAGTATCAGGTGTTAACTTATCAAGGCAATTTAATCCCTCTTTTATATATTGTTGATATTTTATATTCAGTAGTGAGCTGGTCTTTTTTTCGTATCCCACATAGAACTTAGATTTTAATGCCCGCCCGTAATTTATAAACTCACTACTTTTAGTTAAGCTGTTGATATTTACATCGTTCCCGTGTTTAATGTTATCAATAATATATTTGTACTTTAAAATGCTATCAAATAATTGCACTCTGGTTGAACTTTCAGATATAATATCTGTTATTCTTTCAAAAAACCTTTTGCCTGACATGTTGGGGTTTAGTTCAGAAATCAACAAGCCTGCATTTATAAGATCATTAATGTAGTCCTTAATTTCATCATCCAATCCAATTAATTCATTAAGCCAGTTTGTTAATTGAGCCTTAGTCTTTCCGTTTTTGCAGAAAACAATAATTTTATTAAGTAAGCGATCGGACTTATAAGAGGAAATTAAGAAAAGCATTCTTTCTTCTTTTAAGTCATAATTGTGCGTTAAATACCGCCTTTCGTTTTTAATGCTATAAATAGAGCTGTTTGAATAGTATTTTAAATTATCGATAATATCTAATGTTTCAATTTCCCTGGCTACATCAATTAATAATTGAAAATCAGGATTAACATATAACCGATCTTCTCCCAGTAAAATACATGATTTTATATCCTCAGATTTGCACCAATCAAGTGACGTAAATGCTGAAAACATACCAAACGGAGTTGGACGATAACACATTCTGTTAAAATATTTTTGCAGACTGAACTTTACTTTTTTATCAAGCAGATGATAATTAAAGTCATGGCGCATTAATTCCATATAAAGGCTCTCGCTGGCAAAAAAAATTGCTAATTGAAAAAAATGTAGTTTAATAATATTCTCCGGTTTAGAGTTGTAATCATTATAGCTCAACGTAGGAGTTCTTAAAAAGACATATGAACTAAAATTAGCATTAATCATTTTTGCAAATTGTTTATTAAATCATGGGTATAAACAGGCTTATGTAAATATTTTTATAGAGTTATTACTGGGATTTATATGAAAACATACTTAAAGGCTTTAGATTAAGTATTGAAATATGTTTAATATTTCGACACAGCTAAATATACCAAAAGATACATCTAATAGGTGGGATTGAAGAGTAGCTTTTTTTATTTTGTATATTAAAAAGCCTAAATGGTATATGTTAAAACCCAATTAGTGTAATTATTTTTCTTTTAATATAAGGATGGCTATCTTTATATCAACAAAAAGGAAATTGGTTGAATTTTATAAGTGAGTGTTAATATAGGTTACACCTTTTGATCTCACTATCCTCAGATATATTTAAACAAGAACTTAAACCTTATCACAATTATATCTAATATTTCTATTCAGAAAGAAATATTATCAAATCAGTTTCAATTATTATTCTTCAAAATTTTAAATGTTCTGGAATTATTGCAGGGTGCCATATATATAATAAGATTTATATAGACATACAATTACTATACTATTTTATAGCATGGCAGTATTTGGATGTTACATGGTATAGCTATTAAGTTGATCACCCTTATTTGTAAATAGTAATCAACAGAAATAAATAATTAAGCTTATGCTAGCTTAATTGAGGATGATTATATAGCTGGTGATTTTTATCAAATAATTCAACTAGTTTCATGGCAGCTTCATCATATGCGTTTTGGTCTGGCCACATCTCGCGCGGATTCAACAATGCTTGTGATGATATACCAGGGCAACTTTGTGGTACTGATAAATGAAAGATTGAATGCTCCTGGTAATTTACAGTATCCAGCTTACCGCTTAATGCTGCGTTAACCATAGCCCTGGTATTGTTAATACTAATACGATAGCCCTGTCCGTAAGGTCCAGCCGTCCAACCGGTATTTACTAACCATACTTTTACCTTATGTTCTTTTAACTTTTTGCCCAGCAAGGTCGCATAAAATTCTGGGTGTAATGGCAAAAATGGAGCTCCAAAACATGCACTGAAAGTTACTTTTGGTTCAGTAATGCCAACTTCGGTACCGGCAATTTTTGCGGTGTATCCGTTTATGAAATAAAACATTGCCTGTTCTTCGGTTAAAAGGCTTATTGGAGGCAATACCCCATATGCATCACAGGCCAGGAAAAAAATATTCTGAGGATGGCCGCCTAATGCCGGTGTTTTGGCATTAGGAATATATTCAAGCGGGTAGCTGGTTCGAGTGTTTTCTGTAATGCTTTTATCTGAAAAATCAATATGATTTGAATTCTTAAATAGTATCGCATTCTCTACTAACGCGCCCGGTTTTATTGCATGAAATATTTCCGGTTCACATTCTTCAGATAAGTTAATTATTTTTGCATAGCAACCACCTTCGAAATTAAAAACTCCCTGGTTGCTCCAGCCGTGTTCGTCATCACCTATTAATTTGCGTTGACTATCAGCGCTTAATGTTGTTTTGCCGGTGCCGCTTAAGCCGAAAAATAAAGCTGTATCTCCATTCACCCCTTCGTTGGCACTACAGTGCATGCTTAAAACATTATGCTCGTAGGGGAGTAGGAAGTTTAGCGCGGAAAATACCGCTTTTTTTATTTCCCCGGTATAACCGCTACCACCTATTAATATGGTTTTATGCTTTAAGGAAAGTATGGTGAAGTTTTTTTGCCGTGTGCCATCAATAAGCGGGTTGGCTTCAAAACCCGGGGCCTGTATAATTAACCATTCGGCGTTAAAGTTCTTTAGCTCATCTGCATCAGGCTCAATCAACATGTTGCTTGCAAAGTGATTTGACCAAGGATTTTCGTTAATTACACGTACTGATAATTGGTAACGGCTATCTGCACAAGCAAAAAGGTTGCGGGCCCAAATTTCTGTTTTGTTATTTAGATATGCGATAAGCTTATTTTTTAATTGCAGGAAGCTGTTTTCATCAATTGGATTATTAAACTTGTTCCAGTCAACGCTTTTTATACTGATATTATCTTTTACTAAAAACTTATCTTCAGGGCTTCGTCCTGTAAAATTTCCTGTTTTTATCAATAGTGCACCGGTATCAGTTAATGTACCTTCTTGTCGTGCAATAGTTTGGCCAGCCAGTTTTTCAATAGGCAATTGCTCGTGTACAAGCGTTGTGAACATTGGGTTATTCATGCAGTTTTTTAGTCGTTAATAGCTCCGGATTTATAGTTGTTGCTATTGTGGTTTATAATTTATTAAAGGGCCAATAATCAAAGCCTTTATACACTGCAAAGGTGGGTTGTTTGGCAGGTGTAAACCATAGGATTGGGCTAATTTGGTTAAAAGAACTTTTAAAATGCATTTTTATAGTTTTAAAGCGAATTATAGTATGATGAATTTAGCTTGTTTTGGTTTTTTGAACTTTATTTTGCCTGGTATTGTTATCTCAATACACTATCAATGTTTGTTATTACATAATAAATATTACTATTTTATGCTAATAAATTGTTTTATAGCAGTTTTTATGGTTTATTTGCTTGTCTGTATTAGATAAATTATATTGTATATTTTACACTAAGTATATGTTTGAAGTGAAAACTCTGGGACAATTTATTATTGAGAAACAAGCTGATTTTCCTTATGCCAAAGGCGAGCTGTCGCGGTTATTACGTGATATAGGGATAGCAGGAAAGATTGTTAACCGAGAGGTAAACAAGGCAGGACTTATGGATATTCTGGGTAAGGCCGGTAGTACAAATATTCAAGGCGAGCAGCAACAAAAGTTGGATGTGTATGCTAATGATCAATTTATAAGCGCGCTTAGCAGTGGCGGAGAGTGCTGCATTGTTGCTTCTGAAGAGAATGAAGAAATAATCCATATTGACTCAGCAGTTTCTAAAGGTGCAAAGTATATTGTTGCTATTGATCCACTTGATGGTTCATCAAACATTGATGTGAATGTACCTATTGGCACAATCTTTTCAATTTACCGACGTAAAAACCTTGACATACCAGCTTCATTGGCTGATGTATTGCAAAGCGGTACGGAGCAGGTAGCGGCGGGTTATATTATCTATGGTTCATCAACCATGTTGGTTTACACAACCGGAAAGGGTGTTAATGGCTTTACACTTGATCCCTCAATTGGTGAATTTTGCCTTTCGCATCCGGATATGAAAACCCCGGAAACGGGAACAATCTATTCAATTAACGAAGGTAATTATGTTCATTTTCCTCAGGGAGTTAAAAAGTATATTAAGTATTGCCAGGTAGAGGATAAACAAACACAAAGACCTTACACGTCGCGCTATATTGGTTCTATGGTGGCAGATTTACATCGCAACTTGCTAAAAGGTGGCATTTTTATATATCCTGTAACAGCATCGGCTCCTAATGGTAAATTGAGATTGGTTTATGAATGTAATCCGATGGCTTTTATTATTGAACAAGCTGGCGGTAAAGCTACAAATGGAGAAAGCCGCATCCTCGACTTGCCAGTAACGGCGTTACACCAACGTTCGCAGATATTTATAGGTTCGCGTGGTATGGTGGAAACAGCCGAACGATTTATGTTAGAAGCTGGTAAGTTATCTTTTGCTGATATACCTGCTTTAACTATTTAACCCAAACCATGATTAATAAAGAACTTGATAAAATTGATATTGGCATCCTGAATCTGCTTCAAAAGGATGCTACGATTACTCATAAGGCTATAGCGCATATATTAAATATTTCACCAACCCCGGTTCATGTTAGGGTAAAGCGACTGGAGGATGAAGGGTACATAAAACGTTATGTGGCTATTATCGACCATAAAAAAGTTAATCGTGGCTTAATTGCTTATACACAGGTGCAGATTAAACCACACGCGGAAGAGAACCTGATAGCATTTTTAGATGAAGTAATTAAGTTGGATGAAGTACTCGAATGCAGTCATCTAACAGGTAAATTTGATTTCCTGCTGAAAATAGCTGTAAAGGATATGGATGAATATAATAGGTTACTCAGAAATAAACTGGCCAGGCTACCGAAGGTTGATAACATGGAAAGCCTATTCGTGCTGTCACAAGCTAAACAGGAAACAGGAATAAATCTGGGTAAATAATGCCAAATTTATTCACTTAAACAGCTAAATAATCCCACGCACTTTGATAGCCACCAATTGATTCCGAATAGCCGATTAAATCTGTGTAAAACGGTAATCGTGCCAATGTTGAGCTGTCGCCAACTATAACTAGTTTTTTCTTTGCTCTGGTCATAGCCACATTCATCCTGCGGATATCGGAAAGAAAGCCAATCTCACCATCTGAATTACTGCGAGTCATGCTAATAATAACCATATCACGTTCCTGCCCTTGAAAGCTGTCGATGGTATTTACAGATATATTAGTTGTCATTTCTGAAAAAAGCTCTTTTAACAATCTTATCTGTTCTCGGTATGGCGAGATCACCGCAACAGAGAATGGCTCAATGCCTGGTAGAAAATTTGTTATATAATTAAATACAAATGCTGCTTCTTCAGGATTAGCCATACTAGTTCCCTCGCTCTTTTCAGTAAAACCACAACCAGCCGTGTCGATAAAAAGGAAAGGTAGGTCATCGTTAAAAAGCAATTCAGAAACTACGCTACTATGAGCTTTTAGCTTGCCTCCGTAAAACTCTTGTGATGAAAACTGCATGATGTTTCGGTGCATCCTATATTGCTCATCTAATAATACCACAGCGTTTGGGTGTCGCGCTACGCATTTTTCTAAAAGAGTAACACTCAAACCTCTGCGTGCTGCATTATCAGATTTTATGGTAGGAGGGAGTTGTTGATGATCACCGGCCAATATTACTTTTTGTGATTTTAATATAGGTATCCAGCAAGCGGGTTCTAAAGCTTGCCCCGCCTCATCAATAAATACTGTTTTAAACTTTTGTTTTCTAATTGTCCAATGGTTTGATCCTGCTAGCGTAGCGGTGATAACCTGGGCTTTGCTTACAAGGTCGTCAATTATAAATTCTTCTGTTTTTGCAACCT
>Ga0207047_1035_pt1 | contig 33666 bp, 33 predicted proteins | sample Alteio_BWMinCont_67_FD_153302 | JGI IMG/M metagenome (GOLD analysis project Ga0207047, IMG submission 153302) | Enriched cells from forest soil in Barre Woods Harvard Forest LTER site, Petersham, Massachusetts, United States -... | ecosystem: Environmental > Terrestrial > Soil > Temperate forest >...
GGGAAGCATTCCGCAAACAATATTTCTCTACGGGCAGAACCAATCTGAACCCCGGTACGCTGGGTACCACTTCTTCGCCGGTTAATAATGTACGGATACTGTCTTACAAATCAGAACATCTGAAAGGGTTTCCATTGGGTAATTATGAAGAGGCGCGGCAAAGGGCAGTTGAAATTCGAAATATGTGCTCTGAAATATGGCCCTCGCCGGGTTATGAATCGATAGTAACGAGCGGCATATCGCAAACGATGAACCTGCTGAGCCTTTCGATGCTGAGGGTTTTTAATAAAAAATTAAAAGGTCCTTACCGATTAATTACTACCACTCATGAACATAAGGGGGGTATAGGATGTTTTCATAATTTGCCTGAATACGAAGTGTATTATCTTGAAGACGATATACTTTTTGACCGGGATAAATTAAGAGAGAAAATAAAAGAGATACAACCACACCTTGCCTTATTTTCAAGTGTTTTTCATGACAGGGGAAATACTGCACCCATAGAGGATTGGTGCCGGATATTGAAAAAAGAAATGCCTGATTGTAAAATCATAGCCGATGCCGGGCAATCGCTTGGTTTGTATGAACTGCCATTCGGGAGCCCTGATGTGATACTGAGCAGCACGCACAAATGGCTTTTCGGACCGCACGGCGGCGGGCTCATGTGGATTAAGCATGAATTTTACGGATGGCTGGAAGGGCTCTACTGGAACGGCAACGGCGTAACTAATAATCCGGATGTTGAGCAGCTAAGTATGCAGGGGGGACAGGATTTTTTACTTTATCCATGTATAGTTGAAGCCTTAAAACTGTATAAAAATACGGGGAAAGAGACGATACTCAAACGCTCCTCTTATCTTGCTTCGCAATTTTATAAAACGCTTCAGCGGATTTTTTCGGAACACGATATTGCATGTACTTTCCTTAACTGGAGTTCGCGTTCGCCGGTGGTTGCGGTTTCGTTCACTGATTACGACCCCTACCCTCTTTATAACTACCTGAACGAGCATTGGATTCATACCAAGTGTATCAAAAATCATAAAACCGGCAACCAAACGTGCCACATACTTCGTTTCGGCATACCGTATTTTGAAACATTAGACCGGTTGAATTTTGTGCTGGGAGAGATAGGGCAGTTTATATCTATGCAGGAAAGGGCGACGCTTGAGCCGGTTGTAACATCAGAGCCGGGCACCGAATAAAAGACTGCCGATGCGCACCATGTTGCCGCCTTCGGCTACGGCGATTTTATAGTCAGCGCTCATGCCTATAGAGCAGATGGAAAATTCGGGCTTGTTTATGAAAACTGTGTTGGCAAGTTTTTTATAAAAATCATGGAGGCGGGAAAATTCGTTGTGGATTTGCTGCTCATCGTTTGTGTTGGTAGCCATTCCCATCAGTCCGCAGATGCGGATGTTGGTTAAATTTTTTACTTGCTTTTGATACTCATCCAATAAGTGCTCCATTTCTTTTTCGTCGAGACCGAATTTTGTTTCTTCGGCGGCTATGCGCAATTGTAAGAGGACATCTATTGTTCTGTTGTTGCTTGCGGCTTGTTTATTGATTTCGCGCAACAATCTGAAACTATCCACGGTGTGTATTAAATGTATAAAGGGGGCTATGGCTTTCACTTTATTGCTTTGCAAATGCCCGATAAAATGCCAGCGCACACCGGCAGGTAATTGATGCTGCTTTTCTGTAAGCTCCTGTACATAGTTTTCGCCAAAATCTTTTTGTCCGAGGTCGTAGAGTGTTTGTATGTCGGCTGCTGATTGGGTTTTGGAAACGGCTATGAGGGTTACGTTTTTAAGGCGCAACTCTTCTTTTAGATTTTTCCATGCTTGGGTGTTTACCATAGTTGTCAGCTTACTTTCTTTTGTTCATCTTCTGTTGCTACGCTCAGTTCGGCAGTTGGAGCTATTACGTACTTCAGTCGTTATATTGCCGGACGGAGTCCTGCTTTTTATTGCTGGATTTAAGTTTCCGCTTCGCTCAAACTTAAACCAGGCGAGGAAATTCGTTTTATCCCTTGTAACCATCCAATTGAACAGTATAAATTTTTTTTTCTATTTCCGGGGTACATTTCATCAGGCTATCTTTAATGTAATTTATGACAGTATTAATCTTATTTGTGTCAGTCCAATCATGAATAGAATGTATTCCTCTTTTTTTATCATAAACTATTAGCCAAGTATCATTATGATTCGTACTTGGTTCTTTTATATTGGCATTATAAAAATTCACGTCATCTAATTTTTTCATTACAATGTCTTTAACTCCATTTTCTTGTTCCTGATAGTTTACTGTGTAATAGATTGAATCTTTATTTTTTAAATAACCTACAGGAGGGTACATTGTTGAAACCACATTATTCATGTACTTTGTGTATGAATATAGTGCAGAGTCTTGAAGTCGTAATGAAAAAACATAACTTACTTCCCGCGGTCTATGTTCTATATAAAGTAAATAAAAATCGTAACTCTTGTAATTTTTCAAATCAATCTCCCCAATTGACCTTAATGCTAAAGCACTTGGGATAAGAGTATTAGCTGAGCTATCATCAATAGCATACAAGCCATTTGTATCCTTATTACGATTACAGCCAAATAAAATAATAGCAATAATGAATAAAACCAGTCTACATAACCCATTCATAAATGTTGTATTTTGCAAACAAAAAAACAGGCAAATCCTTTAATCAAGTGAACCAAGGTTCAGACTAATACTGCTCATGCTCATTCGGAAAATCTTTGCTTTTGATGTCTTTGATGTAATTTGTGGTGGCGGCTTTTATGTCGTCGTATAAATTCATGTAGCGTCGTAAGAAACGGGGGTTAAAATCTTTGGTGATTCCGAGCATGTCGTGCATTACCAGTACTTGTCCGTCCACATGTATACCGGCGCCGATGCCGATTACAGGGATTTTTAAATTTTCGGATACCTGCTTGCCTAATGCCGCGGGTATTTTTTCCAATACGAGGGCAAAGCAGCCTGCGTCCTGGAGGACGTTGGCATTGTGCACTAATACTTCCGCTTCCTCTTCTTCTTTGGCACGTACGGCATAGGTTCCGAATTTATAAATAGATTGCGGTGTTAATCCCAGATGCCCCATCACAGGTACACCTGCAGTGATAATACGCTTGATTGAATCAGCGACCTCTTCCCCACCCTCCAGCTTAATGCCGTGGGCACCGGTCTCTTTCATAATGCGGATAGATGAGTTCAGCGCTTCTTTGCTGTTGCCCTGATAAGTGCCGAACGGCAGGTCAACCAGCACCATGCAACGGCTTACGGCACGCACTACGCTTTGGGCATGATAGAGCATTTGGTCGAGTGTGATGGGTAATGTGGTTTCGTGCCCCGCCATTACATTTGACGCCGAATCGCCCACCAGCAATACATCTATACCCGCATCGTCGAATATGCGCGCCATGGAAAAATCGTAAGCTGTCAACATGCTTATTTTTTCTCCATGCTGCTTCATCGATTGCAGTGTATGCGATGTAACGCGTTTTACTTCTCCATGTGTAGCCATATTAAGTAAAAAATTAAAAGTTAAAAGTCAAAAAACAAAAGTCCAAATTCCAAAAATTAAATTCCAAATTCCAAAAATTAAAACTTTAAAAGTCAAAACCTTTTTAAACAAATATTTCTGAAGCCATTTGCCATGCGGCGGCAAAAGCTTTTTTATCAATATTCAACTCAATATTATTATGGTGGCACCATGCTATTATATTCTCGGTTGCTATATTCCCCACCAATTCGTCTTCAGCCATAGGGCAGCCGCCAATGCCTCTTATGGCACTATCGTACCTGCGGCAGCCATTATCGTAAGCAGTTTGTATTTTTTCCTCCCATTTGTCAGGCGTGGAATGAAAATGTGCGCCGATATTTATCGCCTTGAATTCGGGAACAAGACGCTTGTATATATATTCGATGGTAGCTGGTCTTGCAACCCCTACGGTATCAGCCATCGAAATCGTTTTTATACCCAGCTCTGTCAGTTTGTACACCCAACTGATTGCAACTTCAGCATCATAAGCATCGCCATACGGATTGCCGAAGCCCATAGATATGTATATAACCAGTTCCTTATTGCGCAGGGTACATAAATGCTGTATCTCTTCTACGTGCGCCAGCGATTGGGATATTGTCTTATTGGTGTTGCGCATTTGAAAAGTTTCGGAGATAGAGAATGGGAAACCGAGATAAGTAATTTCATCATATTGCACCGCAACTTCAGCGCCGCGTGTATTGGCAATAATGGCAAGCAACTTGGTTTTAGTATTGCTCAAATCAAGCTGTGAAATAACATCCTTTGTATCTGCCAATTGAGGAATAGCCTTTTCAGAAACAAAAGAGCCGAAATCAAGCACGTCAAAACCAACTTTAAGGAGAGCATTCAGATAACGTACTTTTTTTTCGGTAGGTATAAAATGCTCCCACCCCTGCATTGCATCGCGCGGACATTCAACAAGGGTAATGCGTGGCGGCATAAATAAAGGAATTGTGAGGCAAAGGTAGGGTAAAATACATTTTGAGTTGCTTTACTGCCAAGGCATAAACGGATGTATCTTACTATTTTTCAATTTCGTTTTCTATGTCCGAAATGTTACCTTTGCACCCTATTAGAAATTCATGGACGGGTCAGTTAAAATATTTGCGGGTACAAGTTCTTCTTATCTTGCTGAAAACATTTCCAAAAGTTCGGGTAAAAAGCTTGGCAGCCTGACTATTCAAAAATTCAGCGATGGCGAATTCCAGCCTGTATTCAATGAATCTATCAGGGGAGATTATGTTTTTATAGTGCAATCGACATTTGCGCCATCAGATAACCTGATGGAGTTGCTGATGATGATAGATGCTGCACGGCGAGCTTCGGCACGATATATTACCGCGGTAATACCCTACTTCGGTTATGCCCGCCAAGACCGTAAAGACAAGCCGCGGGTATCTATTGCCTCAAAACTGGTAGCTAATTTGCTTACTACGGCTGGTGCAAACCGGATTATGGCTATGGATTTGCATGCGCCTCAAATTCAAGGTTTTTTTGATATACCTTTTGATCACCTTGACTCATCTGCTATATTTATACCATATATTCAGAACCTTAAAATGGAAAACATTATCTTTGCAGCCCCCGACGTAGGAAGTACCAACCGGGTGCGCGAAGTTGCGAAGTATTTTGAGGTTGATATGGTAATTTGTGATAAGCAAAGAAAACGTGCAAACGAAATAGCAGCAATGACGGTGATTGGAGATGTGGCAGGGAAAAACGTAGTTCTTATAGATGATATATGTGATACGGCAGGCACACTTTGCAAGGCGGCGGTTATATTGAAGGAACGGGGTGCGCTATCGGTGCGTGCTTTTTGCACTCACCCGGTGCTAAGCGGGAATGCTTATGAGAATATCGAAAACTCGGAGCTTGAAGAGCTTGTAGTTTGCGATACTTTGCCGCTGAAACGAACGAGTAAAAAAATAAAAGTATTATCAACGGCAGACCTCTTTGCGGTAGCTATTCGTAATACTTATGAGAATAAATCGATAAGTTCTTTATTTATTCATAGTCAGAGAAAATAAAGAATGGTAATTTTTGATTTTTAAGTTTTTAGTTATAATTTTTTAATACGACTGTTTATACAAAAAAATCCGTTCCCCATAAAACGGGGTAACCTTTATTATTTAAAAACAAATTTCAACGTTCCGGATGTTTAACGGATAATCGCCCGGCGCTGAAAAGAAAAACAAATTAAAAATGAAAAGTGTAAAAATTGAAGGAACAAAAAGAAGCGAACTTGGCAAAAAAGCGACACGCCAGCTTCGTTCTGAAGGACATGTACCGGGCGTAATATACGGCGGTAATGAAACTATCCATTTTAGCGCGCCATTAATGGCATTCCGCACATTGGTGTACACGCCGGAATTCCAGCTTGCAGAAGTTACAGTCGGCGGTACTGTCAAAAAAGCTATTGTAAAAGATTTGCAATTTGATGTACTCACAGACGAGTTAAGCCATGTTGATTTACTGGAATTGGTAGAAGACCGTAAAGTGATAGCCAACCTGCCGATAAAATTTACAGGGCAAGCGAAAGGTGTAAAAGATGGCGGTCGCCTTGAGTTGAAAATGAAATCGTTGCGGATAAGAACTTATCCGAAATATCTGACTGAACACATTGAAGTGAATCTAGATAACCTTGAGTTGCATGGAAATGTACGTGTTGAAGATGTGAAAACCGATAATATGGAAAAGCTCAATTCTCCACGCGTACCTGTAGCATCAGTTGTTACCACACGTGCACTGCGTGTTGAAGAAACCCCCGGAGCACCGGCAGCAGGAGCAGCACCAGCCGCAGGAGCAGCGGCACCGGCAGCAGGAGCAGCAGCACCAGCGGCGGCGGCAAAGAAACCGGCAGCGAAAAAGTAATCAGGAATATAGTACTGAATATTGTTTAAAAATCCTCTGCAATATGCAGGGGATTTTTTTTGAAATGAGGAACAGAGCGAAAGGAAACAGGCGTATCAGTAAATATCCTCATCAGCCACCGGCGGATTAATCGTCAACTTTACCCGCTGTATCCGCATTTTTTCCATAGAGAGTATGGTAAAATTATATTCCTTATAGTGGATAGTTTCATTAATTACCGGAAACTTACCGGAGATTTCAAGTATTAGCCCTGCCAAAGAATCGCTTTCTCCTCTCGCTGCGTCAAAAGTATCTGAAGGCTCGCCTATGATTCGGCATACATCATTTATTAAAGTTTTACCTTCAAAAATAAAATTGTAATTGTCTATTTTCTTATAGTTCAGGTCTTCTTCGTCAAATTCATCTTTTATCTCGCCTATTATTTCCTCCATAATATCCTCCAATGTCACGATTCCCGATGTGCCGCCAAATTCATCTACGACAATTGCAAAATGTGTGTGCTTTTGCTGAAACTCGTGTAAAAGGTCTTCTATTAATTTATTTTCGTGAACAAAATAAGCGACGCGCATGAGGGTATGCCAATCGAAATTATCATCGTCTATATGGGATAAAAAATCTTTCGTATGAATCATCCCGACTATTTTGTCAAGGCTCTCCTTATATACCGGCAAACGCGAATAACCAACATCCATGCAATAGGTTTTTACTTCAGTAAACGTCATATCATGATCAAGCCCGCATACATCCATACGGGTGCGCATTACCTGCCGTGCCGTGATATTTCCGAACTTGAGTATGCCTTTAAAAATATTGACCTCTTCGCGACTGGCAGAGTGCCCCACCGTAAGTTCGATGGCATGTTCAAAATCTTCGCTGCTGATATTATTAGTGGGTTTGGAACCTATTTTTTCTTCAATAAAACTTGTTGATGACACTAACAAACGGCTTGCCGGGCTGAATATTATGTCGAGGTATTTTAAAAAAGAAGCTGAAAACAAAACCATCCGTAAGTTGTTTTGCGTTGCATAAACTTTAGGTAACACTTCTCCGAATAGCACCAGCAAAAAAGTGATAGCTACAACTTGTATAGAGTAATAAATTATCGCATGATTTTTTATTATTTCTACGATTTTCTGATTATATCCCCACTCAAATAATTGCCTTGTTAATTGATTTGTCGTTATGACTATTGCAATATTGATAAAGTTGTTGGCAACTAAAATGGTGGCAAGAAGAACTTTAGGATGCTCCAGCAACCGGCTTGCCTGCTTTGCGGCAGTTTTTTCTTTTGTTTTTAAAAAATTGATGTCTTTTGCGGTAAGTGAAAAATAAGCCGTTTCCGAACCTGCGGTTATGGCTGTCATCAACAACAAAAACAAAATGATGATAATAAGTATCGTAACATTTGCAATGGAAAATGTTACTGGCGTTGTTTGCAAAAGAATGGATAAAAAATTCGTCTCTCCTTCGGGTGTGTCCAAGTTCTATAAATTTGTTGAGCGTATCAAACGTTAAAACGGCAAGTCGTCTTTTGCTATATTAGTTGCCTGATTATTGTTATCATAACCTGCATCAGGATAATTCCCTGCTTCATTTGCATGGTTATCTGCAGCAGTACCATCATTATTTTCTTTCCGTTTATCAAGCATCACTAAACCATCAGCAACAATTTCAGTACTTGAACGCCGATTTTTATCTTTATCTTCCCAATTGCGGGTACGCAATTTACCCTCTACAAATACAAGACTGCCCTTGTGAAGATATTTTTGCGCAAGGTCGGCAAGACCACGCCAAACCACTACGGTATGCCATTCGGTTTGAGATACCATATTGCCTGTCTTATCCCGGTAGTTCTCAGTAGTGGCTAACGGAAATTTTGCCACCGCGATATTCCCTTCTATGTATTGTATATCAGGGTCTTTTCCAAGATTTCCTATGAGCATTACTCTATTGACTCCCCTCATAACACCTACTTTTGGATGAAAATAAAATATAATCTAATCTAAAAGTATAAATTATTTTCTAAAAAAGAAACAATAGTTTTGGGAAAAGATACTTTTTTTAGTTCTTTAAGGGGCAGCCATATACCCCCGGGCATATCAATTTCTATTTTTTTCTTCAATTTTATCTCAAAAAACCTGCTTTCTATGTGCTGATGAGTAAGTTTTTGACGTATTTGCCCCTTATAATGTATATTCCTAATTTGTAATCCTGATTTTTTAAAATTTTCTTCTTTATATAGGGTCTTTATATCAAAAGGTTCAGAGCTTTCAATGAGATAAGGCTCATGCAAATTTTCCCATATATCTTTATTTTCACGCTTATGCAGCCATAATTTATCGTTCCAAAAAATGAGGAGATAATTAAAATAGCGCTTCTTTACGGTTAGTTTTTTACTCTTTATGGGTAATAAGGGTATCAATAGTTGATGATATGCGATACAGTTTTTTTGGAGCGGGCATTCCTTGCAAAGCGGTAATTTGGGAGTGCAAACGGTGGCGCCCAAATCCATTATAGCCTGGTTATAGTTTGCGCTGTTTTGCATGTCCAAAAGTTCCTGTGCTAATGCTGAAAAGATTTTTTTTCCCGTAGTGGTGTCAAAAGGAACCATTATTCCGAAATAACGCGATAAAACACGATATACATTCCCGTCAACGACCGCATAGGGCAATCCGTAAGCAAATGAGGCAATGGCTGCTGCGGTATAAGCCCCAACACCTTTTAATGCTAATAGCTGTTCGTAATTTTCAGGGAATTTGCCACGCCTTTCCTTTACAATTTGCCGCGCCGTTGCAAGCATATTTTTGCAGCGGTTATAATAACCCAACCCTTGCCACAGGCGAAAAACCTTTTCATCGGCAGCGCTTGCCAAATCTTTAACAGTGGGATAAGTTTCTATAAAACGCAGGTAATAAGGAAGCCCTTGCTGCGCGCGTGTTTGTTGTAGTATTATTTCAGATAACCATATTTTGTACGGGTCTTTTTCTTCCTTCCAGGGCAAGTCGCGCGTGTTTGCCGTTGCGTGCCAGCGTACTAATTGTTTAGTAAAGAATTTTTTCTGCGTTCCGGATATTTCCATTGCCGGATGCAATTTACAGAAGGCGGGGCAGATTTGCGCATTGGCGCACATACCTTACTTTTGCAGCCATAATTTATAATAAATGGGCATAGAAAAGCTTAAAGAAATGACTACGCAGGTGCGCCGCGACATTGTACGTATGGTACATTCTCCGCAAAGCGGGCACCCCGGCGGTTCGCTTGGATGTACAGACTTTTTGGTTGCTCTTTTTTTTAAGATAATGAACCGTAAACCAGGTTTCGATATGGATGGCATTGGTGAGGATATTTTCTTTTTATCAAATGGTCACATTTCACCTCTTTTTTATAGCGTGCTTTCACGCACAGGCTATTTTCCGGTAAGTGAATTAAAAACTTTCCGTCAAATCAATTCACGCCTGCAGGGGCACCCTGCTACTCACGAACACTTACCCGGCGTGCGTGTTGCCAGTGGTTCACTGGGACAAGGTATGAGTGTGGCTGCGGGAGCTGCAACTGCAAAAAAACTTAACAATGACAAGAGTATCGTTTATTCTTTGCATGGCGACGGTGAACTGGATGAGGGGCAAAACTGGGAAGCCATTATGTTTGCCGCCCATCGTAAGATTGATAATATGATTGCCACTATAGATGTAAACGGGCAACAAATAGACGGACCTACTAAACAAGTGATGAACCTGGGTTCTTTAAGAGAAAAATTCCTTGCTTTCGGCTGGCATGTGCTTGAAATGGATGGAAATAATATAGAGGAAGTACTTCAAAAAATGGACGCCGCCAAAGCCGCTTTGGGCAATGGCAAACCGGTATGTGTATTGATGCGTACTATTATGGGCAAAGGGGTTGGTTTTATGGAAGGCACTCATGAATGGCACGGCATCGCTCCCAGCGATAAACAACTTGAGGACGCGCTCAAACTATTACCCGAAACAACGTTAGGAGATTATTAGTATCAGGTTTTACTTCAGAATATCTCTTGAAATAACTATCTTCTGTATTTCAGATGTTCCTTCGCCTATGGTGCACAGCTTGCTGTCGCGATAAAATTTCTCAACGGGGAAATCTTTGGTATAGCCATAACCTCCGAAAATTTGTACTGCATCGGTAGATATGCGCACAGACGCTTCTGATGCATAATATTTTGCCATGGCAGATTGTTTGGTCATTTTCACGCCGCGGTTTTTCATGTCGCATGCCTGGTATATAAGCGCTTCCGATGCTTCTATTTGTGTTACCATATCGGCTATCTTAAAGGCAATAGCCTGAAAATTAGAGATAGGCTGGTCGAATTGCCGCCGCTCTTTTGAATATTTCACCGACGCTTCATAAGCGCCCTTTGCAATGCCTAAAGCAAGTGCCGCAATAGAAATTCTTCCGCCATCCAATACCTTCATCGCCTGCTCAAAGCCTTGTCCTACATTACCCATACGTTGGCTATCCGATATACGGCAATTATCAAAAATCAATTCTGCTGTTTCGCTTGCCCTCATGCCCAATTTATTCTCTTTTTTTCCGGCAGAAAATCCCGGTGTGCCTTGCTCTACGATAAAAGCCGTGCTGTTATTTTTGGAGCGGGGCTCTCCTGTGCGGGCAATCAACACCGTTACATTTCCGCTGATGCCGTGGGTTATCCAATTTTTTGTACCATTTATTACCCACTCATCGCCATCTTTTACGGCAGTGCAACTCATGTTGCCTGCATCGCTTCCCGTATTGGCTTCCGTTAATCCCCATGCGCCAATCCATTTGCCACTTGCCAGCAGGGGAAGGTATTTCCTTTTTTGCGCATCATTGCCGAAATATAAAATGTGCCCCGTACAAAGTGAATTATGAGCAGCTACTGAAAGCCCTATGGAGCCACATACCTTTGCTATTTCGCTGATGACGGTTACATACTCAAAATAGCCAAGTCCTGCCCCACCATATTCTGTGGGGACAAGTACGCCCATCAAGCCCAACTCACCCATTTTATGAAAAAGATCCACGGGAAATTTCTGCGCTTCATCCCACTCCATCATCTTGGGACGGATATGTTTATTGGCAAAGTCGCGTATCATTTCGGCGATAGAGAGTTGGGTATCTGTTTGTTGAAAATCCATGGGTTACTGCTCCGAATTAGGGTACAATTTTACGATTTTTTTTTCTAAGGGGTATTCTTCTTTAAATTTGTCTTCCATTAACCTATATTTGACGCAATTTCTGTGTTAATTTATTTTTTCATTTTTAGATTATATCAATGTTTATTGAACCATACCATTCAGCCGGTAGAAGAAGTTGGATAGAAGTAATTTGCGGGTGCATGTTTTCGGGTAAGACCGAAGAACTTATCCGCAGGCTGAAGCGGGCGCAGATTGCCGGGCAAAAGGTGGAAATTTTTAAGCCTGATATAGATAAACGCTATGATGAGAACGATATTGTTTCTCATGACGCATCGCGGATACGCTCTACTCCTGTAGAGAATCCTTACAATATACTTTTGCTTGCATCGGGTGTGAATGTTGTGGGTATTGACGAAGCGCAGTTTTTTAATGAAGGTATAGTAGAGGTCGTAGAGCAATTAACCATTAGCGGCATACGCGTCATCGTTGCAGGGCTTGATATGGACTATACAGGCAAGCCCTTTGGTCCTATGCCATCTTTATTAGCACGAGCGGAATACATAACCAAGCTGCACGCTATATGCATGAAGTGCGGCGACATAGCAAACTACTCCTACCGCAAAGCTAAAATTGAAGACCAGGTGCTATTAGGCGAAAAGGATATTTATGAGCCGAGGTGCAGACATTGCTTTTATCATTTGTAGGGGTTGTCTGAACCGTTGATTGAAGCTGATTAATCGTGATTTCGCTGAATGTGTTGATTTTTACGGTGTGTATGTAATGGTAGCCTTGTAAAGACAGCTGTTATGAATTATTAAGCATTATTTTCAGTAACTTTACAAAAAAGAATGTATGTCAGCAATATATCATATCCGCATTAAAAAGGAATATGCAACGGCTATTATAGACTACCTGCAAAAAAAAGATGCGTTGGAAATTGTTCCTGAAGAAGAAGCATTTGATATACCCGATTGGCAAAAAGAGGAAGTACGCAGAAGAATAGCCCAATATAAAAACAACCCTGACTCTTTAATAGGTGAAGATGAATTTTTCGCCATGCTAAATGAAGATTGATTACCTCTAGAATGTTTCAACTTATATTTACTCCGGAGGCGAAGGTTGATGTAAAAAATGCCGCCGTATACTATAATGACCAATTACAAGGGTTAGGTAAACGATTTAAAAATGAAGTGAAGCGACAACTTGCTTTGCTAAAACAAAACCCATTTACCCGTAGTGTCAGGTACGATAACGTAAGCCTTGCGGTTATAGATAAGTTTCCCTATTCAATCCATTATACCATTGATGATAAACAGGTAATTATCCATGCTATAATCTGTGATTACAGAAATCCTTCTCAGTACCGGGTAAAAATTACCCCTGATAGCAAATTCCCTAAACCCTGATTCAGACAAAATATTTCAAACATTTTGTTTTATATTTGTAAAAACCGGTAACATGAGAATCATTTTGATTTTATCAGTTTTTATACTTTCTTCTTTCAGTTTGCAGGCAAGGCATAAACACAAGCACCATATGAAGGGTCTTGCAAGTTTTTATGCCAAAAAATTTGATGGGCGCAAAACTGCTTCGGGGGAAATTTTCTCCAACAAAAAATTCACTGCCGCTTCCAATTGTCTTGCGTTTGATACTTATGTGAAAGTTACCAACGAAGCCAACGGCAACATCGTTTATGTGCGCATTAACGACCGAATGTCGGCAGATAACAAAAGACTGATTGACCTTTCGGATTGTGCTGCTGAGAAATTAGATTTCAAAGGCAAAGGCACTACCCGTGTAAAGGTACAGGTAGTGGATGAAGATGAGGGGAAAGACGCTATACTTGGACAAAACGAAGAAAGACACCACCATTCCCGTCGCAAGGAAGAATTGTAAATTGCCGTATTCGCAAAAAATTATGTTGTCTGGTTGGTTATCCAGTGCGGCAGTGCGGGAGGTGAGTAGGTATTCATTTGTTCTAAAAGGTCGATAAACGAATCGCTGATAAGCAAATTATTGTTTATGCGCTCATCGAGAAAACCCTCTTGCACCATATTATCGCTGAATGTTTTTAGCAAATCGTAGTAACCATTTATATTGTATAGCCCAACAGGTTTTTGATGCAAGCCCAACTGTCCCCAAGTGAGCATTTCAAACAATTCTTCCATAGTGCCCCAGCCGCCCGGCAAAGCAATAATTCCGTCGCACAATTCGTGTATTTTCATTTTGCGCTGGTGCATGGTATCAACGGTTATCATGCTTGATAGGCGGTCGTGAGCAACTTCTTTTACTTTCAAAAAAGAAGGGATGACGCCTATAATATTTCCACCGTTATGCAATGCGCCTTCAGCGATTGCACCCATGATACCGGTTCTTCCGCCACCATATACAATGCGAATTTTTTTTTCGGCAAGGATTTCCCCCGCTTCGTAAGCGGCTTCCCTGTAACATTCATTATAACCTTCGCTTGCTCCACAAAAAATAGCTATGCTTTTCATAAAATTGTATGTGCTTCAAAAATAAAAAATGGAATAACGAACCCCCATTATTTTTAGGTTAGATCTATTTACCTTGAGTAATGTAGTACTCCAATTAATCAATACTCATCCTCATTAAAGAAAAAGTCTTCCTGTGTCGGATAATCGGGCCATATATCTTCCACACCTTCGTATATCTCTCCTTCATCGTCAAGTTCCTGCAGGTTTTCTACCACTTCAAGAGGGGCACCTGAGCGTATTGCGTAATCTATAAGTTCATCTTTAGTTGCAGGCCAGGGGGCGTCTTCAAGATGCGAAGCTAATTCAAGAGTCCAAAACATGTATAATTATTTTAATACCTATCGTAATTTGCGCAAATGTAAACTAAAAATCAAAAATCAAAAGCCAAAAATCAAAAAAAATATAATCAATTGACATGCACACACTTAAGAATTATAGTAAATTCATTACCAAGTTCTGGTTTTATACCTAGATTTCATTGAAAACTATTAAATCATTACATCAGTTAATTATTTTTATCATAAGGGTCCCTTCGGAAATAGTTAATTTCAAAAACATGCGGTATTTCAACGTTTTTTTTGCATTTTTATGTTTTAAAATGAAATAATGATACTTACGGTAGACAATCTTGTAAAAAAATATGCAGGCTTTAGCGTAGTAGATAACGTATCATTAAACGTGAGAAAGAGTGAAATAGTATCTATAGTAGGTCCTTCGGGGGCAGGGAAAAGCACACTCCTGCATTTAATAGGCGCCCTTGATAAACCCGATAGCGGCAAGGTTTTGATAGCAGGTATCGACTTGCTGCAACTACCTTCTAAAAAACAGGCAAGATTTCGAAATGAGCATATAGGTTTTGTATTTCAGTTTCATCATTTATTACCGGAGTTTACTGCGGTTGAAAACGTGGCTATGCCTTTATGGATAAGGGATACAACCAAAAAAGAGGCACTAGAACGTGCAGGAGAAGTATTACAATTAGTGGGACTTGCCGAAAGACTTCATAACAAGCCGTCTGAATTATCGGGAGGTGAACAACAACGGGTAGCAATAGCCAGAGCGTTGATAACCAAACCATCTATTATTATGGCTGATGAACCTACCGGAAACCTTGATAGCGCCAATGCCCAGTCTATTCATCAACTGTTTTTGCAATTGCGAAATGCGCTAGGGCAAACCTTTATTATGATTACCCACAACGAAGAGTTAGCACAGACAACAGACCGTATTCTTACTATGCGCGATGGGAAAATAGTAAACGAAGAAGTACTAAATTTAGCTATTAACTAAATTATAGTACTTTTGTTGAATATTAACTAAGAAAGTCCGCTAATAAAATATCTCTTTTTCATTAGCTCAAAAAGTATATTTTTGCACAAAAATCAAATAAGCATTATGTCTGAAATTGCAAATCGCGTAAAAAAAATCATCGTAGATAAACTCGGCGTTGATGAATCTGAAGTTACTCCTGAAGCAAGTTTTACCAACGACTTAGGAGCCGACTCCCTTGATACAGTAGAGCTAATCATGGAATTCGAAAAGGAATTCAACATTTCCATTCCCGATGAACAAGCGGAAACCATTACCACAGTTGGTCAGGCTACCGCTTACCTGGAGGAACATGTAAAATAATTTGTCAAAACAAGTAATTCAATATTGTTAATGAATTTACCGTTAAAACGCGTTGTCGTTACGGGGTTAGGTGCACTAACGCCATTAGGTAATAACGTACCGGCATACTGGAACGGCTTGATCAGCGGCGTTTCGGGCGCCGGTATGGTTCAACAATTCGACATTACTAAATTCAAAACCAAGTTTGCGTGCGAGCTTAAGGATTTCAAACCAGAAGACCATTTCGAACGCAAAGAAGCACGCAAACTTGACCGTTTTACACAAATTGCACTTATTGCGGCTGATGAAGCCGTGCTTCAAGCTCGCCTCAAGGATGAATCTATCAACCACGACCGGATTGGTGTTATCTGGGCGTCCGGAATAGGAGGCATGATAACGTTCATTGAAGAAATGAAAAATTTCTGTGGTGGTGATGGCACTCCACGCTTCAATCCTTTCTTCATTCCTAAAATGATATTGGATATCGCGGCGGGACAAATCTCTATGAGATATGGCTTCAGAGGAATCAACTTTGCTACGGTAAGCGCCTGCGCCTCTTCGACACAAGCTCTGATTGACGGTTTTAACTACATACGTTTAGGCAAAGCAGATGCCATAGTATGCGGCGGGTCGGAAGCAGTAGTTACGGAAGCGGGTATCGGTGGCTTTAACGCAATGAAAGCATTGTCTGAACGTAATGATGACCCCACAACCGCCAGCCGCCCGTTTGACCTTGACAGGGACGGATTTGTTTTGGGGGAAGGCGCCGGCGCGATTGTGTTGGAAGAGTATGAACATGCGGTGCGTCGCGGCATACCTATTATTGCTGAAATGGCAGGAGGAGGTATGAGCGCCGATGCGTATCATCTTACCGCACCTCATCCTGAAGGGCTTGGCGCAACCAATGTAATGAAAAACGCCCTTGAAGATGCAGAAATGAAACCGGAGGATATTGACTACATAAATGTTCACGGCACGTCCACGCCTTTAGGTGATATCAGTGAAGTAACCGCCATTCAGAGAGTATTCGGAGAACATGCGTATAACGTAAATATCAGTTCAACAAAATCAATGACGGGGCACTTGCTTGGCGCTGCCGGGGCCGTTGAAGCGCTGGCAAGTATTCTGGCAGTAGTAAATGACACTGCTCCGCCTACGATCAATCACTTTACGGACGACCCTGCTTTTGACCCACGCCTGAATTTTACATTTCATAAGGCTCAGAAGCGTAAAATAAACGTAGCGTTAAGCAACACTTTCGGTTTTGGCGGACATAATGCATCGGTAATCTTTAAAAAATATGAAGGTTAAGTTTTGTGGCGTTTCACTAATCGCATATTAAACCTTTTTTCCCCCGACAAGGAATTATTATTACAACTCGAAGACTTGCTGGGCTTTTTGCCCAAGCGCCTTGCTTATTACCAGTTGGCACTCACACACAGCTCCGGGCTGGAGGATGTAAAAGAAAATAATGAGCGTCTTGAATTTTTGGGCGATGCCATATTAAGCGCTATTATAGCTGAATACCTTTTTAAAAAATACCCTTACAAGCCGGAAGGTTATCTCACAGAGCTGCGCTCGCGCATAGTGCGCCGTGAATCGCTGAATAATGTGGCGACGCGTATGGGCTTGAATAAGATAGTACAATATAACCAGAACGACCGAGGGCTCAGCCGCAGCCATATATTCGGTAATGCTCTTGAAGCTTTGATTGGCGCGGTTTACCTTGACCAGGGATTTGTGCAAACGCGGAAATTCATTGTGAAGCAAATGGTGCAACAATATATTGATATAGACGTTATCGAGAGTACAGACACCAACTACAAAAACCAACTGCTCAGTTGGGCACAGCGCAACGGACATACTTTATCTTTTGATACGCTGGAAGAAAAAAATGAAAAATCACGCAGGCATTTCACTGTTGGTATCATACTTGACGGAGCGCAGGTAGCTACAGGTGTGGGATTCAATAAAAAAGAAGCGGGGCAGGAAGCGGCGAAGAATGCGATTAAGGAATTGAAGATACAGTAGAATAAAAATCCCAAATCTTAAATTCCAAATTCCAAAAGGGAAGTTGAAACAGGCATGTTGGTGGCTATGGTCGATTGCGCTCCATTCATCATTATTTCTATTATTTTCAATTACATTATTATTGAGAAATTGCTTTTTGTAAATAATTAAGAAATACAAAAATAAATCGGAACTATCAACAAGTTGGTCAATAATTAGTTAACCTGTATCTTTGGTTGGCTATTATTAACCAATTAAAGATACGCAAATGAGATACATTTTGAGCATTTTAACGATTGTTGTAGGCGGCATAATAACTATTGCCGATAATCATAATTGCAATGTTTACTTAGGAATTGCAGTAATGATATTAGGTATAATAACAGTTTTATGGCAAAGGGGTGAAGATAAATTAAAGGAACTTCTTAATAAATATGAACAGTTCAAAAAAGAAAACAATTTTACAATAGGTACTATATGGGATTATTTTGACCCAAATTATAAAGATGGTACAGCTAATGTTTTCCCTATATGGAGTTACTTATATAATTTAGAAAAAGAATTTTCCAATAAAGAGGTTAACCAATTAATTAAACACAAAAAAATTGATAAATCAGAAGAGAAAGCAATAGCCCTTTATAAAAATTCAAAAGATTTAAGATTTTCTGACAATTACAAAATATAAACCAAGTGAATTTAATAGAACTATCTGAAAAATTCCCTACTGAAATAGACTGCATTATTTACGCTGAAAAAATACGGTTTGGCAAAACTGTAAAATGTTGTTATTGTAATTCCACCAATTTATCAGAACGCAGAAAAGATTACAGGCATAAGTGTAAGGATTGTAATAAAAGTACATCGGTAACAGTAGGAACAAATTTAGAGGGTACTCATGTACCTTTAAAAACATGGTTTTATGCAGTATCAATAATAACCGATGCAAAAAAAGGATTATCCGCTTTGCAACTGCAAAGGAATATTGATGTAAGTTATCCGACTGCTTTTAAATTGTATCATAAAATACGGGCATTAATGATGCTTGAAAATAAGGAATTACCCGAATTAGACGGCATTGTAGAAATGGACGAAGTATATATAGGCGGCAAACCCCGAAAATTGAATAACCCATACATAAACGCTGAAAATACCAAGAAAGCGGTAAGAATAGCACACGCCAAAGGAAAAACAAGGAAAGGACTTGACGACCAAATTAAAGAGCTAAATAAGGAAGGGTTTGATTTTACCCCAAACGCAAAGCATAAAGGAAAAATTGACATTAGCGGAAATAGGGGCAGGGGTACAAATAATATTCCCGTTGTCGGTATTGTGGAAAGAAACGGGAATGTAGTAGCCGAAGTAATGAAAACACTTACTTATGACAACCTTAAAGAAATGGTACAAAAATATGTGGACATGGATAAGTCGGTATTAATTACCGATAATTATACAAGCTATAATTCCATGAAAAAAATAATCAGTCACATTAAAATTGACCATAACCAATTATACAGTTATAAGGGTGTAAACAGCAATACGATTGAATCCTTTTGGGCAATTATTGAGCGGGGTATTATGGGGCAATATCATAGCGTAAGCCCTAAAATGTTGCCTAATTACGTTGCTGAATTTGTTTATAAATACAATAACAGAAATGATAATGAGGGAATGTTTCACGAATTACTATATAAACTACTTAAACCAAATTCTTTATAGTTCCGAATTTATTTTAATCCCAAGTTAACGATAGTTACCAATAAATTTTGCAAAATGTTTATTATCAATATTTTACAATTTAAGTATAATAATTATTTATAAGCATATTTTTTGTGTAGTATTGTTATAAATAAATATACTTTATTATTGTTTTATATTTTATTTTTGCAAGAATTTTGATTGTAATAACTTTTTCAGATTCTTTGTTTTGACCTAAAATATTTATCTTTCCTCCATGTAATTTATACCTGCCTAAACACACGTTTACTATGAAGCAGTTTTTCTTTTTCTTATTAATCTTTGCAAGTACAGTATTATGTGCACATGTTTCTAAAGGGCAGGGTGGTATTATTTCTACCTTGGCGGGGAATGACTCACTTGGTGCAGGTTATAGTGGTGATGGAAAAGCTGCTACTGCTGCGCAGTTAGATGAGCCACAGGGAGTTACTGCGGATGCTGTAGGGAACATATATATTGCTGATGCAAGTAACAGTGTCATCAGGAGAGTGAACACAGCGGGTATCATATTTACAGTAGCGGGAAATGGAACATCTGGTTATAGCGGTGATGGTGGGGCTGCCATTTCGGCTGAGTTAAATATTCCTATATGTGTTGTATTGGATGCTATCGGCAATATTTATATTGCTGATACATATAATAGTGTTATCAGGAAGGTAAATACCTCAGGTATTATTTTTACAGTAGCAGGAAATGATTCAAGTGGTTATAGCGGTGATGGTGGGGCTGCAACGGCTGCAAAGTTATCTTATCCCGCTGGCGTTGCTTTTGATAGCTATGGTAATATGTACATTGCTGATGCAGGTAATAGTGTTATCAGGAAGGTGGACACCGGAGGTATAATCTCTACAGTAGCAGGCAATGATTCAAGTGGTTATAGCGGGGATGGCGGGGCTGCCACTGCTGCAAAATTATATAATCCTCAAGGTGTAGCTATAGATGCTTTGAATAATGTTTACATCGTGGATGCATATATTAATGTCATCAGGAAAGTGAACACAGCGGGTATTATTTCTACCGTTGCTGGAAGTTCATCACTCTATAGCGGTTATGCCGGTGATGGCGGACCTGCCACTGCGGCACTGTTATATATTCCTTTGGGTGTTACATTTGACAATGCCGGTAATATGTATATTGCTGATGACGCAAACAATGTTATCAGGGAGGTGAACACTGCCGGTATTATTTCTACTGTCGTAGGGACTTTTTCAGTCTATGGCGGTTATGGAGGCGATGGAGGTCCCGCCAAAGCTGCACTGTTAAACCAACCTGTCAGCGTAGCTATGGATACTGCCGGTAATATGTACATTGCCGATGCCGGTAACAATGTTATCAGGAAGGTAGAACCGTGTAATTTCCCTGTAGTGCCTGCGATAACAGGCACTACAGGTATATGCCTCGGCAGCAACACAATGCTTAGTGATACAGCGACCGGCGGCATGTGGAGTGCAAGCAATGGCAATGCTACTATAAACAAGTGGGGGTTTGTAAGCAGTTTAAGTGCAGGAGTTGATACTATAACCTACACAGTGAAGAATTCATGCGGTACTACCCGCGTTAGCGCTGTTGTTACAATTCAAAAACCTGTGGCGGCTATAACGGGGACAGATTCGGTATGTGCAGGTGCAGTAACCATGCTGTCGGATTCGAGTAGTGGTGGTACATGGATTACAAGTGATTCTGCGATAGCGAGGGTAGATAGTTCGGGTCGTGTGACGGGCGTAGCAAGGGGAACTGCTGTTATAACTTATTCAACATCTTGCAGCGCTACTGCTACTATCACAGTGCAAAATGCTGCTTCTGCAATTAAAGTTCTGCATTTATCTCCAAACAGCGGCATTATTACGACTGTTGCGGGGAACAATTCGCTCATTGCGGGTTATAGTGGCGATGGGGGTCCGGCAACGACTGCACAGTTAAATTTCCCAGATGGTGTTGTCGTGGATGCTTGGGGTAATATGTATATTGCTGATATGGTTAACAATGTTATCAGGAAGGTGAACACGGCTGGCATTATTTCTACAATAGCAGGAAATGGATATGGTGCGGAAACTTATTCCGGAGGATATAGCGGCGATGGTGGTCCCGCTACTGCTGCAGAGTTATATTATCCCAGCGGTATAGCCATTGATGCTTCGGGGAATATTTACATTGCAGATAATGGTAACTCACTTATCAGGAAGGTGGATACTTCGGGTATTATTTCCACTATTGCCGGGAACAAATTTCTTGGTTGGGGATATAGTGGAGATGGCGGTCCCGCTACTGCTGCACAGTTATATTATCCTACTGACGTAGCCGTTGATGCATCCGGCAATCTTTACATTACTGATTTTGAAAACCAAGTTGTCAGGAAGGTAAATACTGCAGGTATCATTACTACGATAGCCGGAAATGGATATGGTGCAGGAAAATATTCCGGCGGTTATAGCGGCGATGGCGGTCCTGCAATTGCCGCAGAGTTAAATTATCCTAACGGCTTAGCTATTGATGCTTTTGGCAATATTTACATTGCTGATTATGGTAACAATGTTATCAGGAAGGTAAATAGGGCTGGTATTATTTCTACCGTTGCCGGAAACTTCTCGCTTGCAGGTGGTTATAGCGGCGATGGGGGTCCAGCTACTGCTGCTGCATTGAGTAATCCTATGGACTTAGTTGTGGACGTATCCGGTAATATGTACATTGCTGATGGTAGTAACAATGTTATCAGGGAGGTAAGTTCCGCCGGTATTATTTCTACTGTTGCCGGTAACTTCGCTCTTGGCGGTGGTTATAGCGGCGATGGTGGTCCCGCTACTGCAGCAACGTTATTGGGTCCTGATGGTATAGCTGTAGATGCTTCCGGAAATCTGTATATTGCTGATGTCAGTAACAATGTTATCAGGAAGGTGGGTGGTTTGGGTGCAACTTATAGCGCTACACCAGATACAATATGTGCAAGCTCTGTTGCTACTTTTTCAGATTCAGCCGATGGCGGTATATGGAGTACAAGTGATTCCGCGATAGTGGTTGTAGATAGCTTAGGCAATTTAAAAGGTGTGGCAGCAGGTACCGCTAAGATAACTTATACAGTAACAAATTTATGCGGCACCAGCAGTTCTGTTGCTTCCGTAACAGTTCAAAAACCTCCCGCAGCGATAATTGCTGGTACGGATTCAGTATGTCCGGGCGCTGTAATTGTACTATCAGACAGCAGTGCCGGCGGTACATGGAGTACAAGCGATTCTGCAATAGCTATTGTGAACAATTCAGGTGATGTGACAGGAGTAGCAATGGGTAGTGCTATTATATCTTACTTCTTATCAAAATCATGCAAGGCAGCGAGTACTTCTATTGCGGTTCGGAAAGGTATTGCTCCAATAATCGTTATCGATACACCCTATAGCGGTGCAATTATTACAACTGTTGCCGGAGACTCCTCAAGTGGCTGGGGTTATACCAGCGATAGCGGAGTTGCCACGGCTTCATTGTTAGCGAATCCCACCGGCATAGCTGTGGGTGCTTCCGGTAATATGTACATTGCTGACAATGGTATCTCAATTGTATGGAAAGTTAACACCGCAGGTATTATGACTTCCTTTGCCGGGAACTACTATCTTGGTTCAGGGGATGCAGGCGATGGCGGTCCAGCTACTGCTGCAACTGTAAACTCTCCTGTGGGCTTAGCTGTAGATGCATCGGGTAATGTGTACATTGCTGATGCGGGTAACAATGTCATCAGGAAAGTAAATAGCCTGGGTATTATTTCTACTGTAGCGGGAAACTATTTACTTGGCAACAGCTATAGCGGTGATGGCGGTCCCGCCACTGCGGCAGGCTTAAATTCCCCCAATGGCATAGCCATTGGCGCATATGGTAATATTTATATTGCTGATGCCGGTAACAATGTTATCAGGGAGGTGAATACCGCAGGTATTATTACTACAATTGCCGGGAATGATTCACTTGGCGCCGGTTATAGCGGCGATGGCGGACATGCCACTTCGGGACAGTTGAATTCTCCGACAAATATTGCCGTGGATGCTTCTGGTAATTTATACATCGCTGATTATAATAATAATGTTATCAGGAAGGTGAATACCGGGGGTATTATTACTACGGTAGCGGGAAATGGGTATGGTGCAGGAGGATACACCGGTGGCGGTTATAGCGGAGATGGCGGACCAGCCACCGGTGCAGAATTAAATTCTCCAAGTGGTGTAGCCACTGGTGCATACGGTAATATTTACATTACTGATTATAATAACAATGTTATCAGGAAAGTGAACAGCGGTGGTATTATTTCTACAATTGCCGGAAATGATTCACTTGGCCCCGGCTATAGCGGCGATGGCGGTCCAGCTACTGCGGGACAATTATATCAGCCTTACGGCATAACGTTGGATGGCTCCGGCTATATATATGTTGCCGATGCCCGTAACAATGTTATCAGAAAGGTGGGCGGTCCATCATTTGTAATTACTGACAGCCATGACACTATATGCATTGGCTCCGAGATTGCCCTGACGGATAGCAGCAAGGGTAAATGGAGTACAAGCAATGCTGCAATAGTTACCGTTAACAGTTCGGGGCACGTGACAGGTGTGGAAGCCGGGACAGCTACGATAGCCTACACAATAACGACTATATGTGGTACTTTCAGTGCTACAGTTGCTATTACTGTTCAACGCCCTGTGTCTGTGATAACAGGTACGGATTCTGTTTGTGCAGGTGCTGTAATTTCCCTGTCGGATAGCGTTGGCGGCGGCACATGGAGTACAAGTGATTCTACGATTGCTACGGTAAATTCATCCGGTCATGTGACGGGTGTAAGAGGGGGTATGGCTACCATGACTTATAGTATAATGAATTCATGCGGTGCAACAGCTAGTACATTTCCTGTAAACGTTAAAGCGACACCTGTGCTAAGCGCAATTACCGGAACAACTATTCTTTGCCTGGGAACAACTACGTCTCTCAGCGATACCGCAAAAGGTGGTAAATGGAGCAGCAGTACCACATCAATAGCGACGATAAGTAGTGCGGGAGTGGTGAGCGGAGTGACCGCAGGTATTGATACCATAAGATATTCGGCTTCCAATAGCTGCGGCACTACCAATAAAACAGCTATTGTAACCATAAATAAGATACCTGTAGTCAGCGCTATTGCGGGAACTACTACGCTGTGCTCCGGCACAACTGCTTCGCTAAGTGATACGGCAACAGGCGGTAAATGGAGCAGCAGCGCTCCATCAGTAGCAACAATAAGCAGTGCCGGAGCGGTGAGCGGAGTGAGCGCAGGAATTGATACTATAAAATATTCCGTTTCCAATAGCTGCGGTACTGCCAATAAAACAGCTATTGTAACCGTCAATACGACACCCATTGTTGCCGGCATCACCGGAAAGCCTATGCTATGTTCAGGGGCTATGACTACTTTGGCTGACACCACGAAAGGAGGCATATGGAGCAGCACTAATAAATTAATAGCTACGGTTAACACCGGCGGGGTGGTAACGGGTGTGGGTACAGGGAATGATACTATAACCTATTCCGTTTCCAATACCTGCGGTGTTACTAAAAAGGGGACTGTTGTAAATGTGAATACGCCTCCGGTTGTTGCTGCAATCACCGGAACGACCACACTGTGTGCAGGCGGTACAACTACTTTAAGCGATACAACCAAGGGAGGTGTGTGGAGCAGCACCAATAAATCAATAGCCGTAGTAAGTTTTGGAGGGAAAATAATTGGCGTGGCTGCAGGTATTGATACAATAAAATATTCTGTTACCAATAGCTGCAGCACGACAAGAAAAAGCACTATCGTAACTGTGAATGCAACCCTGGTTGTTACTGCCATAACGGGGACGACCACATTATGTGCAGGAGCGAAGACTACCTTAAACGATTCGACAAAAGGGGGTGCATGGAGCAGCAGCAATACGTTAATAGCAACTGTGAGCAGCGCAGGAGTAGTGAGCGGAGTGAGCGCGGGTACGGACACCATAAAGTATTCCCTTTCCAATAGCTGTGGAGCGACTAAGAAAACGGCTATTGTAAATGTCATTACAGCACCAGGTGTTGCAGCCATTACCGGAACGACCACATTATGCCCAGGCGCCAAGACTACATTGGGCGACACAACCAAGGGTGGAACATGGAGCAGCAGCAGTACAGCAATTGCTACTGTGAGTACGACAGGAGTGCTGACCGGCGTGGCAACAGGCATTGACACAGTGAAATACTCCGTTTCGAATAGTTGCGGGACTACTAAGAAAACGGCTGTCGTGACCGTTAATACAACACCACCTGTTGCGGCTATAAAAGGTGTCACCGTTTTTAAAGTCGGAACAACGACAACCCTCACCGATTCTACAAAGGGAGGCACATGGAGCAGCAGTTCCGGCGTAGCTACGGTAAGTAGTGCGGGAATAGTAAGCGGGAAAAAGCCTGGCTCTGCCACTATAAGTTATTCTGTTTCCAATATTTGCGGGGCTACAACAAAATCTGTTGTTGTAAACGTAACGCCAAACATACATCATGGGGTAGATACAACCTCTTCGTCTTATGACGCCAGAACAATTGCCCTTGATGTAAATAATACTGCGCTTGATGCAAATATCAAAGTATATCCAAACCCCGCTCAATCTAAAATATTCATTGAGGCTTCCGAAAAGGTAAACGCAAGGTTGCTTGATATGAATGGAAGTATATTAGAAGAGGTGAAAAACGCAGCGGAAATAAATATAAGTCCTTACGCGAATGGTATCTATATGGTTGAAGTTTACAATGAACAGGGGGTTAAAGTGAAGACTGAGCGAATTGTGAAAATGGGGCAGTAAGTGCCGGAACTATTTTGTCTGAATCCACCGCCGCAGGCGGGGCAGGCAGCAGATTACACAGATTACGGGATACACAGATTTGTATCGTTGTGTGAGTGCCGATAGATGAACCAACAGTAAAGCAGTGTGACCACCGCCAAGGGGCGGGGCAGGCAACAACGGATAATGAATAGAGAGGAGTTGCTCGCAACCCTCCTTCGCTAAACTTCGGCGGGCGAAGCCCTCCTTCGCCAAGGCTACGGCGGGCAAAGAAAAAACTCTTTACTTCACAATAATATCACTAATCACCTTTTGCCCGAAATACTCATTAATGCGGATAATTAATTGTTCTTTTCCTACAAGGAGTTCCTGCTTCAGGGGAGCGACATCGGTGTAAATAGTGAGTTTGTTGTCGGAGAGGTGGAGGTTGCGGGTATATTTGGCTATGGTCTTGCCGACTATTTGTTCCCATTCCTGCTGCATGCGGAGTTCTATTACTTTTGATTTCCATTTGGATTGCTCGAGTAGTAGGTTGAGCGCTTCGCCGATGCTGTATGAACCCATAAGAGAAATGTTTTTTGCGGATAAGAGCCTCACCCCGACCCTCTCCAAGGGAGAGGGAGGTGTTCCCTTTCATGCTTTGGTTAGTTTAGTTTGCCAAATGGTGTTATACAAACCTACGCGAAAAACAGGAACAAAAAAAAAGAGGCTGTAATAAGCAGCCTCTTTTTTCAATTCGCTAAAATTGATTTTATCTCTTTTTAGCGGCAGCCTTTTTAGGACCTGCATTTTTCTTAGCGGCTTTCTTAGCTGCTTTTTTTGGTGCAGCCTTTTTTGCGGCTGCCTTCTTTGGCGCTGCTTTTTTAGCAGCTTTTTTTGCTGTTGCCATTTAACTGTGAATTTAAGGGTTAAACAAAAACCTTTATAAAAACCTGCCGCGGGGGTTAGTCCTTGACAGTTTATTACCTCTTTACTTTACAGATACCAAAGTCTTGGTACGTGTTTTCTTAAATTCCACCGTTCCGTCGGATAAAGCGAACAAGGTAAAATCTTTACCCTGACCTACATTATCACCGGGATGATAAACCGTTCCACACTGGCGCAAAATAATATTACCGGAAATAGCTGATTGCCCTCCGAATATTTTTACACCAAGTCTTCTGCTGCGCGAATCTCTACCGTTCCTTACACTGCCTTCGCCTTTTTTATGTGCCATCTCTTTTTTTATTAAAACACGAAATTAAGCAATTTCGTTTATTTTTATTTTAGTTAAATATTGGCGGTGACCATTTTTTTTCTGGTATCCCTTACGACGTTTCTTTTTGAAGATAATAACTTTATCGCCTCTTAATTGTTCAATGATTTCGGCTTGTACTTTTTTAGTCTGACCAAAAGTAATGTTACCATCTTCACTTACCATAAGTAAATCTGACAATTCAATCTTGTCACCGGCATTTCCTTCGAGACGATGAACAAAAAGTTCATCATCTTTTCTCACTTTGAATTGTTGACCTGCTATCGTTAATATCGCAAACATGACTCTTATACTTTAAAAGATTTTGACAAAGGTAATATACTTTTTTAATTAAAAAAATATTTTTTTGTATTTTTTCAGCCTGTACCTATTTGTTAAGAATATTAAGTTTGTCTGTTTTGAATGGCAAAGATAAAATATTTAATGAAAAGAACAAGAGCCAAGCAATATTTTGCGCTCTTAAAAAAACGAAACATAAAGATAAATACCGCTGTAAATAGTTTGTTTATAAAACAAGATGTAATTTTAGAATCTCAATAGCCCGCCATGAAAATTAAAATTAATTCAGTAATGACAAACGATTGATGAAGATAAAATCTTTTCTTGCCAAACCATACGCTTCCATTGCCCATTCGCGCATACGCAAGGGCATGGCTTCCGCAGTTGCAGACCAGGAAGCCGTTTTGCAATACTTAATAAAACATGGCGGGCGCACGGTGTTTGGAAAAGAACATAATCTTGCTGACGTAAAAACTTACGAAGAATTTAAAAAGGCAATTCCTATACGGGAATACGAAGCCTTTGCCAAATATATAGAACTGATAAAAAGCGGGGACCAAAATGTGTTGTGGAAAGGAAAGCCCATCTATTTTGCAAAAACTTCGGGCACTACAAGCGGAGTAAAATATATCCCTATTACCAAGGACTCTATCCCCAATCAGATAAATACTGCCCGTGATGCTTTGCTGGGATATATGGCTGAAAGCAGCAAAACGGGATTTGCCGACGGAAAAATGATTTTTCTATCAGGTTCGCCGGAATTGGAACGTGTAGGCGGCATACCTACGGGAAGACTGAGCGGGATTGTGAATCATTATGTTCCGAGGTATTTGAGGAGCAATCAACTTCCGTCGTATGAAACCAACTGCATAGAAGATTGGGAAGTGAAGCTTGACAGAATTGTTAACGAGACTATTAATGAAAACATGACGCTCATCAGCGGGATACCGCCGTGGATGCAGATGTATTTTGACTGGCTTATAGAACGCAGCAACGGTAAAAAAATAAAAGAGATTTTTCCTAACCTGCAAGTAATAGTTCATGGCGGCGTAAACTTTGAACCTTACAGAGCAAAGCTTATGGACAGCCTCGGGGGAACTGTGGATATTTTGGAAACTTTTCCCGCATCGGAAGGATTCTTTGCTTTCCAGGATACGCTTGATAAGGAAGGATTGCTGCTCAATAGTAATTCGGGTATTTTCTTTGAATTTGTGCCCGCGGGGGAAATAATGAATGAGAATCCTACGCGCTTATCGCTTGGAGAAGTGAAGGTGGGAGAAAATTATGCGCTTATAGTAAACAGTAATGCGGGCTTATGGGGATATAATATAGGAGATACTGTTCGCTTTGTAAGCACCGACCCCTACAGGCTGGTGGTGACAGGCCGGGTGAAACATTATATTTCGGCATTTGGCGAGCATGTAATTGGTGAAGAAGTGGAGTATGCCATTCAACATGCCGCAAGAGATTATAACGCGCACATTATAGAATTTACGGTGGCTCCCAGAATAAATGTAAGCGATGGCTTGCCTTATCATGAATGGTATGTGGAGTTTGACAGGGTGCCGGATAATCTGAATGATTTTTCATTGGCAGTGAATAATTATTTGCGTGAAAAGAATATTTATTACAATGACCTGATAACGGGCAATATTTTGCAAACGCTGAAAATAAGACCCATGAAAAAGCAGGGCTTTATTGAATACATGAAATCGGTAGGGCGCCTGGGCGGTCAAAACAAAGTGGCACGCCTGAGCAATGACAGAAAAATTGCTGATGCGCTGGAGCAGTGGACGGAAAAAAATTGATGTTATTTTTAGCCGGTGAACTCCCACCCTATGTCCTTTCTGTAATATTTCCCTTCGTAGTCAATCATAGCTGCGTTTTCGTACGACACTACTAAAGCATCTTTTAACGTTTTCCCATAAGAGGTAAGGGCGATAACACGCCCGCCGTCGGTAACGATATCATTCCCTTTTTTTGCAGTGCCCGCATGAAATAAGAGGCTGTCGTTTACTTTTTCAAACCCGGTTATTATTTTTCCCTTCTCATAATTGCCGGGATAGCCTTCTGATACGAGCATTATTGTGGAGGCTGCCCGCTCATCGTATTGTATGGTTGCTTCGTTTAGTTTGCCTTCGTGCATTTTTAAAATAAGCGCAACAAGGTCATTCTGCAACCGAGGCATTACTACTTCTGTTTCAGGGTCGCCCAGTCGGCAGTTGTATTCTATTACATATGGTTCGCCTTTTACACTGATAAGTCCGAAGAAAATAAAGCCTTGGTAAATGATGTTTTCATTTTTCAACCCTTTTATGGTAGGTATAATAATGGTGTCGGTAACTTTTTGCATGAATGCGGCATTTGCAAAAGGCACGGGTGATACAGCGCCCATGCCACCAGTGTTCGGTCCGTTGTCGCCGTCGTGAATGCGTTTATAATCTTTTGCTTCTGGTAAGAGAACATAATGCTCACCATCAGTGAGTACAAATACAGACAGTTCTATGCCGTCAAGAAATTGTTCTACAACCACTTTTTTACTTGCTTCACCAAATTGCCCTTCTTTGAGCATAGAAGCGAAGACGCTTTTTGCCTCCTCTGTGCTTTGCGCTATAACAACTCCCTTTCCTGATGCTAAACCGTCTGCTTTTATAACTATGGGCAGTGGATGGTGTTTTAAATATTCCATTCCTTCTTCAAAATTATTTTCGTCAAATTCTCTATAAGCGGCTGTAGGAATATTATGCCGCAGCATAAATCTTTTTGAAAAGGCTTTGCTCCCCTCCAACTGAGCCCCCGCTTTTGACGGACCTGCCACTATAATATCCTTTAACTCGTCATCGTTTTTGAAAAAATCATAAATCCCCCCGACAAGGGGAACTTCAGAACCGGGAAATAACGTACCTATGCGGTGTTCTATACAAGCTTTTTTTATGGTAGCAAAATCACTAAGCGCAATGTTCAGGTTCACTCCGTATTCACTTGTTCCGGCATTGCCGGGGGCTATATACAAATCTTTGCACAGGGGGCTTTGGCGCAATTTCCATGCAAGGGCACATTCACGACCGCCTGAGCCGAGGAGGAGGATATTCATGGGTGTAATGTTTTAAACACCTGCAATTTCGCAATAGAAAACCAAACATTTTCCACTAAGTAAATGATTTTGTGTATTTTTCCGATTCAAAAAGTAATTAATAAGCGAAAAGAACCTTTTATGAGTCAAAATTCAAAAACTAATTCCGGTCATCCCAAAGGATTGTATTTGTTATTCGCCACAGAAATGTGGGAGCGGTTCAGTTACTACGGTATGCGTGCCATCTTCGCGCTATATATGGTGAAAGCGCTAATGTTTGATAAGCATATAGCCTCCGGTATTTATGGCAGCTATACCGGTCTTGTGTATCTCACTCCACTGATAGGAGGCTATGTGGCTGATCGCTATTGGGGTAACCGCAGGTCTATCCTAATTGGTGGCTTGATGATGGCTATGGGACAATTTTGTATGTTTTTGAGCGCTTCCTATTACCAAAATTCACAACTCACTTTGATGCTTATGATGTTGGGATTGGGTCTGCTCATAATAGGCAATGGCTTTTTTAAACCTAACATTTCTACTATGGTCGGTCAATTGTATGAAGCGGCAGACCCGAGGAAGGATACTGCTTATACCATCTTTTATATGGGTATCAATTTAGGGGCATTTTTTTCGCCCTTGGTTTGTGGTGGTCTTGGGGATACAGGTAATCCCGGTGATTTTAAGTGGGGATTTCTCGCGGCATGTATCGGTATGATAATTGGTGTTATCACTTTTGAACTTTTGAAAAACAAGTATTTAGTTACTCCCGAAGGAGAGCAAATAGGGAAAATAGCAAACTCCAAAAGGCTTGAAACACTTGATAAAGAACTGGAGCCTGTAGGCGACAGGGAAGGGCTGAATACAAATGTTACTCCTGAATTAGTTCAGAAGCCGCCTGCCACGAATAATGGCTCCAAGACCCTTATCAGCGTTATCGCATTCGTTGTAATAACGTTAGGGCTAAAGTTTCTTGTATTTACAGAAGCCGCGGGAACCGAGACTGCACAGGTAAAAACAATTATGATGATGAATGACTGGATAACATCCGGCATTTTCACTGCTATTATTGTTGTACCACTTTCCATTTTTCTGGATGCTTCCCTTACAAAGATTGAGAAAGAGCGCATATTGGTAATTTTCATTGCTGCATTTTTCGTGATATTTTTCTGGTCAGCTTTTGAACAGGCTGGCGCATCGCTCACCTTTTTTGCCGATGAGCAAACAAACCGCAAATTGGGCGGATGGGAAATGCCTGCAAGCTGGTTCAATAGTTTTAATGCTATTTTTATTGTTATACTTGCTCCTCTATCAGGTTTGTTATGGGGCGGCCTTCGCAAAAGGAAAATGGAACCTGCATCGCCTACAAAGCAGGCGTTTGGGTTATTCTTTCTTTCAGTGGGATACCTTGTAATAGCATTGGGCGTGAAGCACGTGGCGCCGGGAGTAAAAGTGAGTATGTTGTGGCTTACCAGCCTTTACCTGCTACACACCATTGGTGAGCTGTGCCTCTCCCCTATCGGGCTATCCATGGTAAATAAACTGGCTCCTGTCCGCTTTGCTTCATTGCTGATGGGGGTATGGTTTTTATCCAATGCTGCGGCGAATAATTTTGCAGGGGTACTGAGTGGTTTATATCCTGAGCAAGGAAAAATAACCGTATTCCTCGGCTATCACATGGCGAACCTGTATGATTTCTTCATGCTCTTTGTAGTAATGAGCGCGGTTGCTTCGGGTATTTTATTCCTGCTTACGAGATGGCTTACGAAAATGATGCATGGGGTAAGGTGATAAATACATCAACGTTTTGGTATTAGTCAATCAACTTTCTAACATACCTTCGCGCTCAAAATTATCATTTGCCACTCAAAATAAAAGTTGCTGCTGTAAGTTATCTGAATACCAAGCCGTTGCTATATGGCTTGGAACATAGCACGCTGCGCAACGATATGGATATTGTTGTTGATTATCCTTCGCAGCTTGCAAAGGGCTTGCAGGACAATAGCTTTGATATTGCACTTTTGCCGGTTGCGGCAATTCCGGGAATACCCAATTCGCGTGTTATAGGTGATTATGGCATAGCCGCTCATGGCAAGGTGGCTTCGGTAGCTTTATTCAGCCATGAACCGATGGAGAAAATAGAAACAGTTTATCTTGATTACCAATCAAGAACCTCTGTCCGGCTGGCACAATTGCTTTTAAAACACTATTGGAAAAAGGAAGTACAGTATATACCTGCCACTGAAAATTATATTGATAATCTGAATGGTGCCAAGGCAGGCGTTATTATCGGCGACCGTGCCTTAATGCAACTCCATAATTTCAATTATGTTTATGACCTTTCAGCCGCATGGAAGGACTATACGGGGCTTGATTTTGTTTTTGCAGCATGGGTGGCAAACAAGGAATTGCCGTCTGCATTTATCAAAGCCTTCAACGAAGCTAATGCGGAGGGATTAAAACATATAGATACGGTTGTTGCGGAAAATCCATTTCCTCATTACGACCTGCACACCTATTATACCGAGAACATTAAATATTACCTTGACCGCGAAAAGCTCAAGGGAATGCAGAAATTTTTGGAAATGATTAAGGAGTAGAACTTATCTTTCCTTAATTGCCGAGGGTATAAACAATGGTTCCTTGCTGCACCGCTATAGTATCATTGGGACTTACTACCGGATTAAGATTGGGTATGAGCGCCTCAAAATAGCGCGACACAGAGGTGTAAATGGGGTATCCTGCTGTGCTGTCGTCATATACGTAAACGGATGTTATGGGCAGTGTTATCATGTTATTTTGCATGGTAGCCTGTGATACAGT
>Ga0207047_1036_pt1 | contig 33411 bp, 17 predicted proteins | sample Alteio_BWMinCont_67_FD_153302 | JGI IMG/M metagenome (GOLD analysis project Ga0207047, IMG submission 153302) | Enriched cells from forest soil in Barre Woods Harvard Forest LTER site, Petersham, Massachusetts, United States -... | ecosystem: Environmental > Terrestrial > Soil > Temperate forest >...
GAATCAGAATATTCCGCGCGCCAAAGCCGATCGCCGCGCCCAAAATGTGGCGCATGGATTTAGTCATCCTAGTTCCTCGCATGGTTCGACCCCGGAACTTCCGTAACGGCCGAGAACCAATTGAATTGAGAATTGTTAAACGGCCTCTGGATGTGATTCCTGGATCAATATAGCCCAGATGCATCCGCTAGCGATCGACCTCAGTGGCACGAAGCCCATGGACGGAAGAGACTGTGCACCTGTAGTGTTTCGAGGGTAGATCGGAAGCGGAGAACGAAAAGGACAGAAAATGGGCGACACCGCTGAGGTTAGGCCAGACTTGCCGGATGCGAATACTCTTGGAAACGTCACCGAGACCAGGCTTCTCCAGGACATTCTCAAGCAGCCTTTGCAGCTTGCGGCCTCGCTGTCGCATATGCTGGGCGCTGGTAAGCCCTCCCTCGATGCGGCAGTGGTGGTATTGCGCGCGGGCAGACCGGTGATCATCACCGGCATCGGGGCAAGCTGGCACGCGGGAATGGTGATACAGGCGGAACTGCTTGGCTGCGGCATCCCGGCTCTGCTGATGGACGCTTCGGAGTTGCTTCACTTCGGCGAGGTGTGGCGAGGCGCAACGGTGGTAATGCTGTCGCGAAGCGGGAAGAGCACCGAAATCGTTCAGCTCGTCGACAAATGCCGCTCAAGGTCCGCGACCATCATTTCGATCACCAACCAGGTCGACAGCCCGCTCGCGCAAGGTTCGGATATTGTCCTGTATACCAATACCGACTTCGACCACGCGGTCTCCGTCTCAACCTACAGTTCGATAGCGTTGGCAGGCGCTTTGTTGGCCTTCGAGGCCACCGGTCACTCGGCGCCGGCGATACAGGATGAGCTATTGCGAGCCCTTGAGGGCGCGGCGGCAGCCATTCCAGAGTGGCGCCAGACAATTGACAGGTCGGGTTGGCTGGGTGAGGGCAACAGCGACACGTACTTCCTTGCTCGCGGCGCAAGCATGGCCAGTTGCCATGAGGCCAGGCTGCTCTGGGAAGAGGCGGCCAAGAAACCCGCTACGGCGCTCAGTTCCGGCGGATTCCGTCACGGCCCGCAGGAGCTAGTCCGGGAGGGACTGCGCATCGGAATCTGGATTGACGCGGAGCGCATGCGTAACCAGGATCTGGAATTGGCGCGCGACCTCAAAAGGCTTGGTGCCCGGGTGCTGACGATAGGGCAGCGCCTTAAGGATACCTGTAGTGACTGTGTCCTGCGCCTGCCCCCCATTGCGGCTCATTGGCAGTTCCTGATCGAGATTATCCCCATCCAGATTGCGGCCGAAAGGCTAGCGGTGGCATGCGGCGAAGACCCTGACTCGTTCCGGCTCTGCTCCTACATTGTAGAGGATGAGGGCGGACTAAGCCAGCCTGGGGAGCAGCTGACAAGCAAGGGGACGAAAGCAACATGAGATTACTGCCGAAATGGCTGTTGCTGTCGATAGCCGTGCCTGTGTTGTGGGGGCTTTGGGGAGCGTTGACGGAGATTCCTGGAAAGTGGCTGAACCCGTCCTTTCCGCCCACACTCGGCTACCTGGTCTGGTCGCTGACCATGCTTCCCGTCACCGTAATCGCGATGCACAAGATCGGGTGGAAGATGAGCCTGACGCGACGGTCGCTTTTCTATGGCTGCGCTGTGGGCTTTTCTGGCGCAGCGGGGCAGCTCATCCTGTTCTGGGTGTTGAAGCAGGGCCGGCCTATCTGATCTTCCCCATTGTCTGTCGCTCGCCCGCGTTCACCATCGTGCTCTCGTGGACGATCCTCCGCGAGCGCACGTTTCCACTCGCGCTCTCCGGCATCCTGCTGTCCCTGCCCGCAATATTTTTGGTCTCTCTGCAGGAGCCGTCCAGCAGTCCTGTCCATGGCAGTATTTGGCTGGTGGGAACCATGGCAATCTTCTTCATGTGGGGCCTGCAGGCCTATTTCGTGAAATCTTCGGCCAACGCAATTGGACCTGAGGAGTTGTTCGTCTACATGACGGCAACGGGGCTGGCCCTGAGCCCTGTGGCGCTCTGGATGGGCCGAGGTGTCCGTGCCGGTTCCGTCGTCGGATTCGGGCTTACATTCGCCATTCAGTCTCTCAACGCCATCGGCTGCCTGCTGTTCGTGTATGCTGTTCGATTCGGAAAGGCGATCGTGGTAGTGCCCATGATAAACGGCCTGTTTCCAATGGTTACCATCATCGTTTCGTTGCTGATGTACCGCGAGATCCCCAGCAGATACAATTCGGCGGGCATGGTGCTGGCTCTGATCGCCGTTCTCTTCATGGCCTTTGACGAGGTAAGGCACAGCCCATCAGAATCGACATAGAGGCAATCGGAATCTGTTTGATTGCTTTCCCAGCCATTCAACAAAATTCTGAAGCATCGGAGCCCTCGTATGGCCGCCGTCAGCCGCTGTTATGCCGTTTTGGTTTCTTTCGCCTTTGCCCTCCCTGTCGCCGCCCAGCAGTATACTGCCGAATTACTCTCCGGCCTTGAATGGCGCGATGTGGGCCCAATGCGCGGCGGCCGAACATACGCGGTCGCGGGGAATGTGGCCCAACCCGACACGTTTTACATGGGCTCGGTTGGCGGCGGCGTGTGGAAGACGGAGAACTCCGGACGAACCTGGGTGCCGATCGCGGACGATCCGGTAACCGGAATTCCAATCGGATCGATCGGGGCTATTGCGGTGGCCCCTTCCGATTCCAACATTATCTACGTTGGCACTGGCGAGCCCGACATCCGCAGCCAGCACTCCTACGGAATCGGCCTTTTCAAATCCACCGATGCGGGCAAGACATGGCATTCGATCGGCCTTGCCGAAACGCGTCAAATCGGGAAGATCGTCGTCGATCCCGCCAACCCAAACCTCGTCTACGTGGCCGCGCTGGGGCATGTTTACAAGGCGAATTCCGAGCGCGGTGTCTATCGCTCGGCCGATGGCGGGGCGCATTGGAAGAAGATTCTCGCCGATGCAAAAGATCCAGACGATGTGGGCGCCGTGGACTTGGCGCTCGACCCGCAACACCCTCGAACGATTTACGCATCGCTCTGGGCAACACGCCGTCCACCGTGGGCGGTCTACGCGCCGTCGAACATGCCTGGCGGAGGTCTATATAAGTCCACCGACGGCGGCGACTCGTGGCAAAAACTTGGTGGCGGACTGCCCGCGGACGACTTCGTCGGGAAAATCGGCATCGCTGTAGCGCCCAGCAACCCAAGTCGGCTTTACGCAGTTGTCGACGACCTTGGCGCCGCAATTGCCCGTTCACTTCGCAGCGCCGCGACTCCAGCGGCGGATGCGCCGAAACCTTCCGGCGGAGTTTATCTCTCCGACAACGCAGGGGCCACATGGAAGCTGGTTAACACCGAACAGCGATTGTGGGGGCGCGGGTGGTACTTCGGCCAGATCTCCGTCGATCCCACGAACCCCGATCGCGCGTACGACATCAACACCGCGACCTATATGACACAGGACGCGGGCAAGACGTGGGTGCCCGTAAAAGGCGCACCCGGCGGCGACGATTATCACCAGCTTTGGATCAATCCTAAAGACGGCAATCGCATGGTGCTCTCAAGCGATCAGGGCACCGTGGTTTCGGTTGACGGCGCCAGGACATGGAGCACCTGGTACAACCAGCCCACCGCGCAGATTTACCATATTTCCGCCGACAACCGGTTTCCGTACTGGCTTTACGGCGCGCAGCAGGACTCGGGCGGTGTAGGCGTGAGCACCTGGTCCCGTATGGGCACGCTTACCTTCCGCAACTGGGAGCCCACCTGCCAGGCCGGGGAGAGCAACACCGTGGTGCCCGATCCGAAAGATGGGAACCTGCTTTATGGCAGCGGCGATCAGCGATGCGACCAGGCGCTCAATCTGCCTGCGCCCGCGGGAGGCCAACTGCCGCCATCCGATCCCAGCGACCCCTATCGCAGAACGTGGACCCTGCCGCAGGCATTCTCTTTGGCGGACGAGGCGCTTTACTACTCAAATCAATTTGTTTTCCGCGCTCGCGATCGCGGAAAGATGTGGACCAAGATCAGCCCCGATCTCACGCGGCAGCATCCCGAGGTGCCGAAGACGCTTGATCCAGCAACCGCCAAAGACATCGATCAAACGATGACCGACCGGTTCGGCGTGGTGTATACCATCGGCCCCTCGCCGCTGGACGCCAGGACCATATGGGTTGGCACCGACGACGGCCTCATCCATCTCACGCGCGACGACGGCGCGAATTGGAAAGATGTGACGCCGCCGGCGATGACCGCATGGAGCAAGGTCTCTCAGATTGAGGCCGGCCACTTTGACGTGGAGACGGCGTATGCATCTGTCGATCGCCATCGCCTGGCCGACGATCACCCCTACATTTACCGCACTCACGATGGCGGAAAGACCTGGAAGAACGTCTCCGACGGAATTCCGGAGGGCGCCTTTGTGAACTCGATCAAGGAGGATACGGAGCAAAAGAGGTTGCTGTATGCGGCGACAGAGCTGCGCGTGTATGTTTCCTTTGACGATGGCGACCACTGGCTGCCTCTGCAGCTCAATATGCCCGTCACGTCGGTTCGCGACATCGTTGTGCACGGCGACGATCTTGCCGTGGCGACATTTGGCCGGGGCTTTTGGGTTCTTGACCAGATGACGCCGCTGCGCCAAATCGCCGCACGCGGCAGGGAGATCGAGTCTGCCAGGGCTTACCTGTTCTTGCCTGGAGAAGCGCTGGCCATTCGCCAGGGCAGCCAGAATGGCACACCGCTCCCGCACGAAGAGCCGCAGGAGAAGAATCCGCCCGCGGGCGTGATGGCGTATTACTGGCTGAAGACCACACCCAACGGCGTGGTCAAGCTTGAGCTGGTGGATCAGAGCGGAAAGGTGGCAGCTTGTCTGACGACTGATACGCCTGTGAAGCCGGTCGACACGGAAGCCATTAACGTGCAGGCCTATTGGGAGGAACCTGCGCCGCCCCCCTCGGCTGCACCCGGCATGCATCGCGCAGCGCTTGACGTCCCTGCGCCACGCGGATTCGGATTCGGTCGCCGGCCAACCTCCCCTCCAGTTGACGCCTGCCATCCAGCCGGCGCCCCGCCGGCTCCGCCTGAGGCTGCGCCTGCGCGCCCAGCCCGTGGAGTTCAGGGATTGCAGCCTGGCGACTATACGGTTCGACTTACTGTCGATGGACAGACGTTGACACAGCCCGTAACTGTCAAACCCGATCCGCGACAATTGCCGAAAGGCGCCGACGCTTTGCCTGAAGGGCACGACGATGACGAGTAAGTGTGGGTCTGTCAAAAAGTCCAGCGAATGCCGAGCTGTGCCGCAAAGGGGATGCCGACAGTAGTCCCGGGACCGAAGAAGTCTCCGAGCGCTCCACCCGCCAGTCGCAGTTGATTTGGACCAGCGATGGGCTGCGTGGCCGAGCAGTCTGCCTTGGAACAGATATCGGTGACGTTTCCGCTTTGTGCCTGATTGGACGGAACCGGAAGAGAAGCAATGTTAGTTACGTAATTAGCCCCGGGGTTATTGCGATTGAAGAGATTGAAGAATTCAACAAACGGTGTCAGAGCGCTGTGGTCGCCCAGCTTGAACGGACGACCCGCACGCAGATCCGCCTGGATGTAGGGCGTTCCACGGAACTGGTCTAGTGCCGTCTGGGTTCCTTTGATCGCGATGCGTTGCTTGTTATCGGCCGTGGTGATGGTATAGGGCCGCGCGCTTTCGGCTTGACTGAGTGTGCTGATTTCAATGCCTTTTGGAATCTGCCAGATTCCTGCGAGCACAAACCGATGGCGCACGTCTTCACCGGATGGGCCGTAATCGCCAGGGCCGAAGGAGTTAATGGGGTTGCACACCCCGTTGACGTAATCGAATATCTCCCCCAGAACGCAGCCCCATGTTTGAGCCTTCGAGAAAGTGTAGTTTGCGATCAGGCTAAATCTCTTCGATGCGCTCCCTTGTAAGTGGATCATAAGTGCGTTGTAACTGGAGCGATTATCGGAGTGAAAGATGTTGACATCCGGCACCACCTGCGCCTGAGTTGGGCTAGCCGCCGGCAGCAAGGGAGTTAGCAGATTCGTGCCGCCGGTATAACTATATGCGCGATAGCCATGGTTTCCCTGCTCGTGGATATAGTCTGCAGTCATGAGCCAGCCTTCGCGGAATGAAACTTCATACCCTCCGCTGATGTGGATGGCATAGGGAGTTTTGTACTCTGATGCGATCAAGTTTCCGTTTCCACCGGATGCTTCACCGGCAATGCAACCACGGTTCTCATTGCCACCCGGATTGGCAGCCGGATCGACGCAGGGGCCAGGGGCCGTGTTAACAGCCTGAAAGGCAGTTGCCCAGCCATTCTGCGCAAGGTCATTGGAATAGACGCCAATGCCGGCGCGGAATAGCGTCTCGCGGCTCGATCCGGGAGAGAATGCGACGCCAAGCCGGGGCCCGAATTGCTCGCGGTCGTCGTGCGGCGCGCCGTTGACCAGAGGAATATTGAGAGCCCGAAGCGTGGCGTTTGCAGGGTTTGAAAGCTGGGTGCGTCCCGATCCGTCAAAAAGGCCGAATGACGCGCCGTAATGAAGGCCGTAGTTGACAGTCAGATTCTCTCTGATGCGCCATGAGTCCTCAGCATAGAGAGCCATGCGCTGAACATTCTGAGAGAAGCCCCCACCGAGGTTCGAAGTGGAAGCACCGGCCTGCCTATCGGCCGTGAATTGGGCCAGATTGGCGGGGTCGGCAAGATAGTAAGTGGGGTTTTGCGGAAACTGATAGAGGGTCTCGTTGTTATTGGGGAACGCGCCGCCCAGTACCGGTTCATGGATAAAGTTGACGCCAACCTTGATCGCGTGGCGCGAGCGAGCATTAGTTAAGTCATACCGCAGTTGGTATTTCTGCTGGCTTCGCTCGGAAGGGAAGAAGGTGATAGGCGTTGCGAATTGATTGTCGCCGAAGGTTTCGAACCCGGAGACTGTGAGCGCAGTAGAACTGAACGGGAACGCCAGCGCAAAGCCCAAATCGGAGTTGCGTTTCTGTGTCAAATGAAAGCCACTTGCGCCGAGCACGAGTCGTCCCAGCCAAGTGGGACTGAAGATCGCTTGATTGTTCAGCGTCATGTCAAGGTAATTGTTGTGCGTTGACAGGCCCGTCGAGGGGAGCGTCCCCTGTTCGACCAGATTGTTATGGGTGATGTAGTTATCGAACGAACCACGCAGGAACCATGAAGACTTGGAGGACTGCGCCCAATCCACGCGCATGGAGCCGAAATAATCGCGAAACGGAATGGGCACAACCTGCGGAATGGGAATGGAAGCAACGCTGGGAATGAGACCGTCGGCCGCAATCGCGGCCAGGGCATCGAATTGCGCAAGGTTGGCGGGGCTGTAAGCGACTCCGGCGTTTTCGCGAACCTGCTCAAAGGCCGCGAAGAACCATAGCTTTTTTCGCTGAAGTGGGCCGCCCAGCGTGCCCACATAATGCTGCCGGGAGAATGGCGACTTGGGGTTGGGCGCGGGGTTTTCAATTGGGAAGCGTGCGTTGAGGGCTGCGGCGCGTTCGTAAAAGGCTGCGCCTCCGTGCCAAACATCGCTGCCGCGCTTGGTGACAATCACGACGGACCCGGCAGTAGCGCCGCTGGTATCGGCGTCTTCCTGGGCAGTGCGGACAGAGAACTCCTGAATGGAATCAGGCGAGAAGTTTTGCAGAAACCCGCCGATGTAATCGTCCGAATTGTCGCCGCCATCGACCGATAACTCATTGTTCAGTCCCGAGCTCCCTCCGGTGGAGACGGCGGTGATGCGAGCCTTTGTTGGGTCTGAGGGCTCCACCGGCTCGGTGCCCGGGGCGAGATAAGCGATGTTCGCGAAGCTTCGCTCCGCCAGTGGGAGGGTATCGAGATCGTGGGACGATATTACAGCCTGGTGGACCGGGCTGGCTCGGTCAATGACCTGTGTGGAGATCGATGAGCTTTGTGCCAGGACGCCAACGGTCTGCCGCACGAGCGAAGGCCGCAGAGTGACGATGATGTCTTGAATGCTGCTGACCTTAACGGAAACATCAGCAATGGCGCCTTCAAAGCCCTGCGCGGAAACCGCGACGCTATAGTCTCCCGGGGCCAGGTCGTCCACTCGAAATAATCCGCGCTCATCACTCAGAACGCTGCGGGCCGTCCCATTCCCCGCCGCGCGAATGGCGATCGTCGCCGAGACGATTCGCGCTTGGCTTGAGTCCTGCACGGTGCCGCGCAACGATCCCCCGACGCTTTGGCCGCCTGACGCAGCCGCCGCGAGAAACAACCCGAGAAGGACCGCAAGTTTCATCACTGATTGGTGTCTTTCCAGGCAAATACAACTAGCGATCGTTCAGAAATGACTCAAGGACACTACGATACTTTTCCGGCTCTTCATAGGAAGGCAAGTGTCCGCTCTTCTCGAAGAAGACAATCTTTGCGCCGGGAATTGCGTGCGCCATCCGCCACGCGGTCAACGGTGCAACGTTCATGTCGTACCGGCCTGTAATGACGAGCACAGGAAAATGAAACCCGGGAAGAGCTTGAGTCAGGTCAAGGTTTTCTGTTGCTTTGGAGACCGCCTCGGAGACCGCTGGTTCGAACCCAAGGTCGCCCATTTGGGCCATGTAAGCATCGCGCTTTTCGGGCGAGTAGAAGATCATCTTGAAGTGATTCCGAAGCCCGGCGCGCGCCGCGGCATCGGGATTTGCCTTCAGACTCTTCTCCTCTTCATCCGTCTGTTGTTCGACGTCGGGATACGTCTGCGGCAACAGGTGCACGATATCCTTCCATGCGGGAGGGGCCGAATCGGAGAGGATCATCTTTGCCACATGCTGCGGATGCGCGGTCGCGTACGCCATGACGAGCATGCCTCCATAGGAGTCTCCCACCAGCGCAACCTTCTCCAATCGAAGATATGCGCGAACCGCCTCCAGATCTGCTACCTGGGCATCCATGTCTTGCGATGCGCCGTTCTGGATGTGTCGAGAGGCACCCGTGCCGCGTTGGTCATAGAAGATAACCAGGCGATGGAGCGCGACCTGTTGCCACATGTCATTCATCATCATGTACGCGTGCGAGAGTCCGGGGCCGCCGTTCACGGCAATTACCGGAAGCGCTCCGCCTTGAGTGCCGAAGCTCTCGTACCCAATATCGACTGCTTCGGTGTGAACCACTCCGGAGACGTGCTGAACAGATTCCGCATGGAGGGTCGCCGCAACCGCAAACAGAGCGACGGCCTGTGAGAGTTTGAGCAAATTGATGACCTCGGAAAAACGAACACTTCCAGAATAGATCGTGATTTTCCTTTGTCGAGAGCGTTTGCGGACCCGTCGCGCATTACCGGTGCTTCAATCTGCCAACCGGGCTCTCAACTCGGGCTCCAGCCCTTCTGCTACCCTAGTCCGCATGCGCCCTGAACTCCTCACCGTTTCCGCTCTCTTTCTGGCCACCGCATCTCAGTTCACCTCTGCACAAGCGCCCGCCACGGTTGCTTCGCGCCTTGCCGCCCAGAATGCACTCTTCGACGACTCCTGGCAGGTCAGCCTCAAAATGAATCCCACGTTGGCCACTGCTGTCGGCGACTATCGCTACAACGACCAGCTTGGCGATTACTCCCTCGCCGCTCCTGCCGCCCGGCACGAACGCGATCTCACCGATCTTGCCCGAATCAAGGCCATCGACGCGACCGGCTTCCCCGAGCAGGACCTCATCTCCCACGACCTCTTCCTTCGCCAGCTTCAGCAGCGCGTCGAGGACTTCGACCTGAAAGAGTACGAGATGCCGCTCGGCTCATCGGGTGGCGGCGGAGGCATCCATGCCAACCTCGCCGACCTCCCACTTTCCATGCCGTTCGACTCCGTCAAGCACTACGAAGATTACATTGCAAGACTCCACGCAATCCCCAAGGCGCTCGTTCAGACCGAAGGGGTTCTCCGCGCCGGCGTGAAAGATCACCTCGTGCCCGTCCACTTCATCGCTGAAAAGATTCCCGCGCAGGCCGAAGGGGTCGTCACCGCTAATCCCTTCATCCTTCCGCTCAAGAAATTTCCAGCCAGCTTCTCCGAGGACGACAAGAAGCGCTTCACCGACGAGATCACCTCTACCGTCAACAACGAGGTATTCCCGGCGTACAAGCGGTTCGCCGCCTTTATCACCACGGACTACATCCCCTACACTCGCACTACGCTCTCCGTCAACTCCCTTGGAGGTGGCAAACGCCGCTACCAGGCCACCCTCCGCCGGTTCACCACCACCGACCTCACCGCCGCCCAGATCCACGAGATCGGCCTCAAGGAAGTTGACCGGATCACGGGAGAAATGCTGGCTCTAGCCAAAGCCAACGGCTACAAGGACCTCGCCAGCTTCCGGGAACACATCGAAGACGACCCCAAATACCAGGCAGTCTCCGCTGACGCCATCGTCGAGGACTTCCGCAAATACATCGACCAGATGCAGCCGCACCTGCCCGAGCTCTTCAACCTTCTCCCCAAGACTGCCGTCACAGTCGAACCCATCCCGCCATTCCAGGCCGCCGCCGCTACTCACTACCAGGGTGGGACGCCAGACGGCAAGCGTCCCGGCCGAGTCTCTGTCGCCGTCTCCGACCCCACCCACCGCAGCTACATCAACGACGAAGCTGTTGCCTATCACGAGGGGGTTCCCGGACACCATCTGCAGATCACCATTCAGCAGTCGCTGACCGGTCTGCCTGAGTTCCGCAAGCACGGCGGAAACTCTGCGTACACCGAGGGCTGGGGGCTCTATGCGGAAGAGCTCGGAAAGGAGATCGGGTTCTATAAGGACCCTGGCTCCGACTACGGCCGCCTGCGTTCGGAGCTATTCCGGGCGGTGCGGCTGGTAGTGGACACGGGTATTCACGACATGGGCTGGAGCCGTGACCAGGTCGTCGAGTACATGCGCAACTCGCACGCTGTGGACGAGCCAACCATCCAGTCGGAGACCGACCGCTACATCGGCGGCCCTGGCCAGGCCTGCAGCTACAAGCTCGGCCAACTCAAGATACGGGAACTGCGAGAACGCGCCAAACAGCAGCTGGGGCCAAGATTCGACCTCAAGACCTTTCACGACGAAATCCTATCCGGAGGCGCTCTCCCGCTCGACTTGCTCGATGCTCGCATCGACCGCTGGATCAAAGCCCAACTCTGAACACGACATTGAGGGCGTAGGAATCTCCAATCGCCTGAGTTGCGGCATACTTTTCTTGATTTTTGCTGCATTCGTGGTGAAAAACGCACATCCGCATGCAAAGAAAAAACGGTGATGTTGATTGGTTTCACGGGATTGCACACCGAAAAGGGGGAGTTTTTGCTCACCGTGATTTGAATCACGTTGAGCAGTGAACAGTGGGACAGTGGACAGTGGACGGAGCGCTGGTGAAGAAAAAGTGAAGAAAAGCAGGGAACAGGGCAGGGTATTGACAACTTTTTGATGGTGGACGGTTTTTCGTGGCGTGACCGGGGGGGGGACGTGGTGGGTCGGGTTGTGGTGATTTTCGCGGCGACGCGGTGCTTCTACAACTCCTCCACATCGTCCACCCGTTGCAAAGTCGCCGAATGTCACAATTCAAACGAGCTCAGGCTGGAAACGCGGTTTGGCCTGGCGTAAATCGAGAATCTCGAAGTGCAGACGGTCCGTGGAAAGTGCCATGGGCCCTGAGATTGATCAACTGCTTTGGTGGGTGAGCGCTTTTGAGGCAGGAAAATGGTGAAGACCGGCTTGGGAGCAGAATCCCCTGCGGCGTCTCTCAAACTCGCCAAAAAGGCCGAGCGACCGATGTTTGGGGACTTTAGCCGATGAGGTATTTGCTCCCCGGCAACAGGGAGAGCAGCTTTAGCCCGAGATAGGTAATAAGGAAAGTAGTGAATGCGATCGCTGGAACGCGCACAAACGCATTCCCGATCATGGGCGCCATGCGGGTATGAATGGCGTTGAGTACGATGATGTGCGCCAGGTACATGCCATAGCTCATGCGCGAAAGATCGTCTATCAATCGCCATAGGAGGCTGTTGCCGCGATTCGCATGAATGTTTCGGAAGAGCAGGAAGAGTCCTGCTGTCATGATCGCAACGTTCAGCGTGGTGAAGTTCCACGTCAGCTCGAGGTTCCTTACTTCGTGCTCGTAACGAAGTCTGTAGAGAAACCCTCCGGCGGTAGCGGAGTAACCCACCACAATCATGCCGATTGCGAGCCAGTCGATGCGCGACGAAGGCGCCATCCAGAATCGCTTGATGTAGGCGGCCAGTACGGCATAGCCAATGAAGCCTGAGAAGTAGTAGAGGGTTGGCGTTGCATTCCAATAACACTCGCCCCATACCTCTGCGAAGAAGAGGTGAATGAAGGGCAGCGTCAATGTCACGCCCCACAGCGCCAGGAAGAGTTCCATGCTCTTGCGGCTTGCCGATACGATCCACGGCGAGAACACGGGTGCGATAAGGTAGATCGCCATCAGCATGTAGACGAACCACAGATGGCCGACTTCGGTGCCGTAGTTGACGGGGATTTTGGCGATGTTGAGCAAGGCGGTATGAAGAGTGATCGCTCCTTGCGCGTAGTAATAGAAGGCGTAGACTGCGCACCAGATCACGAAGGGAATCAATACGCGGGTGAAGCGCTTCCTGAAGAATTTACGCTCATCTTCGATGGGGAAAAGGAAGAATCCGGTAATCATGACGAACAGCGGCACGCAGACACGCATGAGCGAGTTTGTCCATCCCACGGCCCAGGACCCCGCCGTGTGGAGTACGGTTCCGTCTGGTGATATGTACTCGAACTCTCCGGTGTGGATCTGCATGACCATGTAAATCGCAATAACGCGCAAGAGATCGAAGCCGCGATGCCGCGTGTGGACGGGAGAAGCTGAGATTTTCAAAATATGCGGGTTCCAGTCATTTGAAAACGATAGTGAAAGCTTCGTTGGCGAAAACGGTGTAATGGGAAGCTGCGAGAGAACTTGACAGACCGCGTTGTGCCCCAGTGCTAAACCAGTTGATGATAAATCGCCTGAGCCGGTTTCCAAGTTTGCCAACCTGAAAACGTGCTATGCCCTATTGGCGTAGGCCCAAAGCTCCGCGCAGCCCGATCGATTGTCCCTAAGCCTGTTTTGCTTCGAGTATCCCGACGTTCCGAACCATCAGATTGTCACCTCCAACCGGGTATACCGCGGTGAGGATGAGACTCGCTGCCTCAAGAAGCGTTCTCCATTCGCACTCGTTACGCTCTTTACCGCCGGTAACAGCAAGCATGTTGAGGTCGCTCATCAGGTGGCCTTCCAGTTGTGGATCTGCATGCGAAACCAGCGAAGGAAGGATGAATTCAACGATCAACAAACGGCCGTTCTCCGGAATCACGGCGCGGCAGTTCTTGAGAATCGTGATCGCATCCGCGTCCTGACGCCCGTGCAGAACATGTTTGAGCATATACACATCGGCGCCGGCCGGGACCGACTGGGTCAGGTCCGCGGCCATCAGTTCGCATCGGGAAGAAGGATCTTCCTTGGCGAAGCGAGACTTGGCTGCATCCACGCTGGGTTCGAGGTCCACAAGCATGCCTCGCAAATGCGGGTTGAGTGAAAGCACTGCCAGAATGAGCGACCCACCGCCGCCGCCGAGATCGGCGACCACCTTCGCGCCCGAAAAGTCCCACGCGCTCGCGATGGGAGCGTAATCTTCCGCGGGCGCCGTGCCCATGACGGCGCGAAAGATCGAGCTAGCCTCAGTGTCCTGTGACCAGCGAGAGGGTACATTCGGATCGCGCACCTGTGAGGCAGGCTTGCCCGTTCGGACACAGTCGGTAAGCAGGGACCATTCATCGGCGAGCAGATCGGCCCAGAAGACGACGGCTGACCAGACGGACTTGGGCACATCCCTGCGCAGGGGTGTGCCAAAAGCAGTCAGCCGAAAGTGTTCGGGAGTCGTCTCCTCCGTCAGGCCGATGCTGGCGAGAGCGCGAAGCAGCCGGTACAGCGCATTGGCATCTGCCTGGCACTTTCCGGCCAGGAAGCCAACGCTACGCACCTCGTCTCCAAGCGCATCGGCAACGCCGAGGCGTGCAGCTGCACAAAGCACGCGGCTGCGGGAATACGCCATCGCCATTTCGACGAGCCCCGTGTTCGCCGTGACATTTCCGATGCCGCTGGTGGGTTGGGCCATGAGACACCTCAAAACCAATGTACCCGCCGCAGACGACCCCCGCCCAGCAGTAGATCCAGGTTGGGGCCCAGAAACGGGTTTAACTCCGATGATCCCCAGCGGCCTGTCTCAACGGGCGCATCGTTTCGCTTCGGCCTGCTGCCGGGTTGCTGGCGCTGGGTTCATTGCTTCCATTGGCGAGAAGGCAATTGCCGAGTGCGCCGCCGATGCGATCAGAACTCGCAAAAGGGTGGCATTCGGTCCGGCTCAATGTGCGACTCGCCTTGGCGTCAGTTGAGAATCACGCGCAAGCAGATCGCCGGACAAGGCCGACTTTCTGGGAGTTTCCCGGAACGCGGTTCCAGACCTGTTCCCCTCACCGTTGCAATCCAAGCGCAATTTCATCCTGTCTGTTTCAAACGGATTGCGCTTTCCGTGCGCTCTCGGCACGCGCCAGGAATTCCGCCATGTTCTTGTCCTTGGCAGCGTGATACGCCCACCCTTCAGCGGTTGCGTTCCAGCGATAGTCGCGAGTCGTCATATCGATACCGTGGTCAATCAAGAATTGCGCCGCTTCATACTTCCCTCTGACGGCGCATTCGTGAAGGATGCTAGCCGGCTCGTGCGTGCTCCAGTTGGTATTGATGTTGGCTCCACGATCCAGCAGAAAAGACGCAATCTCAAAATGCCGGTTCATGCACGCCCAGGCCAGCGCTGCGTCCAGGACGTGTTGCGCGTTGGCGGGAATCCAATGCAGGTTCCGCAAAGCGGCGGGGTTGTTGGTGGGGTGCTGCTGGCCGAGGCTTCCCAACCTCGGACGGCCGGCTTCATCAAACCAACCCTTCACTCGCGCGAAATTCCCTATGCCCGCCGCGTGGCAGAGATCGTCCGGTAAGGGCCAAATCGGGGTCAACAGAGGAAGAAGATGCGCCTTCCCATATTCCAGAGCGAACTCGAGCGCCGACGAAGGTGGGCGCCTCATCGCCAGCGCCGGAGCGGACTCCAACAACCGCGTGATAAAGCGCTCGCGATCTTTCAATACTGCATGCTCAAGTATTCTCACCTGCTGGGCGACTTGCGATTCGCCGAGCAGATCCGGCTCGTGTTGGAGCCACTGGGTGAACTCTTGGAGGTTGTCTTCGTCGATAGCCTGGCGTAGTTCGTTCACAACAACCGCTTGCCAAGGGCTGACGGCGGTCTGCCAGGAGTCTCCGCCCTGCGGCGCATGTTCAGCAAGGTAGTCAATAAAGCCGTTTCGTCCACGCCATTTCTCCACTCGTTCGCCGAGCGCGGGGTCGAGCTCGACACAACGGTCGAGAATGAGAGCAGCAACCGCCCGATGGTCGAACACGCAGGCAATGAGGAATGCTTGCGTTACCGCGGCGGCGTTACCACTGGGGCGGGCCCTCGAGGCGTCAAGGCAATCCCGCACACCGTCATAGTCACCCAGTGCCGCCAGAGCTTCGAGACTACGCGGCAGAACCCCCTTCCGCGAAAGGAGCTGCAACGCTCCCTTGGCGCGAGCGCGAATTGCGTCTTCCCATATCGCTGGGTTCGCGATGGCGCCAGAGTCCAGGAGAAACTTGGCACATTCGAGGCGCGTGAACATCTGCTCCCGGTAAGGATCGCCGCTATCGCCAAACGAGCCGGTGGCAAACCCGAGCAAGGATTCTCCGGAATCGCCGCGCCAGGATAGCAGCGCAGGATACTCCTGAATCAGTTGCGCTAACCGTTCGACGTTGTTGCCGTGAATGACGCGTTCCGCCTCGGCCGCAGCCCATTCCACACCCTTGCCTTCCGGGCTGATCACCGCCGCGTGAAGATCCTGCCAGCCTGCGAAGCCGTATTCTCGGGCGAGCACAAGCTGGGCGTCTCGCAGCGATAGAGGAAGGATGGGAGCCGGTAGTTGGGCGTGGACGCGGGCTAGAGCATCGGAGTCGCCATCGGCGAACTGGCGAGCTAGTCTCTTTGCCTGCTTCCGAATGGACTCAGAGGATGGGTGAGAGGGTAAAAACTTCGACGGGGACACAAAGCCTCCTTTCATATTTGCCGGTGTCCCGCTGATACCAGGCTGAAAGAAGGTAATTGCTGACTGAAAACGAAAACAGGTGGGATGCTTCCCTTGCCGCGGGTAGGAGACGCCCTGTAAGCGCACTTTCTCGACTGTATCCAGCTCCACCAAGCTTGTCAATCCTTCCCTTCTACGCAGTTTCACCGCTGAGCCCCAAGGCCTCTCATTGGAAATAACAGCGCTCCGCAGGCAGAAGTTGTTCTCGTTGCGCACCCGCCATCTTGGTCATCCTTGCCGCAACAGGATGTCTCTCGGCCCGTGCATTGGGAGGGCCGCGGGTGGTAAAAAGATGGTGACGCAAGCGTAATGATTCAATCGTCGCCCCAACGGCGAAAGGTTGAACCGCAAACTCCCGCGAATGCGCCTGCATCAGGACGCGCGCTGGTTTCCGATCGGCTGACAGCTTGATTTCGGGCTAGTCCGAAATGGCCCGCGAGAAGAGGGACCTGCATGGACCGCCGTACGTTTCTGCGTACCACAACTGCTGCAATGGCAGCGACCGTGCTACATTCCAGCGTCTCAGTCGCGGAGGAGAAGAAGCTGAAGCCGATGGCTCTCGGCTTGCTCGTGAGCCCGTTCGGCGCTCCCGAAGGTACGATTCGCCGCGTGCATGACCTTGGCTTTACGAACTGCTTCCTCTCGCTGGACGGATATATCGGGGGATTTACACCAGCGATCGCGACCGAAATGAAGGATCTGCTGGCGAAATATGAAGTGACGGCCACCACGGTTGAGGTAGTGGGGCCGCCGCCGCTGGTGTGGGACTTTCTGCGTGGACCATCGACCATTGGCCTAGTGCCTCCGGCCACGCGCGCGGCGCGCGTTGACGCGCTCCGCCAGGTGTCAGATTTCGCGAAGTTGGTCGGCATCTCGCAGGTGCAGACGCACTGCGGATTCATTCCTGAAGATCCGGCGGATCCGTTGTATCCAGGTGCGGTTGAAGCCATTCGCACCGTCGCCCAGCATTGCGAGGGAAACGGGCAGCATTTCCTGATGGAGACCGGGCAGGAGACGCCTACCACCATGTCGCGGATGATTCGGGATGTGAGCATGCCGAATCTCGGTGTAGGATTGGACACCGCGAACTTGATTCTTTATGGCAAAGCGAACCCCGTGGATGCGGTGGATATTCTGGGACCTCATGTGCTCAGCATTCACGCCAAGGATGGACGCTGGCCCACGGACCCGAGCCAACTCGGGGAAGAGGTGCAGATTGGCAAGGGGCTTGTGGATTTTCGCGCGGTGTTCACCAAGCTGCATCGTATCGGGTACACAGGTGCGGTGACGATTGAACGCGAGACATCGGGGCCGCAGCAGATTGAGGATGTGCGGCAGGAGAAGTTGTATCTGGAGAAGATACTGAACGAAGTGGTTGGCTGAGTGGGCGTTTTCATGGGGTACGTCTGGAGTTTCGCTGCACTCGATTGCGGGACTATCTTCGGGGGCAATGTGGTGACAAAGTACAGTCGGCAGGGCGAGGTACTATGAACCGTCGTGAGCTACTGGTAACAGGGTCGCGGGCGATATCGGGCATGCTGCTTGTGAAGTCGCACACAGCATTTGGCTACCAGGCGAACTCCGTTGTTCGGCACGGATTGCTCGGCTGCGGCAACCGCGGAACCTCGGTGGCGACATCGTTTTCGCAGAACACACCCGCACAGGTGGTGGCACTCGCGGACCTGTTCTCCGATCAACTGGCGGCCGGTAAGGACCACTTCGACAGGCTGAACACCAGTTTGAATCGCGCGACGATCGATGACAAACTCATGTTTCACGGTCCTCACGCATTCGAGCAACTGGCGGCATCGCGCGACGTTGATTTGATCCAGATATCGACGCCGCCGTTCTTTCATGTGCAGCACCTGAAGGAAGCGGTCGCATCGGGAAAGCACGTGTACTGCGAGAAGCCCGTGGGCATTGACATCCGCCAGGCAAAACAGGCACTCGAGATCGCGAAGCGAGTGAAGCCGACGCAGAGCGTAGATGTGGGTTTTCAATGCCGCCTGGCACCGCCCATCGCAGCCATAGCCGAGAAGATAAGGGCCGGCGCGCTTGGCAAGATCGCGACGGCAGTGGGCAATTACAACGCCCCGGCATCGACAGAGAAGACGCATCCAGGCATCAAGCCGGACGAATACCGCCTGCGTAACTGGCTGTGGGACCGGGCGTTGTCGGGAGACATACTGGTCGAGCAGAACATTCACATCATCGATCTTTGCAATTGGATGCTGGGCGCGCATCCGGTGAAGGCCACGGCCACCGGAGGTCGCAACATATTGAAGCACTACGGCGACATCTGGGATAACTACCAGGTTGACTTCACCTATCCTGAAGACATTCACTTCTCATTCGAATCGACCCAGTTTGGAAGCGATGGAAAATTCGACGCGGGGTTGAAGTTTTTTGGAGCAGCCGGATCCGCGACGGTGCCGTATTCAGGGCCGATTCAGATCACGGGCCCGCAGGCGTGGCAATGGCAGCAGTTCAACAGCAGCGCGCCGGGCTCAGGGCAGTTTGCAGCCAACGGAAGCTTCCTCGACAATCTGGAATTCGCGGATCGCGAGAAGGATCGTACGTTCATCGATAGCATCGCGGCCGGTCCTGCGCACAATCAGATTGCAGCGGGAGTGGAGACGGCGTTGAGCTGCATGCTGGGCCGCATGGCCGGGTATCAGCGGCGCGAGGTAACGTGGGAAGACCTTCTGGCCCACGGAGAGACGTACGAACTCGGATTCAGCCTCGAGCAATTTGCCTGAGCCAAGCCGGCGGGGGCACTTCAGTTCCTCCTGGTTGTCGCAAGCGTCGCTTCGGGGATCGAACCGGCATAGGTTATGCCTCCGGGCAGCGCTTTGGGCGCCGGGAGCTCGTCGTATAACGGTTGAGCCGGCAAGGCCACAGGATTCTCTTCAGCCACGGAGATCGCCAGAATCCGGATCTTGTCGTTCTGCGGCAGCTTGATTGACTTTGTGCCAGCAGGCGCATCAATCGCGTATCCGAACAAGTACGAATAAGCGTAGGTCGCGTTCTTTCCGTCAGCGTCGTGGTGATGATCGCAATACCACCCCAGCGGCGCGCGCTTGATGTAGGCCTGCTTCAGCCCCGTCATCTGGCCATAGCTTGCGTGATCGACGTCGAGCCTGGTGCCGGCCCATTGCCGGTCGTCCCATTGGCCGATGAAGCCGCCCCAGTCCTGAATATTGAGATCCACGGGCTTGCCGCCGACCTCGAATGTTGCCTTCTGGTCGCCATCGGCCGACGCAGCCAGCAGGTAAACGCGATTGAATTGACCAGCGGGTAGGTTGATGGTTTGGCCTTTTGCGATCAGCGCATTGGGCGAGCCGGCATTCGCTTCCGCCAACTTGAAATGCACATCGTTGAACGTGATTTCAGTGGGCAGCAGCTCAGCCGGCAGCGCATTTCCCTTGCCGTCAAATCCTGCGTCGGCATGCTGGCCGTTGTTGCTCGCAGTCGCGACATCGTACGATAACTCCACCGGTGCAGATCGCGGTGACGCAACTTTGGTCTGCGATGTAGCCAGGCGTACGGCGAATGTGCGGGGCTGGTACGCACTGAATGAAGTGATCAGTGCGCCCTGCTTCACACTTGCCGGACCCACCGGCTGTTCCTGCCCGTTCACTTCCCGCGCAGCCGCGATGGGCGCAGCGAATGAGACCCGTACATCCGTCTGAGGCCTGCCATCGAGTTCCACCAGCCGAACGATCACCTCATCGCTCTGCTCCGCTTTCTTTACGGCAAGCACGCGAATACGCGGGTTGCTGACTTTCAGAAGCGAGAAGGAATGCCCGAGTGCGCCTTCGTGCTTTGAAGTTTCGAAGGCAATCAGCGGAGCATTCAGCCGTTGTGCCTGCCAGTCGGTCTGCGCATCGCGCCATCCGTCAACGTGTCCGGCGATCCCATAGACGAACTCATGGTGCCCAAGATCCTGCGTCGCCTGGTCTGGATAACCGCCACGCACGCCGGGGGTGCGAATCAACGTCAATCGAACGGTGTGATCGTCGGGTTTGTCCGATCCGTTCTTGCAATCGGTCAGAATGGTCGCCCCAAACTTTCCGCTCATGTCGGTTATATCGATCCACTGATGCGACGGCACTTCGAACTTCTTCGGCTCTGCTGTAGGCCGCTGAATCGTCCCAATGTCCCAGTTGTACGTCGCCATTACGTTTGAGGCTGCCAGCGGAAACGCCGCTTTCAGGTTCGATTCGCGTGTATTCCAGTCGATGACATTGCCAAACTCGACACGCTTTCCGGCGTCCCCCGCGGAAAGCGCAACGGTCTGTACGAAACGGGACCCTGCGGTTTCGCGCGAGACTTCAATGGCGATACGTGCAGGACCGTTTTCGACTATACGGATTTTCGCGGGGCTGCCCACGAATTCCTTCGGCGCGGCCTGCTCCTGCTCCCAGTCCATGTTCCAAGCGGGCCACTGCGTGGGGTTATCGAACGAAATGGCAAGCCGTGCCGGAGCCGACAGAAGTTCCCTATCAAGCTTCTTGTCGAAGATGCTGGCCACGTCTCCGGCCTCGTTGATTTGCACCCGGTAATACTCGTTCTCCAACGAATGCACGGAAACCTTGAGGTGCGATTCAGTCGCGGTTGGTCCTGCGCCAGGATGAACATCGTAGACGGCGTAACCAACCGACGGCACGCTCGCCAGAAAGATCACCTTGCCATTCGATATCTGTGCCGGCACTTCCTTGCCGTCCGGGGCCGTTACGTGCACAGCCTTGGGCGCACCACCCGGAAAGCTGACCGTGGCCTCAACAAGATCTTCGCGCGCAATGTTCAGCGGATTGAAGACGACGATCGGCACTCCCGCAGTGGCAGTATTCAGCGCCGCGGCAACGCCTTCGGTGGCATCGGTCACCACATCCGCGAATTGATTCATTGCGGTCACATCGTCGTTCCACGCAAATTCGTACGCGCGGGGTGTTGCGGTTCCCGCCGCAAGATCGTGGAAGTGCGCTCCCATCGCGAGTGTCCACGCGTCATTCAATCGCTTCATGGGATAGGGGCGCGCACCCAGCCAGGCGGCGGCAATTGATGCCTTCTCGGCCGCATCCGCGAGCAGTTCTGTCTTTCGGATCCAGCGCTTCTGGTAAGCCTGCGACGTGAGAGAGCCTGCAGAGTGGTTTGTCAATTCCATCTCGCCGGTGTAACGCGGCAACTGCGCCCGTTCGCTCGGCGTAATATCCAGAAACATCTGATCGGCAGTTGCGGACACTACATGAACGGGGCCATTGCCGACACTCAGCGCAGGCCACTCCGGGTGCGGTTGACGGCGCGAAAACATTTGCCCCAGCGGCGGCAGGCTCGCGTTTCCTTTGGTCACAATCGCTTCAAGCCGCTTCACGGAATCTTCATCAGGAGATCCGCCAATATCGCCCGTGCCGTAGTAGTGATAGTCAGTGAACACGCCCGTGGTCTTGCCGTCATTCTCAACGCGCGCCGCCCAGTCGCCCTGGAATCTGCGTAGATCGTTCTCCTGCTTCTCGGTCATCAAGGCGTCATGCTGATTCCTCAGCTTTCGGAGGTCCTGCATGTCCTTCGGATCGGCAGTTTTTCCATCCTGCCGCGCCTGAGCCATTTGGCGCTGCACTTCGTCGATCTTCGCCTGCAAATCCGCCAGCGCAGGATCGGGCGCCGGCTCCGGCAGCGGCGTACTGAGATCGGTTTCGATCCCGCCGCTGTACGAGCCGGGATTGATGCCTGCAATCACGCTCTCCCCATCGGGGCCGACCCAAACCCCCACATTGAACGGTGTTCCCTCCGGCGTCTTCTCGCGCGACCCCGGCCCGCCTCCTGGCGCCGAAGAGCCCCAGGTGAGCTTCTGCGTCGAAAACCCCTTGACGCCGGAGTGCGCAAGAATCGTTGGCAGCGATGCGGGAAATCCGAAACAATCTGGCAGCATGTATTCCGCGCTGGCCTTGCCCAGTTCTCTCCGGAACCACTCGTTTCCGTAGAGTATCTGCCGGATGATGGCTTCTGCACTGGGCGCATTCACGTCTCCCTCTTCCATCGAGGAGCCGGCAGGAAACCATCGTCCTTCATCCACGTACTTCTTGACCCGTGCGAAATCGTCAGGGAAATATTCCTTCATGAACCGGTAGCGGTTCGCTCCGCTGAAGTTGAAAACGTAGTGGGGATATTTCTCAAACAGGCTGAAGTTATCCTCCATTGTGTGGCGGATATAGTCATTGATAACCTGCGGATATTCCCAACGCCATTCTGTATCGAGGTGCGCATATCCGACCACGTATAGCGTCGGGTCTTTGGTCGGTTCAGGCTTGTTCGAGTCCTGCGCTCGTGTCGCACAAGGAAGAGCGAGCATTGCTAGGGAAGCAGCAACAAAGAGAAGAGAGGGGGAGTTCAGCATGGCAAGTCTCCTGTTGGGCAGGGAATGAGCGAGCATGGTTTGAGTTACTTGGGCTCGTCGCTCTTCGATGGCGGCGGATTCGGGGTCTTGGAGGATGAATGGGCTCCGTTGAGTTTTTCGCACAATGCGAACTCCTGTTGCGCCCGGTCGATCGAGCCCTCCTTGCGAAGAATCTGCGCCAGTTTGTAGTGAAGTGACGAGATCTCGGGCGCTAGAGCGATCGCTTTCTCCAGTTCGGCCTGGGCGTCTGGGAGGTTGTCCATGGCCAGGTACGTTTTGCCGAGCTCTTCATGCGCGGAGGGATTCGCGGGAGAGAGCGCAATCGCCTTCGCCAGGAAAGGAACGGCTTCGTTGTCCTTGTGATCGTCGACGAGGAGCGTACCCAAGTTCAGGAATGGCTGCGCGTCGACGGGAGCATCGCCTTGCCATTGGATCGCCATCTGAAATGCTGCACGCGCCTGATCGTGGTCATTGAGCTCCTTCCAGGACAATCCGATATTGTTCTCCGCTTCCACAAATTTGGGATGAAGAGTCAGAGCGTGCTCAAGGCTCGATATCGCAGCGGTAAATTCATTCTCGTTGTACTTGGTCCGGCCCAGCAGATACCAAGCGTCGGCATCATTGGGCGTTTCGGAGACTACCTGCGAGAACCATTTTTCCGCATCGCTATAGTCGCCCAGGATTACGTAGTCTCCGGCCACAATCTTCAACTCATCGGCACGTGGACGGCGGAACTTCGCGCCGGCAGTGAATTCCGCTAGCGACTCCTTCGCTTTCTGATCTCGGAAGAGGGTGTAGCCGAGCAGGAAATGCGCGTCGGCAGACGATGGATCAGCAGCCAGGTAGTTGCGGAGAATCACCTCTGCCTCCTGGATTTTCCCAGCATCCAGCAGCGAGCGGGCATCCGCAGTGGGGTCTTCGGGTGTCTGGCTCAAGGCCGAAGCAGTGCACAGGACGGCCAAGGCAACGTACCGCATCGATTTGTGGATCATGACTTTCATCGGCACTACTTCTCACTTGCCGAACTGCAGTTCCCCAACGTGTTCAGCAATCGCCGCACGTCGTCAACTTGAGGACAATAGATGAGCGCCGTCGTCAGCGTGCGGCGGGCCGCCGCTTCATCGCCGGCTAAGCATTGCACGCGCGCCAGGTTCTTGGCCAAACCCGGGAGGTCTTGGTTACGGTCGAATGCTTGCTGCAGCAAAGCCTCAGCTTCCTTTACCTTGCCCTGTTTCGCGAGAAGAGTTCCCAGGTTTGACAGCGCGGTAAGATCGGCGGAATCGATTTCGAGCACTCTTCTAAACGCCCTCTCGGCTTTTGCCCAATCACGGCGTTCGGCACTGATGTTGCCCAGCGCGTCCAGTGCCTCCTTGTCGTTTCTCAATGTATCTCCCTCTGCATTGAGCTGCCGCCATACGGTTGTTTCAAGTGACCGGTCGCCTTCGAGGAGGGCTTGATAGTTTGCCATCGCCTCATCGCGGTTTGAGGTGTCCGGAGAGAAGATCGGCGTCAACACGCCTGCTGGCTCCGCGTCTGATTCTGTCGGCGAATCCACTCGGTTCCTGCGAATGCGGTGATCGGTCCAGGCCACGTGAAGAACGTTGCGCGCTCCGTTTCGCGGCATATGGCAACTGGTGCAGTCGGGGTTTTCCGGGTGATGAGTTGTCGCGAACTCGGGCCGGTTATGACAGGCCAGGCACTTTCCTCGAAAGTACGCAACCCTATGCTGCTGGTCCGGCGTGTAGTGAGGATCGTGACAGCTCATGCACGACATTTGGTCGCCAGTGGCGCGTTTACATGTACTCTGGCTGAGTTGTTCCACTTCGCTCACGGCGCGATCTGTGAGATTCGCTCCGGCTCGGACGTAATAAGCCAGGTAGGCGGAGATAGGTTCACCCGGACGGTAGTTCAGGGCAGAATGCCCGCTGCGCTCGATGGAGACATCTCCTTCGAGATGGCAACTGATGCAGATGGAATCGCGCTGCTCGGGGCCGAGCTTCGCCGGATTCACGATTCCGGTCTTGCCATTTGTGGCGATATGCTGGCGCGACTCGCCGTGGCACGCTTCGCACGTTATGCCGGAGTGCAGAAAAGGCAGCCCGCGATATCGGTTGATGGTACCTGCGTCGCTGGGCTGAACCGAACTCATATGGCATCTCATGCATCCGCTCTGCATGGGAAGCGGAGGAGGCATGCTGTCCAACTCCGCCAATCCGGGTTTCATGTCGTAACTCTGTGATGGCGCGTACCAAGCAATGGGAGACTCAAAAAGAAAATCTCCAATTGCATAGAGATAAGTCGTCCCGAGATGACCGGAGCCTAGGAAGTAATTAAGCGGCAACCCGCCCGCGTCGCTTGGCGCATTTAAGGATCGATAGCCGAGTTCACCATGATCGCCGCTCAAGGACACCTTGTACTCCATGCCAGAACGGGCATTGGCGAACGTGCCAGTCCGCAGCTTCTCCATCGCGAGACCGCTCGCATTGGCCATCGGAGTAGTCAAGTAACTGTGGACGATCTTTGCGTGGCATCGCTCGCATATTGCATCCGCTTCGCGCACCGGGGTCGGTGACAAGTTGGTCGGGTGAAGCGACGTAATCAGCAGGATTAGAAGCATGCAAATCCAGGGGCCGGAAACTCCGCATCAATTCGCTTTGCTTTTGATGGCGTTCGCATCATTAGCCTGTCCTGCGACAGCCGTACTGGCCTCTCGCTGGAGCTTGCCATAGGTTTGCATCTCCGTTTGTGCCTCGGCGCTTTTGCCCTGCGCCCGGTACACGGCCGCGAGAAGAAAATGGATGGTGGGTTCGCGCGGGCTTTCATTCTCCGCCATCAAGAGATCGGCAAGCGCTTCCACGTGCTTTCCAAGCCTGATTAGTGCACGCGCTCGATCCACGCGCGCTTGCATGAGCGTTGGACAGCGTTCAATGGCGCGGTTTAGCTCAGTGAACGCCTCCTCGCTGGAATCATTCGCTTCGAGTATCGCATTGGCCAGTTTCCAGCGCGCCATGCAATTGTTGGGATCGTTGGCCAACTCCGCGCGAAATTCCGTTTGCGCCGACTGCCATTTGCCCATGTTCCAGAACGTATCTCCCATGTGCATGTGCGTTCCCGGCATTTGCGGCGCCTTGTCGATGGCTTTTTGGAATTCGACCAAAGCCAGATCGTAGTTGTGCATGCTCTCGTCGATCTCGCCCGCAATTTCGTGCGCCACGACTGAATCGGGATCGATTTCGTTGATCTTTGTCAGCGCGTCCTCTGACAATTGAAGATAGGTTTTGCCTAGTAGATACCAGGCCTCCTGATTCTTGGGATTACGCGTAAGGAAACCGTTCAGGTGCGATGTCGCCTCTTGGAGCTTCTTCGCGCTAATCAGAATTTGCACCAGAACCATCTCTACCTGGTCGTCTTTCGGATTGGCGCGAAGAGCACTCTCGAGCAGCGGTCCAGCTTTCTCATTCTTTCCCAACTGGAAATAGCTCATGCCGAGCATCGCCGCGGTGCTAGGCATGTTGGGATTCAGTTCTAGCCCCCGTTGCAGGACCTCGATAGCGTGTGTGTAGTCGTGGCCGTCAAAGTAGAGCATGCCGAGATTGTTGTACGCGGCGGCAAGATGCGGCGCGAGTTTAATGATGGCTCTGTACTTCTCGATCGCAGTCGCGCTGTCGCCGCTCTGCCGAGCCGCCTTGGCCTGTGCGTACAGGCTCTGCACTTCGGGGGTGACTTCGTCATTCTGCTGCAGGGCAATTAGGCACGATGACGAAATAAGAAGCAGCCATGCCAGCAGCAAACATTGAGTCCATCGACACGAAAATGCAGGCATGCCCGCCCTCATGGCAGTGATTATAGTTGATTGACAATTCCCTGACGCTCGAGCCAAAGCCACCGTATTGTTGCGGGAAAGAAAAGAATGCCGGGCGGCCCGAAAGCAACCCGGCAAAGGTCAGGAGACCAGCATTTATTCAACCAAAGAGGCAGATCGGCATTAACGGATCAGAATTCAACCCGGAAAGTGGCTTGCCCCTGTCGATTCGAAATGTTCGAACCTTGCGACGTTACCTGTCCAAACGTGCTGTCGCTTATGTTGTTGTCGGGGCCATTGAACTGTGTTCGGTTGAAGGCATTGAAGTAATCCACCGAGAGGATGGCCTTCCATCGCTCTCCAATGTAGAAATTCTTCTTGGCATTGAAGTTCTCCAAGGCCAATGGGTTGTTTCTCATACCCCCATAGTTCCTTTGGGCAGTGCCGATCACATACTGGGTTGGGGTCTTGGTGAAGGCGGCGGGGTTAAACATCTGGGCGGAGCTTGCCTTGCCGGTAAAGTAATCGCGCACTCGGCTGTAGGAAGCGGTGCTCAGACTGACTGAACTGTTCCGATCCGGACGTTCGAAGCCGTTGGGGAAGGGCGAGCCGTTCTCACCGGGCCCGTTCACGGTTCCGGACTCGTAGTCCAGAATCCAGCCGACCTGCCATCCACCGACGAGGTTGCCTAACGTGTGGTTGTTGACGTAATGCTTGCCGGGGCCAATCGGCAGCTCGTAAGTTCCGCTGGCTTTCAGAGTTTGCGGCTCGTCCGCCTGCGAAATCGCCCACTCCGGCTTCTGGTTGTATTTGTTAATACCGCCCGAGGTGAAGCTGGAGAATCCGCTGCTGGTATTGTCCATCAGGCGGGAAAGAGTATAGCCAGCGAGGAAGGACAGGCCGTTGGTGAAGCGTTTTTCCACTTCGATCTGGGCGGCCTGGTAGTAGGTTGTTCCGAACCCTTCAAAGTTGTTGAAGATCTTCGAGTACTGTGGATAGGGCACAAGCGCCTGGGCGACGGTCGCCGACCCTCCGAAGTCATGCACGAAGTTTGGATAGGGCAGCGGAACTCCATCTACGGTTGTCTGGCCGGACGAGAATGTGTCTGCAAGTTGGGATGCCAGCGAGGCATCGTACTTGGGATCCATCTGGTCGATCTCATTCAATTGGCTGGGCAGATGAATAATGCGGTTGCCTACCCATGCGGCCGTCACAAACATGTTGTACGGCAGTTCGCGCTGCAGGTTAATGTTCCATTGCTGGCTATACGGGGCATAACCGTCCTTCTTCTTACTGAAGGCGTCGATCTGGTTTCCTGCTCCGAGCCCAGGACTAAACGGCGTGGGGGTAACGGCGGGAATGCTGTTGGAGTCCCAACTGCCGAAGGAAGAAGTAAAGCTACCCGTTGTGCCCCGTGTGAAGGAACCGGTCAACAGGTTGCCGTAATTCACTGCGACCTTGTTGGTGCCGTATTCATAGGCACCGCCATCGAGGAACGCGACGTCCAGCCCGCCCTGCACTACCATTTTCCTGCTCAGCTGGTAAGCAAAGCCGAAACGCGGGCCAAGATGGCCATAGTGGATGTCACCGCGACTAAATCCCCCGCAACCGGCACAGCTGCCGAACTTGCTTGCCGCGCCGCTTATGTTGCCATTCGGGAATGTTCCGGGGGTGTCCTGATTGAAGAAGACGATCAGGTTGTGGTTCTCAGTGAACGGCGCCTGAATATCCCAACGGAGGCCGAGGTTGAGGGTAAGCCTAGGTGTCAGCTTGATATCGTCCTGGAGGTAAGGGGACAGTGCCCAGTTGCGCAGCTCCAATTCCTGGGAATTACTGCGATTCGCCGAATCTGGAAGACCCAGAAGAAAACTGGCAAATGCGTTGCCATATTTTCCGAAATTCGGGTCGCTCGGATTCTGTACGGAGGTTTGCGAGTTACTGAAGTTGAAATGTCCGCCCTCGGTCTGCTCTTCGTTGTCGTCCTGGTAGGCGCGACGAAAGTCGCCGCCGATGTTGAAGGTGTTACGTCCCTTCGTCCACAGCCAGTTGTTCACGATGGCGATTCCGAGCTTGCGGTTGATCGACTGGAACCATGAGCCGCTCGTGCCCCAACACGTGTAGGTTCGGGCGTTGTTACACTGATCGCTATTGGGGCCAAAGGTTATGTTGGGCGGGATGTTCTCACTCGTCACCGCCCCAAATGTAGCTCCCTTGGTGATATTGAACTGGTTGTTGATTTCGCCGATCCAGCCGATTCCAGCGGTCATCACCAGGTGGGTCGACAATGCGTTGTTATAGTTCAGCAGGAAAACGCTGCCCAAGGATGGCTCAGCCTTCTGGCTGTTGAGCGGATTGGGTGCAAGCACCAGCGGATGGTAGTCGAAACTGTGTGTGGAGTAGCTGTTGCGCCACTGGCTGTAATGAATGCTCTGCGTTGACGTCAGCGTCTGGTCGACAACGAAACCCCACACGTGTTGAATGATTGGATTGATATAAGGAGCGAAGCTCTTGTTGCTGAGCAGCCCGCCCGGGCCCGAGCCCGGACGGTCAGGATCGGGAACGTACTGCAGAATCGACGAGGAAAGCGCGCTGATTCGTCCCGGAAGAATTACATTGCCCGGGAACGGCTGACCGGTTGTCGGGTCGTAGATTGGAATCAGGTTGCCGTTAGCATCCACAAGGTCACTGAAGTCGCCTTTCTTCTCCTGTACGGTTGGCACCGTTGAAACATCAGTGTCCTCGTTATTCTGCTTGTACCACTCCTGGCTGTAGTGGCCGAAGGTCTTGTTGCGGCCGTCATAGAGGTGCGGAATCCGGATAGGACCCCCGATGTTGAAACCGTAATTGTTCTCGTGATCCGGGGGTGGGGTAGTTTTGCCACCCCATGCCGGGCCGTTGAAAAAGCCCACCGAATCAAACAGGCTGTTGCGGTTAATCTCGAACAAGTCGCCGTGATACGAGTTGGTCCCGGACGCCATCTGGTAAGTCAGCGCGCCCTGCCCAAGCCCGAACTGAGCGGAGAATGTCGACTTCTCAACACGATATTCCTGCACCAGTTCGAATGGCGGGTTGAAGTTCGTTGTGTAACCTTCGGTTTCAGGCTGCGGAGCCGGAATACCGTTGTAGATGATCTCCTGTTCAAAGTCGACACCCCCGCTGACGCGGTGGGAGAAGGTGCTACCCGTGGTTCCCGGCGCCGTGAACTGCAATTGGTCAATCTGGCGGCCGCGCCCCGACACCTCTACCGGAAGTACCGCTACGACCGCCGGCTCGATCGTGCTCCCTAGCTCGGGTTGAGTGGTATTGAGCGCAATCGGGTTGGACGTCACCTCAACGGTTTCATTCGCCGCTCCCGCTGAAAGTGAAACGTCAATGGTTGCCACGGTGCTAACCTCCACCGTCACGTTCTCCTGCACAGCCTTCTTGAATCCGGATGCTTCAACGGTCACGTTGTATTTGCTGGGGCTAAGGCCTTTGAATGCATAGGTTCCGGCGCTGCTTGAAAGCGTGTGGCTGGAGGCTGAGGTGGCCACGTCGGTCGCGGTCACCTTGGCGTTCGGGATAACAGCACCGCTCGGGTCGGTGATGGTGCCGGTTATGCCGGCGCTGGCCTGCCCTGAAACAGTGCGAGGGGCAAGCAGCGTTAAGCATAAGGTTACAATTCCAAAGGCAATCCATCGATTTCTGATTGCCCCGTGTGTCCTGGGTGTCTCCTGAAAAATGCGTGCAGGGATCACTGGGTCTCCTTCATAGTGCTCCATTGGGTTGAAGCCGTGATATCGGACCGTGATTTCAGTGGGTCGGGGAAGCGACAGTTTGAGAGCCGACCTGTTGTTCGCCTTTATGGAATCGATACCACAACTTGTGGTAACGATTCCATTTCGCGCAACTATACTTTTGTGAAACCGTGCTGTCAAGAGGAAATTAGATCATTAAACCCTGACATTTCAGTGTCCGACCTGGTCGGAACCGGGTCGCAATCCATACAAAACGAAGCACCCGCGAGACAGAGAGTGAAACGAGGCAGCGATCATGGGTTAAGAGACCGGCGCCGGAAAAAGGCGCGGGCGCCGCTCTACTTGGCACCAGGGCGGGAAGCGTTGGGCATGGGCGGCTCATCAACCTGAATCTGCTGGTCTCCCTTGACGTTCCTCAAGGTCTGCACATTCCCGCTCGGCCAACGAACTTCGATGCTCGAAGCGGTGATTGAGTTGCCCAGGCCAAAATGCACCCGCGGGTCGCTCGCCGAGAGGTAGCTACCCGAGGTTGTCGCCGTCACCCATTGCGACCCTTCGGGAGTAATCAGGTTGACGACAGCCCCGATGCCATCCCGGTTGCTCTTGTGCCCGACGAGCCGCAACGTGATCCAGTGATTAGCGGTCACGGTCTCGTTATGAAGCACGTGGACCTCGCCTCCATTGGTCGTGACAACCGCGTCGATACGCCCATCGTTATCGATGTCGCCGATCGCCAACCCGCGCCCAACCCATGCCTCGCGGAAGATGCCGCCCGAAATCCCGGAAACGTCGACGAACTTTCCGCGGTCATTTCGCGCCAACAATACTGGCTCACGGTAGTGGAACTGAGGAGACACAAGGTCAATGTTGTCCATGTCGTGGCCTTGCGTGATCAGCAGATCCTTCCAGCCATCGTTGTCGTAATCCACGAATCGCACACCCCACCCAGAGTGGAGAAGCGTGATGCCTCCCAGGCCGCTGATGAGCGAGTCATAGTCGAACGTTCCGTCGCGATTGTTGTGATAGAGTGCGTAGCGCTGATTGGCAAGATCGGTAACTACTATGTCGGGCCATCCATCGTTGTCGTAATCGGCGAAATCCACACCCATCCCGGCAAAGGTCTGCCCCTCGGAGCTAACGGCCGCCCCTGACTCGAGGCCAACTTCCTCGAACGTCCCATCCGCCTTCTGGCGAAACAGGAACTCGGGCATGGAATCGTTTGCGACGTAGATATCGTTGCGCCCGTCCCTGTCGTAGTCCGCAATGGCGATCCCGAGCGCCTTGGCCGGCTTGTCCAGACCCAGTTTGTGCGCCACCTCGGTGAAGTGGCCGTTGCCATCGTTGTGATATACCAGCATGCTGATAGGCGGAAAGACGTCGGGATGACAGATGCCGCGATACCCTTCGCGATGTTCACCGCACCACACATCGTTCCAGTCCCACGTGACATAGCGCTCAACCACCAAATCGAGCAGACCGTCGTTATCGAGATCGATCCAGGTGGCCGAAGTTGACCAGCCGCTGCCTGCTACTCCTGCCTTTTCTGTAACATCGGTAAAAGTACAGTCGCCGTTGTTGTGGTAGAGGCGGTTCGATCCGTAGGCCGTCACGAAGAGATCTTCATAACCATCGTTGTCATAATCGGCGACTGCGACGCCCATTCCGTATCCGGCGCCCTTCAGTCCGGATTTCTCGGTCACGTCCTCAAAGGTTCCATCCGCCTTCTGATGAAACATGCGATTCCAGTCCTGGGGTGAACTCTTTTCCGGAACGAACCCAGGCGAAGTGGGATCAGCGTAGGGCGCGCCATTGACCAGGAATAGATCGAGCCGGCCGTCATTGTCGCAATCGAAGAGTGCAACGCCAGAGCCCATGGTCTCGAGCAGATACTTGCGGGTCGTATGCAGTGCCTGGTGCTGAAAACGCACCCCAACTCTCTGCGTGATATCTGTGAAACGGGCCGGGACCATGGCCTGGGATGCTGCGGGAGAAGGGTGCTGTGAAGTCGGCACGGCAGACTGCGGCCCTGCCGCGACGCCCCATCCCAGCAGGCATGCCGCGGCCAGCATGGTACTGAACATTGACCTCAGCCGCATCAGGGCCTGCTCCCTGATGCCGCAGGCTCCGTTACCGGGCATGGAAGCCCGCTACACAAAGCACCCGTAATGCCACGGCCTTCGGAAATGGTGAAAATGCGATCGATCGCGGGCAACTTCACTGTCTCTTTCGCGCCCGATGGCCAGTGAATCTCCGCGGTCTCCGCGTCCGTCGCGTCGCCCAGCCCGAAATGCGGCCGCTGGTCGTTGCTCGAGACGTAACTGCCGCCGCTCAGCACATCCTGCCTCTGCCGCATTCCGTTGGCCGTAAGAAAGACTGTTGCGCCCACCGCGTCACGCGGGCTCCTGGGCCCTCCCACCAGTTTTAATTCCACCCAGTGATGATGGTCTGGATAGACATTCCTCAAAAGCACCGGCGGGCCCTCGATCTGGTTGATCACCACGTCGATCTTGCCATCGTTGAATAGGTCGCCAAAGGCCGCGCCCCGCCCCGAAATAATCTGCGCCAGCCCGGTGCCCTTCACCGGCGGAACCTCCTCGAACTTGCCGTCTCGACTGTTGCGGAAGAGCAGGGGCCGCTGGCTATAGGACGTTCCCCAATCCAGCCTGTCGGCGGCAGGATAGATATGGCCATTCACGAACAAGAGGTCAAGCCAGCCGTCGTTGTCGTAATCGATGAATCCCGCGCCCCAGCCGAGAAAAGGAATCGATACTTTGCCAATGCCCGAGTGCATCGACACCTCAGAGAAACTTGTCTTGCCGTCGTTCCGAAACAGCAGCTTGGGCTCATCTGAAAAATCCGAGATGGCAAAGTCCACCAGGCCGTTGTTAAGATAATCGCCCACGGCTACGCCCATGGCCGCCACTTCATGCCCATCCTCGTTCAGCCCGAAGCCCGAGGCGTAGCTTGCATCTTCAAATGTCCCGTCGCCGCGATTGATGTAGAGATAGCTCAGGGTGGAATCGTCTGCCACCACCAGATCAACTTTGCCGTCGTTATTCACGTCCACAAACACCGGGGTGAATCCGTAATAGCGATTCGTCTCATCGGAAACACCGGCCTTCGCGCTCACGTCGGTGAAGGTGCCGTCGCCGTTGTTGTGAAAGAGATGGTCTGGTTCGCCCTCGATATTCTTAGGGCCACACATTACGGGTTCGCCGCGGAACTCGCAATAGGAAAATCCG
>Ga0207047_1037_pt1 | contig 33230 bp, 27 predicted proteins | sample Alteio_BWMinCont_67_FD_153302 | JGI IMG/M metagenome (GOLD analysis project Ga0207047, IMG submission 153302) | Enriched cells from forest soil in Barre Woods Harvard Forest LTER site, Petersham, Massachusetts, United States -... | ecosystem: Environmental > Terrestrial > Soil > Temperate forest >...
CATCTATTGTAAATTCCTCAGACGAACCAACAAATCTTTTTCATTTGATCATGATCATCACTGTAAGTGAGAATCTTCAAACTGTGATCCATCAATTGTTGCATAAGTTAACAGTAAACGAATCCACTTCCATTTGTAATCGTATCGCTACCAATGTTAATGAGCTATATATGACCGCGAACAAAACGTGGCATTCGAAAAATACGAATACAGCACAAACCGAATCAATAAGAGAATCATTCTCTGCATACTCGAATATGTCTTCAAGCATCACCTACGCATTTCAAACAGCACTGGACACAATTGCAGTTACATTCATCTGTCTTTTCGAAGAAGTCTCAGTAATCTTTGTCGTAAGCATTGGCACATTTGCTCTGTTCAAAGTGAAAAAAATATTATAATAAATCTTCTGAGGAATTGGATAAGAAAATTTCCGATATCTCGTTGGAGCATTATGTGGCAACCTCCAATGCTTTTACTAATAGGGCGGATGTATTGCATAACCAGCACTTCGTTGAATTGATCGGCAAAGATGCAGCGAATCCGATTATTGCTATAAACAAATGCCATTCAATTTGGGACGAACGCCATGATCTCTCAAGGAAATCAGACAATATGACAGCGATTCTCCGCGCAATTATAATCGTGAGTTTCTCCGGGTATCTATGGAAGAACTCGCAGGGAGCGCTCCTGTCGTACCTGTTCATTAATAACAATAGGTTATTCGGTTTCTTGAACGTTATGTCCCAGTTGGAGACGACGAAGAATATTTCTTCTGGGCGGCTGTCAAATACGTTCACGATGATCGAGGGCGCTATGGAGCGGAATTCGGTAATTGATGTAGTCCCAACCAGTCCCGATGAGAAAAGCAGTCTCATGAGGTCATCAAATGAATCGAAAAACATTTGCGCCGATATCAAAACGATTCAGATTATTGATATTAAGCAGGTGATTAATGAAACGATTAAGTTAGAGTTTAAGGGAATGATTGATATCGATTTGAATGAAAGTGGGATTATTTTGTTGAATGGGAAGAAGGGGTGTGGGAAGTCGGTGACGATGGATATTTTGGCAGGGCAGTATGACGGAAAGGTAACAGGGTCGATGACGATTGATGGAGTTCCAGCACAGAACGAATTCAGGGATTTGGATGACAGGATCTACATTCGACAGTGCATTGTGGATGATTATCTCGCGAATAGGAAAAAGACTATCACCTTCTCGTTGAGTGAATTATTTCCTAAGGCTACGAAGAGTGAGATTGAGGATTATCTTACGCATTTTGGATTGTTGCATAAGATTAAACACTTGGAAATGACGCAACCTGTGAGTAAAGATGAACGTGGACTGTCCCCAGGTGAGCGCCAAAGCATCGTTTTAGCTAGCGCAATATGGAAAGCAATAAAATTAAATTGCAGATTCCTTCTTTTGGATGAGCCTGAGAGAAATATTGATTTTGAAACGATTAAGTGGATTTTCGATAATATCCTCTGTGTACCAAAATATCGATTGAAAATAGTGTTGATCACGCACTTGAGTGAACTAAAAGACTATCTCTACGCAAAACGCGTGGTTAAACAAACGTGGCGCTATCCGGAAAACTCTGGTGGTACCCTGACCTTCATCATTGAAAATCACTAAAAGTTGAAAAGAAAAGTAATTGGGCGTCTTTATGTAATTTTTTGTTTATTAAATTGCTTCCAATATGTCGGAAACTTTGTTGGAGATGGGATTTATTGCTTCAGATGCAGAGCCCGAAAGTAAAGAAACTTCTGCTGAGGGCGACTGGGCAACAGTTCAAATTCCAGCGACTATCCCATTTTTTGGGATTTTTCTTGAAGTTATCACTACAGGGAAGACACCAATTGATAAAATTCGTTTTTCCGTTAAGGAAGCGAGGGAGACTGGGGTGGAGGCTGATGCTATGTATAAGAAATGGGATGAACTTATAAAAAAACAAAATAAGAGGCCAATAGTTAGGATGCCTCTGGAGGAATGGCCTTTAGTTCCGTCAGTGGTCAAGGGAGTTGGTGTGAAGGCATATGGGGGGTATTACGTTGATGCGAATGCGTTTGCTTATTTTGACGCAGTTGATACAGATGGTTGTGCGTATGATTCGCGGTTGATTAGGTCGAGGGGGTTCGTTTCTGAGGAGAAGCAGATTGTGAAGAAAGTTAATATCATTATATATTACATTAAAGAAGGGAGATCGTTATATTGGAGTGAAGCTGGATCGTTGGTGCAGAACTGCATGTCGCTTGAGAGTGTTAAGGCGGTTTTCGTTGGAGAGACAAGTCCATTTTTTTCATCGGTGTTAGCAGATACGCTCAGTAAAGATGTAATTCGCAGTAGTTGCTTCTCTTTGGAAGCTAAATGTGGTTTCCTTTTGAATCTTAATGTTCAAACGGAGACGAATCGTACTCTGTGGTTACGGCAGTTTAAGTACATTTTGGGATTGCATTAATAATATTTTTGTTTATCAGTTATATATAATGTCTTATATAAGAGCATTTACAATCGTTTTTATCATTGCTGTTGTATTTGTTTGTTCACTGTGGATTTATGTAAAAAATCATGAAGTGAATGCGGATAGTGTTGTTGAAGCTTTGAGTAATATTGATGTGAAAGTGCTTGATGGTAATAATTTAGAGGGGAAGAGACCTTGGGATGTGGTTGTTAGGGATAAATCATATTTTAATGACATGGTGAATAAGGGGACGATTGGAATAGGGGAATCATATATGGATGGAAAATGGGATTGTGATGCTTTGGACGTTCTGTTTGATAAAATTCGTTTTGGTAAGTTAGAAGATAAAATTAAATTTGATCATATTGGTGATAAGATTAAAGTAGTGAGTGCGTATTTGTTTAATCAGCAGTCGAGGGGGAAGTCGTATGAGGTGGAAGATAAGCATTATAATATTGGTAATGAGCTTTATGAGAATATGTTGGGGGCGAGTATGGCTTATTCGTGTGGTTATTGGAAGTTGGGGACGAAAAGTTTGGATGAGGCGCAGGTGAATAAGTTTGAACTCATATGTAAGAAACTTAAGTTGAAAGCGGGTGATAGAGTGTTGGATATTGGATCGGGTTTTGGCGGTTTGGCGAAATATATGTGTGAGAATTATGGATGTGTGGTTACCGGTGTTAATATATCGAAAGAGCAGTTGAAATATGCTGGGGACTTATGTAAGAAATATATTCTTAGTGGGAAGATTAAATTTATTGATTGCGATTATCGTGATATTCCTGAGGAGGAGAAATATGATAAGATTGTTTCCGTTGGGTTCTGTGAACACGTTGGATATAAGAATTATAAGGCGTTTTGTCAGAAGGCTTATGATTGTTTGAAACCTGGTGGGTTGTTTCTACTTCACACGATTGGAGGGAACACCAGTCAAACGACGACTGATCCTTGGATTGATAAATATATATTTCCAAATGGTTTGTTGCCTTCGATTAGTCAGTTGGGCGGAGCATTTGAGGGACTATTCGTGATGGAAGATTGGCATAACTTTGGCCCTGATTATGATAAAACGTTAATGGCTTGGGAGAAGAATTATAGGGATGCGGTTGCCATGGAGAAATTAAAGTATGAGAAGAGATTTTTTAGAATGTGGAGATATTATTTGTTGAGTTGTGCGGGGTGTTTCCGTTCGAGGAGTATACAGTTGTGGCAGATTGTGTTATCGAAGGAGAAAAGAGATCTGTATCATGGAGTTAGATAAATTAACTGACGAGAGCTATTCCAGCATTGGCTGCAACCCCAATGTTTATCCAGAATAGCACATCTTCGATTCGATCTAATTTTTTACAAATTTGATCCGTAGGCGTTTCATTTGATAAATTTCTCACTGGCATTTGCCGAGGGCGAATTACTGGTTGAATCACCGTACGTTTTCCTATGAGACTAAAACACCTCCGGGCAAGCACAGACGCCATTAGCTCTCAACATAATCATCATCTAAATCAATATAAGTATTATCCATTAAACATTTCAAATTTTTTCAAACTTGGGAAATAGAATGAATTTATCTTCCAAGTTATTTAAGATGGCCATATCTTCCATTGATAATTTTATGTGTTGCATGGAGATGTTTTCTTTTATGTGCAATGGATTTTGAGACCGAGGGAGAACAATATAGTTGTTCTGGAGGGCCCATTTAATTAAAACTTGTGCCGTAGAGATATTATTTTTCTTCGCGATATTCGTAATGAGTGGATCACCGAGTTTGTTTCCCCTGGTTAACGAAGAATGCGCTTCGATTATTATTTTATTTTCGATGCAGTACTGAACTAATTTCTCTCTACGGAAAAACGGTGATAATTCGATTTGGTTTACCATGGGGTACACCCGGGTGTTTTTCATCAACTGAAGATCACAGATACTAAAATTCGAAACGCCGATCATTAAACATTTCTTTGCGAGATATAAATCTTCTAGCACGGTCCAACTTTGTTCAATCACCTCGGTACACGGCCCATGAAGAAGTAATAAATCTACATAATCAGTTTGCAGGTTTCGCAGACTCGCCTCGAATGTCTTTAGAATTGCTTTGGGGCCCTTATATTGATCTTTAGTTAAAACTTTGGTGGTCAAAAATAATTCTTTTCTGGGGATTTTACTCGTGATTATCGCTCGTCCAATATCAGCTTCATTGCGATAGAGAGCTGCTGTGTCTATGTGTCGATATCCCACCGATAGCGCTGTAAGAGTCGCATTATACGCGTCATCTCCCTTCAACAAATAAGTCCCAAATCCAATATGGCATCAAGCATTATTCCGATAATTGCTATCGATATATTTAATTTTCTCCGTATGCTTCATCACCCTAAAACGATTCTTCAGACATTCACCGTAGTCTTCACCAAAGTATTTCATACAATTCGCATTAATCTCAAAATTAATCCTAGATCTAATCTGTTTTGTTGGCTGGATATCATATTGCTCATATTCAACATTAACTAATTCCCCAATATTTTTACTAAATAGTTCCAAACCCGCTTCATCTATTCCATTATGCGAAATATTTAATAGTTGGATTCTTGGATTGAGCCGAAGGAGTGAGATAATATGCATTAATCCTTCGTTACCTATTCGATTACATAGTTCGTTGACATCTTTTGTCGCCTTATGCATCCCACAGTAGAACATAAACAGTTTCGGGTGAGAAGCGAACACATCGCAGAATGCTTTTATGCCAACATTTTCAATCCGATTTGATCCTACGCTTAGGCGCTCTAGTTTTTTATTATTCTTCAATGAATTAGCTAAAATAATCGCTCCCTTATCACCTAAACGATTCATCTCTAACCACAGCGATTCGAGATTATCACACGTCAAAAAATAATCAGCGATATATTGAGCTCCAACCTCCGTGATCCCATTCGCATCCAAATAAAGATGCTTCAAAGTCTTATTCTCTCGCAACCCCTCAAAGACAAATTTAACACCTTCATCCAATAAACCAGTATTTTGCAAATCTAATATTTCAATAGTTTTATTCACACGGAGCAATTCACAAATCTCTTTTGCTCCTGTGGGCCCTAGCGGATTCCTCTTCAACCATAAACTGCTGCAAACACAATCATCCCTCAATCCCTCAACTAACAATTTCATCCCCAGATGATCAATATTATTTCCCGCTAAATACCACGTTTTAATTTTCGATACTGATGGATCTTTAATATGATCACTGATATCTTTCATTCCCGCAACACCAACGATATTATTCCCCAATAGAAAATGCTCAACGTACTTATTATCCTTTATACTTGACATTAAACCAGATAGCTTCGGAATAACCTGTTTGCACAAATCAATACGGCCATCTGGATAAAAAATACCCCGCTTAAATTCTTTTTCCTCGGAGACTTGTTTATTCTCTTTTAGGTAGTCGAGGAATTCTTTAAAATCTGCTTCGTCTGATGTGGTAACGGGCATAGGCTTTGGTTCGGTTATATGGTCTGATATTCGGCGAGTTTTTAATTCGCACCATAACTTCTTTTGTTTTCCGCCTCGGGCAATGCCATATTCGTCTGTCTCCCATGCCTTCTTCTTTGCCTCTTCCTCCAATGGCAACAGACGCGCCTTCAATTTGCCAATAAACTGTGAATATAAAACATATGAATTCATTCGTTCTTCTCTTATTTCGACATTAGCAGGTGGAAACAAGTTGAAACAGATCTTGTGAGCTAATTTTGTTTTCCTATCATGAACGTAATTAATGTGGGGAAAAGCGAAAACACATGTAGAAATATTTCCCGAAGAATCATCTGTTTTAACCTGAGCAACCATCTTCGAGGCTAATTCATCAATGCTATCGTTATCCATATTCAATGCATCAGAAACGAGATCTTTCCATTTCTTTATATCCAACATCGCAGCAGCATACAATTCTTTCGCCTCCATTTTACTGAACTTTACTATACGCTATAATGACTCAACCTCTGATATATTCATCTTTTTCATAAAAATTGAATCTATTTCACGTGAGACGATTTATTATTTTGTGTTTGAGATTAAGGGAGGATGTTTGATGATGTGACGCAAACGATATTGTGGTTGTGGAATCCAATTTTATATTCGGAGATGCCAGTGGATGTGATTTATAGTGTGTTGGGTTCATTGAATGAGAGATCGCTTGTGTATCCGTTGGGGAAGTCACTATATTTGAAAAATTTGTTATATGTGTTGGTGAATAAGTTTGGGATGGATGTGGTGAGGGTGAATGAGGTGTTAGTGAGTGTGGTGGCGTGTGCTGTGGATGAAAAATTAGTTGCGTTGGTGTTTAGAAATTTGTCGAATATGAAAATCGTAGATGTGTGGTCAAAAGAAATATTTGAGATTTATATTGTGCCGTTTGTGAAGAAATTAAAAGAGGTTGTTCCTGTTGTGGTTAGTAAGAAAGATTTGATGATCCACAAGGGCTATCCCGAACCGCACCCAATTGATGGGATGGTGTCGTTGGAGTTGATGGAATGCTATTATAAGGGATGTCATAGGTTTTTTGGTAGTATTGAATCATTGAAGGGGCATTTGATAGATAATAATGCGTATATTCATGGGATGCATAAATCACATGAAAATATTACGTGCGTCGAAATTGGTTGGGGTTATAAATCCCCTGTGGAAATTATAAAGAAGAATGGTTTGACTCAGTGCCCAGCGTTGATTTGTAATAAGAAGAATCAGGTGTTTACTACGGATGAGCTCGTTTATCATTTTCAGGAATTGGGGATAAGGCCGTATTGGACAGCAGAGTGGAAAGCAAAAGTTGTTGAGGAGAAAGCCCCCACAGGCAAAGCTCCTAGTGAAAAGCCTATTGTCGTTTTAAATGAAATGATGAATATTATTGATGAGGGGTTAGAATCAAGTTTATGTATTTGTTGTTTGAATAATAGCCGGAATATCGTCTTTTTTCCCTGTAATCATCAGATTATTTGTTTCGATTGTGAGAAGCAGTTAGAGAGCACGAATTGTTTGATTTGTAAGGAGGTGATAAGGTATCGTTTTCCGACAGCATTGTGAAAAATTGAAATGTTTATCGCGTGAGGGGATAAGGGATTAGTTTATTGGGAGGATGATATCATTTTTTGAGAGAATTATTGGGACGGGGGTGAATCCTGTGAGAGATAGGTATTGTGATGTGGTTGTGGAGAGGAATGTTGAGATATGGAGGTTAGTTTTGATGGTAAATGAGTGCGCGAATGTATCGTGGAGTGTTTTGAGCGATATTTTAAGTAAGATGCATCGTCATGAGAGGGTGTTATTTTTTAAAAGGTTAGCGTTTCATCATTTAGTGAAATTTTATGGAAATAAGTATGTTCAGCATTATTTGACGAGAGAAGTTGTAAGATGTGTAGTCGACGGAAATAATGATTATTTGTTGCGTTGTGTGAAAAATGGGAAGTCGGAGAAATATAAGCCTTTGGAGATTACAAATAGGGTTAGCTTGAGTTATAATTTCGTTTTGCAGAGGTTTGAGAAAGTTTTGTGTTTGTATCCTGAGATTTTTGGAATGATTGAGGGTGAGCATATTATTTTGGGTGAAACGTTTTGTGAGAGTGCTTGTAATGTTGCAACTTCGCGTGCGAAGAAGAAGATAATTGATGTGTTTGTCGTGGATAAGGAACTTGGTGTTGGGGAGAGTAGGGGATTTAGAGCGTGGGATAAATCAGAATATCCGTTGGTGGGAAATAAGAGATATCATGTGAAAATAGATGATGATGTTACGGTGGTGATAGGAAAGAGGGTTTATAATTGTGTGCAGGAATGTATGTTTGAGAATTCTTTGATGATAGTTTATGATACGAGGGAGAGGAAATTTTATTGTAGTGGGTCGTTTTATTGTTATCAGAGGATTCAGGCGAATAGGGATCTTGTCGTGGGTGCGGGGGAGAAATATAGTAAGTTGATTTTGACCAAGGGTGTAATGAATACGGTTGTGCAGGGGATTGTGAAATGTTACGTGTGTAAATTATTGTTTAGAAAGAATGATGGGAATTTACTGGAGCTTTATCCCAGTTTGTGCATTGAGTGTGCGTTGGATAATTATCGTCGAAGGGTGGAGAATATTCGATTCGCGGGGAGAACGGCGCTGGTGACGGGTTCGAGGATTAAGATAGGTTATGCTGTGTCGTTAGAGTTGTTGAGAGCTGGTGCTTTTGTAATTGGAACGACTAGGTTCCCAATGAATCTTATCTATAGGCTCCAACAGGAGTTGGATTATGAGATGTTTAAGAATCGTTTCCATATTTATAAAATCGATTTCCGAGATATAAAAATGGTTGAGAGGTTTATTGATTATATTGGTGCGCGGTATGAAAATTTGGATATCTTTGTGAATAATGCGTGCCAGACGTTTACGTATGATGACTGTTATTATAGGGAAATGGGTGAGTATGAGAAGGGGGAGTGCAGGAGGTTGTGTTTTGAGCAGGAGAGCGAGGGGGTAGTTCAGAGGGTGTCTGCAGAGATGCAATTGAGGAAATGGCCATTTGAAACTGATAAATACGGAGAGTTGATAACCCGTGGGGGTGAATTTTGGACGAAGAAATGTGATGAGGTCAGTACGAAAGAGTTAGTGGAAACCAACATTGTGAATAACATTGTTCCATGCATTTTTATCTCCAAATTGAGGGGTATAATGAAAAAGTCCCCAAATGAGAAGAGATATATTGTTAATGTTACATGTAAAGAGGGGCAATTTAACGTCTTGAAGGACAGCAATCACTACCATACGAATGCGGCGAAGGCTGCTGTGAATATGGTCGTGAGGACTATTGCGGATGATTATAAGAAGGATGCTATTTATGTAAATAGTGTGAATCCGGGTTTTATTAGTTACGCGAGGGATACGAATGTGAGGTGTCCGTTGGATTGTTTGGATGCAGCGAGAAGAATTTTACATCCAATAACATATGGTGAAACAACTGGGAATCCAGCCTATGGGAAAATATTTAAGAATTATCTCGAAACTGATTGGTGAGATGTTACACCTGTATTGTCAGAGATGAATCATAAGAGGGATTCTCATCATAATATCCTTTGGGGTTCACAATGCAACGGGTGTTGTTGATTTTAATATTGAAACTACAATGAGTATGCCCCGCGAGCCAGTAGATGACACTATCTGTCATCAAATAATCTAAATCGGATGCGAAACAACAATTTAACTTACTTGTTTTAAATCTTTCGTGGATAAGTTGAAACGAAGGTAAGTGATGTGTTAGGATTATTATTTTTTTATCTGAGAATGCGTTGATGGAAGTCTTGAGCCAATTTACGTTTTCGTGAAATTTCTCCGTTATATATTTAGGTGTAATCAATGATGTAGTTTTATTTTCTGAGTAATATATGTGTTTAAAATCGTTGATTTGATATGAGGCATTAAAATAATTTTCCGGTTGAATTTCTGACCATAACGTTGTCCCTAGGATAACGAATTCGTCTTCTAAGATATAACTTTTATTATTCAAGAAATGAATGTTATTGTATTTTTTAACTATGGTTTCTATTTCAAGGTGAACTTCGTCGATCGTGAATGTTTCACCTGAGGAGCGCTTCCATTGGTAATATTCATGATTTCCTGCGATAAGGAACACTTGTGTGAAATTTTTGGAACATGCAGCGAGGAAATTATCGTATGAATCCAAATAAGGCAAACCCAAGTCTCCGCATATCGCTAAATATGGCGCCGCTGGAACGACGATTTCTTCAAACTTAGGCGCATCAATGAATTCTAAGTGGATATCTGAAATTACTTGGATAAGAGGCATTTTAATCTGAAATATGTCATGAACAATTTGATTATCATTTTAATTTTCAACTTTATAAAGTCAAAGTGCTTTTAAGAATAGCGTGATCTGATAATGCTTCTTTATTGAATGATTTTCCATCGAATGCTGTATCGCGAAGAGTTGTATGAATCTTTTTTGCTGTTCCTTTTAGGATAATCGCATGATCTAAATTTAGAGGATCTGACGCTGGTTTATTGACCAAACTAGCACAGAAATGATCACCACCCCAAGTTTTCTTTCCATAGAAATGATCGTCTTTTTGAAATATATGGTTCCAACTAGCAGCTTCATATTCTCTATCATCTAAATTGAAATCTCCTATGACTAGAGTGGCCCCACTTTTTATCTTTCCGATTTGTTCGATAATCTGATTCATTTGATTTTTTCTTGCGGAGATTTCGTCTTTGGTTGGTTGAGAAACAATCTCAGAATGTTGTAGATGAACTGGAAATATTGTGGCATAACCAGTCCCTATTTGAAAAGAAAATATCCCTTTTCCACAATATTTCGTTCTTCCGATTAGATGATTTTGATTAAATGGCATAAATGCCGCGTTAGAGATTTTAAATTTCGAAGCGACAAAAATTCCAGATGATGTTCCAATTGCCTTCGCTCCGATGTTGAAATAAAAGTCATAATAGTGGTATTTTAATTTTTCAGTTAGATAGAAAGCAGAATCTGTGTCGAATGTTTCGAATAGGCATACTATATCGTGATTTTCTGTTAGTATTGTGTTGATTACTGAATCTATTCTTGATGCCCATGGAATTACTCCTCCATCGGAGATCGAATAACCGCCTGCAACGCAACAAATATTCCAACTTAGAATTGTGAGGATTGTCGGAGGATCAGGTGGTTTCGTTCGTTGCCGGCTGTGAATGAAAGGCTCTTTTTGAAATAACACTCCAAAGAAACGAAGAATTATTCCAAGAAGGGCAAGAATAAGAATTATCGGAGAGAATAAAATTATTGCTGCACGTATTGAGAAATTTAATCTTGTTTTCGTGGCGAAGGAGTACCATATGTATTCGTGCACTTTACAAATTGGATTGCTACATAACGAAGCAATCCTGAAAATCATTGAAGTGTATTTTAAAAGGATTAATGCGAGGAACAATTATTTTTTAATTCAATTTTATTCGGCTAAAATAATTTTTAGAACGTAAACGATCATATCAATAATCCGTGTGAGAAAGATCAACGTAAAACCACATATCGCGACAAAGATAATATTCATCGCTGCGGCATTTTTTAATATTTTTGATGCCTCTTTAGGGATTATTTTTGTCCAAAGAGATGGTGGTTTGGTTAATAGAGGTGTATTAGATACGCATCGGCGAATCATCGGTGGTTTATACGGAATAATTCTCAATTGATGCGGGAATATTAGATTTTTATTACATGGTGGCCGTAAGGGTAGTCTTATTTGCCTCGCGATCCTTGATAAACGAAACATGATTAATGATAAGGGGCATATTCTTTCAAATATTAGAATAACTGTATATTTCAATTTTATTAGAAAAATTGATTTTGGGTTTGTTTTGGATGTTCATTGTGTTTTGGATATTTAGGAGAGATGAAATGGCCGTTGAAACCTATTATGAAGTTCCGCTGAAGGCTCCGATGCTAAAGTTTTTTGCTGATGCGAAAGAGCTATTCAAAATAAATTTTCCGCTTGAAGTTAAAGGATATAGACTAAAGGAGAACGAAGATGAAAAAATGTTTGAAATGCATGCGAACTCGGCTCACACGGTAATATGGATTAGAGCGACTGTTGTCGATATAGGAATGGCATTCTATTGTTATCGAGCTGTAGGAATATGTCAAATTTACGTGAATAATGGCAAAGATGCTCCGCTGATTTTATACACGGTGATGATGAAAAAAATTTTTACACATTGCATAAATAATGATATTAAAAGTATTGCTGGTGCGTATATGTATAAATTTTTTAAGAAAACATATGATAAATATGATTCCGTTGTTCATAAACTGTTAACAGATGCATTGTTGATGCGCGGATATGAACTTGAATATAAACTATTTATTAAGGCGGATAAGATTATCTATGAAGTTGTTTTGAAGAATTCCAAGAAAACGTTGTCGGCTGTAATGGAATTAAAATATGCTGTTGGAATGAGTTGGAAGGAGACAGTGAATAATTTCATTCAGCTGATGTTGGACGTTAATTATAATAAGTACACTATCAGCGGAGGAGCCTCAACTCTGATTGAACCCGTGAAAAAATTGAAATAATACTGAGTTGATCATTGAATAAAATATTTAAGATGCACGATTATTTGAAATGCATAGGACAGCCCAACTATTTTCACAACGTATCGTTCGAAATGTGGGAACACGACATTTTGCATCTGTGTCTCGCGCCACGGTTTTGCCAATGATGTTTTCTCCTATGATTAAACCCCAACGACGTAGTGATTTGCCCCTAATTGGTAAATGTCAGTCATTCCATCATTTGGGTTTCGTACCTAAGCCTAATATGATCCTAAAGCGCGATTTGACTGGCGGTGAACCTTATGTAATAGCCGCGGCCTTCCTAACGGGAATCGGCGTCATGAACAGCATAGACGCCGCTTCAAACGGAAATTATCCGCTCCTCGTTATGTCAGGTTTAACAATATTTTTTGGACTATCAACCATTGCCATATCTTTTTCATAAAATTTGAATAACAAATCTACAGAATGATCATTATCTAAACCTAGAAATAAAATGGATGAAATAACCCTATTACTAACTCTCCCAATTGATTTACAGTATATTATTACAAGCTATTATCATCAGATAGGATTCATATTTAGGGATACGGAACACGTAAAATATGACTGGTTTAAGTTATATAAATTTAATTTTGACGTATCATATTCCAAAACCACTTATACAAATTCTGATCTAAAAACAATATATTTAAGAAAATGTTCATCTACTATTAGTTGCGGATATGTTTTCTCTATTCTAAAACAATTGGGGGGAACATTAATGTTTTGTGGAACGAATAAGTTTGACACTGATAAAGATGATTGTTTAACAAAAATAACTCTTTTTAATGAAAAAGATGGAATGCCAAAAAATATAGCACGAATAATATCAGGAAGTCAAGCGACAATAATTCAATTAACAGATGGAACATTAATGAGTGGGGGAAACAAACACTCTGGGGCAATGACTTCTGGAGAGAAAATATACAGAAACTTATACAAAGAAATAGAAAATATACCTAAAAATGTAGTAGAAATTGCATTTGGAGAACTTCACGCGATAATTAGATTAACTGATGGAACATTAATGAGTTGTGGCAGTAATACTCAAGGTCAATTGGGTCAAGGTGATTTCATTAATAGAAGTACATTTGAAGAAATTCGTTCATTACCAAAAAATATAGTACAAATAGTAAGCGGATCTACCCATACAATGATTAGATTAAGCGATGGAACATTAATGAGTTGCGGAGCCAACAGTGGTGGTCAATTAGGACTCGGGGATAAATTGAATAGAAGACAATTCGAAAAAATCCAACATATCCCCAAAAATATAGCTGAAATTTATGCTGGTTCAAATCAATCAATAATAAAGTTAACAGATGGAACATTATTGATTTCAGGAATGGATTACTTTAATTCAGGTATTTGGTGTATTGACACCAACTTCAGAGAAATCCATTCCATTCCGAAAAATATCGTGGAAATTTCCTGTGGTTATTATCATGTTATAATTAAATTAAGTGATGGGACATTAATGGGATATGGTTGGAATTCATATGGTCAATTGGGTCTTGGAGATGGTATAAGGAGAAATACGTTTATCGAGATTACCGGAATACCGAAGAATATCGAAGAAATATCATGTGGGGCCTATCACACTATAATAAAATTAACCGATGGGAGACTGATGAGTTGTGGTTATAACGCCAATGGCGCATTAGGGCTCAAAGATACAGCTATCAGATACATTTTCACAGAAATAAAAATTGAATAACAAATCAATTGAATTTTATTAAATAGATGAAATTCCAAAAAATATTGCCCAAATTATGTCAGGAAGTGATTTCCTATTGAGCGATGTTTACATCGCCGAGCGTAGCGAGCTGCCGAAGGCGGGCATGGATGAAATAACCTTAGTCAGAGCTCTACCAATTGATTTACAATACATTGTTTCGAGCTATTACCATCAGATAGGATTCATATTTAGGGATACAGAACGAGTAAAATATGACTGGTTCAGATTGTTGAAATTAAATTTTGAGCAATCATATTCAAAAATCACGTATACTAATACAGATATAAAAACCATATATTTAAGAAAATGTTCATCTTCATCTACTATTAGTTGCGGTGGTGTCTTTACTATTATGAAACAACCGGATGGAACATTAATGTTTTGTGGAACGAACACGTCTTCTTTTAATAAAGATGATCGCACATCAACTCAGTTCAATGAAATAAAGGGAATTCCAAAAAATATAGCACAAATTATATCAGGAAGTAATTCTACAATAATTCTACTAACAGATGGAACATTAATGAGTAGGGGCAGCAATACCAGTGGGCAATTAGGTCATGGAGATAAAATATCCAGACACTTATTCAAAAAAATCGAAAATATGCCCAAAAATGTTGCGGAAATTGCTATTGGAGGGAGTCATACGATAATTAGATTAACAGATGGAACATTAATGAGCTGCGGCACTAATAATCATGGTGAATTAGGACTTGACGATTTCATTCATAGAAGCACATTTGAACAAATTCGTTCTTTACCAAAAAATATAGTACAAATAGTGTGTGGATTTGACCATACAATGATTAGATTAAGTGATGGAACAGTAATGAGTTGCGGATGCAATAGTAGTGGTCAATTAGGGCTTGGTGACACATTAGAAAGAAAAGTATTCCATAAAATCCCGAATATCCCCAAAAATGTGGCTGAAATTTATGCCAATTTGAATCAATCAATAATAAAGTTAACAGATGGAACATTAATGATTTCTGGAAGAAATTGCTATAATTCTTTTGATGCGACTTGGTTTGATAATGTCACGTTCAAAGAAATGTATTCCATACCGAAAAATATCGTTGAAATTTCCTGTGGGTTTTATAATGTGATAATTAAATTAAGTGATGGCACTTTAATGGGGTATGGATGGAATAGATATGGTCAATTGGGTCTTGGAGATCAAATAACGAGAACCACATTTGTCGAGATTGATACTATACCAAAGAATATCGAAGAAATATCATGTGGTGCTAGCCACACTATAATAAAATTAACCGACGGAAGATTAATGAGTTGCGGCTATAATGCTAGTGGAGAATTAGGTCTCAAAGATACAACCGATAGATATATTTTCACGGAAATAAATTATTTTGGATTATAAATATATATAAATGACTAAACCCAATATATTATTCATCATGACTGATGAAATGAGGTTTCCCCCTGTATATGAAACGGATGAAATCAAATTATGGAGAGAGAAATATTTGACTGGAATCAATCGATTGAGGAAGGGTGGGGTTGAATTTTTAAATCATTATGCGGCGTCCACTGCTTGCGCGCCGTCTCGGGCTAGTCTAGCCTGCGGGCAATACCCAAGTTTAACGGGAGTTAGTCAAACAGACGGTGCAGCAAAAACAGCATTTGATTCAGATATGTTTTGGCTGGATGCGAACACTGTACCGACAATTGGATCTTATTTTTCCACCGCTGGTTATAAAACTTTTTATAAAGGCAAATGGCATGTATCAGATGCAGATATTATTATCCCTGGCACACATGATGCACAGCCAAGTTATAATGATGTGACAGGTGTTCCCGATTCAAAAGAAGTGTCATTATATTTACACGCAAATCGATTAAATAAATTTGGTTGGGATGATTGGGTTGGGCCTGAGCCTCATGGCGGAAACCCACGGAAATCGGGTTCATCAGCAGCAATTGGATTATCCGGCCGCGATGTAGTTTACACAGCAGAAGTACTTCAGCTCATAGATCAACTCGATAAATCAAACATTAAAGAGCCTTTCTTTTTAATTGCATCTTTAGTCAATCCGCATGACATAGCGCTATGGGGGAACATAACCAAAGATCTTCCAATATTTAATTTTAAGGTAGATTCATCTGTGCCCTTTATTCCACCATCACCAACTGCCAACGAAGATCTATCGACAAAACCATCATGTCAGCAAAGTTATAAAGAACAGTATCAGTTAGGTTTTCAGCCAACTACAGATACGGAGACTTACCGAAGACTGTATTATTCGCTAATTTTATCTGCTGATAACAATATAAATTTAATGTTAGATGCATTACATGCTTCAAGATTTGCCGATAATACTATTGTGGTGATGTTAAGTGACCATGGAGACACGATAGGAGCTCATAATCTATTTCAAAAGTGGTATACCGCCTATGAAGAAGCAATTCATGTTCCTCTCATCATTAAAATGCCATCTCAGAAATCGAGAAAAATAAAAATGTTAACAAGTCATGTAGATATTTTGCCAACATTATTGGGTTTAGCGAATATTAACATAAAGGAAACGCAAAAAGAACTAAAAAAAACTCATAGCGAAGTACGAGAATTAGTTGGGCGGGATTTAGCGAATATAATATTAGGAAAATGCTCCGAGACAGATGAACCGATTTATTTTATGACTGATGACGATGTGTTGTTGGGACAGAACCAAACTACACTCACTGGAAAACCATATGATGCTGTGATACAGCCAAATCATATCGAAACAGTTATAACCGTACTTCCAACAGGGAAAAATAGACAAAATGAAACCTGGAAATATTCCCGCTATTTTGATAATCCGCAATTTTGGACAAATCCCTGCGAATCTAATGTATTAGTTCATACGACTAACGAGATCGGTAATCTTAGTGCGAGTATCAGCGTCAATATAACGAAAACCACAGTTGTTCCAGATCAATATGAGCTTTATAACATCACAGCAGACCCTATCGAAGCGAAAAATTTAGCTCATAGTAAGTTTGCTACCTCGCGTACTAAAAAAATTCAGAAATATCTTACCGAACTCTTAAAAGAGCAATCAAAGGAAAAGAGATTGTATCCTAATGGCTCAGCCCCGTGTTCTTCCCCTATTGAAAGAATAATCCTCCCCCGCCCAGCATAAAAATTGAAAGTAATATCCATTGTTGAAAGTAAATATATATTTCTAATCATAAACGAAAATAATGAAACTGTTAGCTTTCTCTGGTTCTACTCGTAAGGATTCGGTGAATTCGAAATTGATTAATGTTGTGGCATCTATGGCGAAGGAATTGACCATGGAAGTAACCGTGATTCACCTTGAGGATTTTCCCTTGCCGTTGTTTGACGAAGATCTCGAGAAAAAAGTTTTAGTTCCAGACAATGTGAAACTTTTGAGGGAACTTATTGATTCGCACGATTTGCTCGTTATATCCACTCCAGAATACAATGGATCTGTTCCTGCGGTTTTGAAGAATACGATCGATTGGTTATCACGAGATCATAAATTCATGCCAATGAGAAGTGCTTTTCTCCTATCAGCCTCGCCATCGCCATATGGCGCTGCACGAGCGATCAAACATCTAAGCGATATCCTGAGCAGCATTCGTGTAAAAATTATGCCAAAACAATTTTCTCTCCCGAACGCTTTCACAGCGTTCGATACCACTGGCGAACTACTCGACCCTCTCCACAAAAATGAAATCCTAGACACTCTCAAATCATTCGCACCACAAGCTGAAGCCGAAAAATAATATAATCTCCAATTATAATATAATGTTCATCATCAATGATTCTGGGTATCAATCTAAAAAATATGCAATATTCTTTTTATGTTATGGCAATGATTATTACATAATGGGTCTATTATGCGCCTTACAAGCACACGGCAAACTACTAGAAAAATCTCCACAATCGATCGAACTCGTTGTTCTCTGTGACGAATACATAAACAATTATCGGCCATACATTGCTGAATATTGCGACAGAATTATCGTCATAAAGATGGATATCTTATCAGAACATCATAAACTATATAAAGCTGAAAAATATGCAAAAAAATGGATGGATGCTATCATAAATAAATGGCACTGCCTCTACTTCGAAGAATATAAAAAAGTCCTCCTCAGTGATATAGATATTTTGCCGACGAATTCTGTTATTTACGATATATTCACAAAATACGAAGAACCATATATGTTCGGCTGCCGAAAATTTTCAGGCTGTGCAGAAACGATCTATTATGGTTCCCTCCCAAATCGTAATTTCAAAGATTATTATGATTACGTCGCTAATGGGAATTTTTTTATCGATGGTGGATTTGCTTTATTTACTCCTAATAAAACGTATCATGATGAATACTTTGATTTTGTCCAAACTATTGACGTATTATCGATGAAATCTGTCGGGCAACGATATAGTGGCATCGATGAAATAACTATCTACTATTTCCTTGTTCACATTAAAAAAGTAACCTATAATTGTTTCCAAGAATCAGATACAGCAGTGATTCCATGGAAAACGAATTATGGTTGTGCCAACATGAATCGTATTATGAATAAAATCAAACGAACATCGCTGTTCAATTATCTCTCTACGGTGAAGCCATTCATTAAACCCATCCCATTAATGTGGCGCGAGGAATATATCTGGAAGATCTTAGAACGTGATATCATATCTGGCAGCCCATTCCTGAAAGCCTTATCCATACGTAATGCCCTCTACTGCTACCTCTACCTAAACACCCGACAAGAAGCATCCCTCGAAATAATAAAAAAAAACAATCAATTCAACATAATTAATTTTATAAAAAAATTAACAAAAGAGATGTCACTCACAGATCCAGTATTCGATCATAGAGCGTACCAAGCGATATCTTCTTCGGAGGAAAAATTACTTTCATATAAAGATCAATTAAATCTTCTAAATGGTGATGCAGATATCGTTAATGAGTGTTGTGGATTAATTAAGAAAGAGCAGTATAGATCGTTGTTTTAGTGCTTGGAGGGTCTTGATAGATTCGAGTAGTGCCGTGTAGTGGGAAATATCCATGTGGGAGCAGTAGCGAAACCCTTTTGTGCATAGATCTTCGACGCATATGGTGACAGAAAATGATTTATCCGTGGCATGCACCACACCATACTTAAATTTGCTCTCATCACCATCACAATAATCGAGATATTTAAGAGAATCCGTGGAAGATGTTTTCTCCTCTGAAGTATCTTTCACCCGTTGGACAAAAAGTGAGAGAATTCGATCCATTCGGAGAATCGGATAAGCAGACATCGGGGGTCTTCGCTGGACGATATTATTGGATTCATCATAGACAACTGGACTTCGGTCTTCCCACGAAAATGCAACTCTCCCGTTAGCATTCTCGTGACTAAATTTATAATGTTCAACAGCATTCTCAAATGACGAACAACACAGCTTGAAATAATCACACAGGCTCAAATGCCTCCCAATACAAAGTGAATCTTTACGAATTTTCTCCTGGGCCACATCACTAAGGAGAAAAGTAAGCTTCTCACACAGTGCTTCCCCCAGGGAAAGAAGACAAAGAGAATCCATCGTTTCAAGATAAATAAAACAAATTCAATAGAGTCTCCAATCTGAAGAATATTCAATCTTTTATGGAAAAGATTGAATATTGTGATATATTGAATGATCCTTTGGTTTTGCCCCCAGATTACACGGCAAAACGATGAACGCCCGGAAATTTGGTGCGTTATTTGCCTCTGCTTATCTTATCTCTATCATCGTTATCGTCGGTGGATATTGTTCAAATGAGGTCAACATTGACCCATACACTGTGGCATTCGCAATTGCCACAATAATCTTCAGTGCGACAGCTGCGATTTTCCTGTTCGTTGCCAATCCCTGGGAAACCAAATTTGGTGTCATTCTTCTCTTTCTCTGTTCTCTTTCCTTCACAATAAGCCTAACGACCAGTCTGATGATCTTTGGCTCTCACTGTATCCATTACACATGTTTTAAAACCGACACTGCCTCATATGTATTAGTACTAATTTTCTTAACGATGCTTTACAGTGCTCTAGCGGGCGCGATCATTTATCTTCCATTTTCATACTGTCGATCAAATTTACCCGTAACACCTGTAATCCGTGAAATCAGTGAAATCAGTCAAACCAGTCAAACTTACCGCATGCCATCAGTATCAGTATCTGTATCTATCGAAAGCACTCAGGTTTTGTAATTTTCCAATGTATTCTTATTCATTTTATCCTCGTTCTATTAAAAATTGAATATTGGTTGAATTGAATTATTTTTATGTGAAGGGTTCGTTAGTAGAAGATGAAGATCGGAATTTTCGGTGGGGCGTTTGATCCTATCACCAATGGCCATATTGCTGTGTGTAATTATTTACTTGAGAAAAAGATAGTTGATAAGGTGTATTTGTTTCCATGCAATAAGTCATATTATGAGAAGAAAATGGCTCCAGGGGTTGATAGGATTAAGATGTGTGAGTTTGCCGTGAAGGAGAATAAAAATAGTGGAGTGGAGGTATGTGATTATGAGATTGTTAATGATTTGGAGGGGGAGACGTTGGAGATTTTGGGGAAATTTTTGGGGGAGAATGTGGTTGATACGTTTTATTTTGTAATTGGTGCTGATAATGCGATGAAAATAAATACGTGGACTGATTGGGAGAAATTGACCGCCATGGTGCCATTTATTGTTGTTCCCAGGGTTGGATCACCTGTTGAAAGCGAAGATTGTTGGTATACGAAATCACCGCATGTCTATCTGAAAGACTTCGAAGCGAATATTCTCTCATCAACACAAGTTCGCACAGATCTGAGAACTAATGGCCAGAGCACGATGATCACCCCAACCGTCGCAGAATATATTAAAACAAATTCTCTCTATTCCACCCCATCTTAAACTCTATTATAGTCTATTATATATGACATCGCCATCTTTAGGAAAAGCTGCAGAATTTGCAGTGTTAGCTCAAACAAATGTAACTGATAATGGTTCAAGTCCTTCGACCATTATAGGGAATTTAGGAATATCGCCGCCACCTCCCGAAACGTTAACAGGGACACCTACCGTAATCGGAACAATACACAAAGGCGATTTACTTTCAGAAATGGCACACGATGACGCCAATGCAGCCTATAATAATTTACTCAGCCAAGGGCCCGGAACGCCTTCTCCTCTTGATCTATCAACCTTACCGCAACCAATACTTCCAGGTGTTTATTCGACTTCTTCAAATGGAGCAATAGTAAATCCTATTACACTCGATGCACAGGGAAATCCAGCTGCAGCATTTATTTTTATAATTCCAGGTCTTTTTCTCGTTTTTCCAAATGGCAGTATATCAATTATTGGCGGCGGTAATGCTTGCAATATTTTTTTTGCTGTTGCAGGTCCTGCTGGAATTAGTTCAAGCATTGGCTTTAAAGGAAATATATTATCCCAAAATAATATATCTACTATGAATAGTGCAACGATAATACCAGGAAGACTACTAGCAATAGGAGGCACAGTCACATTGGAGAAAACTATTATAGACGCAACATCATGCCCAATTTGTTTCACACTAGGAACCAAAATATTAACACCGCGAGGCTATATCCCCATTGAAAAACTAGTAGTAGGAGACAAAGTTACTGTTCATGGAAAACATTTAAATAAAAAAATCACCTGGATAGGAAAATATAGTGCGAATAATCTCTCATTGAAATCTAAACCTGTTTGCATTCGAAAAAATGCGATAGCAGATAATGTTCCTCACTCTGATGTTTACCTCTCTCCGAATCATGGAATATATATCAATAAAGTTCTCATTCAAGCAAAATTGCTCGTTAATGATATAACTATTTTCCACGATTCAGCATTCCACGAAGTGGAATATTACCACATTGAATTAGATCATCACAGCATTCTCAACGCTCAAGGATTACTGACAGAATCATTTTTGGATACAGGTTGTCGTAGCAGTTTTCAAAACCCTCCTACGAAGAAACAACGAATTAAAACATGGAAAAAAGATGGATGTGCTCCAATAATTGCAACACAAACAGAAGCTGAACCTATTCGACAAATGCTCCTAACCCGAGCTATGCTGAACACTTAAATTATAAAATTGCACCGTTCCATTGTCATTATTTATATGATCCTGAAGATAATTCCCAGCTTTGAAATAATATGTTTCCCCCCAATCGCTCCAATAGCTATTGAGAAAACTAGTTTCAACAGAATAAACTATCTGTTGTCCATCTTTTTCAGAATATACGTCTATTTTTAATACGAAGTCTACTAACAGAAGAGTATATTTTATTGGTTGCCCTAAACAATAATTCCCCAAAAATAAATCTATCTCTGGACCGGTTGGATCATCATCTGATTTAACTTGAGCGATTAACGTATTATCTGTTTTCCAATATATTTTGCATAATTGAGGCTGTTGGCTTTCCGATGAACCGTGAATTTGACCGATGACAATTCCATTTGCCACGGGTAAAACCAAAACGGCACACGAAGCGGTTAACATATGCCTACCTGAAAGAGTCCAATTTTCCCCAGCGCCAATTTCTCTTAATTCCGATCGAGGATCTAAAGAATGCTCCGTCGTAGCCCCATTGGATGGACACCAGAAAGTCAAAATCCCATTCTTCTTGTAAAAATATTCTGACTGATAGCCCGCCATTAACTCCTCTCCTGGAATTATTTCAATACTTAACCCCCCCGCCACCGGCAATTGTAATTCCCAATTGGTCAAATCAATCTTATCAATCCAATTACTCACATTATAATAAGATTCGCATACTTCCGTAGTATGATTATCCTTCCTTGTGACGACAACGACTATCACGATAACTATAAAGCATACCAGCCCACAAATACAATACGCCAAAGCCCTTTTCCTAAACATTGTTAATCCGGAAGAAACTGGTGTACTCCCCATGAAAACGAATATTCAATTTTATCACTCACAGGGAAAATATTTTTATCCTCAGACATTATAATGTTTGAAAATAGAATTATTGATTCATTGGCTGAAATAATAATGTCTTATGAAAAGAGGAAAGATTGTAAGTGCCGTAATAAAGAATCCGTGAAGTGTGATTTGTTTGATTGTTTTAGGATGAATCATTGTTTATCGGTAGTTGGGCCTCGCGGACCAGCGGGACCGACTGGCCCATCTGGACCTCCTGGAGTGCCTTCATTACCAATCAATCTGACTATTTTTGCAGATACTCATTTTGGTATAGATCCAGCTGTTCCCCCAATAGAAAATGAGGCTCATCCGTGGAAAACTATACCGGGGGCATTGGGGGTTGCCACAGAGGGTTTCACCATATATGTTCAACCAGGCACATATATTGTACCAACTTTAGTAATGCCCGATGGAGTAAATTGGTATTTCACTGAAGGGGCGATAATTCAAAACATGAATGGCCCGATATTTTTTGCCTCAGGAATTACAAGTACGATAACAGGGTTTGGCGTGTTCATGTCAAATAACACAGTTCTTTCTGCAAGTAATGGCGCCAATGTCACCTTCAATGCTCAACAAGTAACAACAACCGGCCTTATTTTTCCTGCATTCGATATTGGAGCGGGATCTATACCAACACTCGTCTCAATAGATGTAGATGAAATAGAGACAGTTGGATCGGCTTTACGAGTTGATGGACCCGTATCCATAACACTTACGAACAAAACCATGACTCTCACACCAACTAGCCCAAACAATAACCTAATCGATTTATTAAGCAGAGCTACAGGCAATGTCACAATTAACAGTCAAATAATCCAAGGCGGAAATATCGAAGTAGAACGAGAGTCATTAATTACGGACAATGCCCCAAATATGACTCTAAATATTACCGCACAACAATTAATATTCAATAATCCGAATGGTTCCGCGATAGAAATTTCTATTCCAACTGGCGCAACTGGTGATATAACTAGAGTTAATCTAGATTTTGAATATATTCTCTCGGGTGGAAGCGTATTAACAACTCAAGGAAGTTCCGATCCAACAATTTCCATTACTGATCAACCACAAATTACATTTAAATCTCTTCGAGTAGAATCAACCAGTACTACATTACCTGCATTTACACTTAATAGTACCCAAGTTACGATCTTTATAGAAAACTTTAGTTTTCTCCTGAACGATCCCCTTGCCCCACCTGGACCCCAGGGTCCCTTTCAATCTTCAATCTATACGATCAATGTTGGTGCAAGTGCAATGATAGCGATGGAAATTTATTTTGCTTTAGTTAGTACTCTTACAACGAATGGTGGATTTATTCAACTAACGCAAAATACGCCATCAAGTACTGTACCATCAGTATTGCGATATCGGGGTTCCCAATATGTAGGAAACGGAACACTATTATTAGTTACAGGACCCACCCAATTTGGTCCAACTCCCGAAGTCGATCTCAATATCAATAACGCCTCCACCAACACCTTAGTAACAAATACATCCCTAATAATCAACAATGGCGCAACAGTTAATATTCACATGCAAAATCTAGAAATAAACGGAAACGACGCAACAAGCACAAACCCATTAAATATCATTGATAATCAAACAAATGAAATAACCGGTTCCACGATGACACTCAACATTGACAAAATTGATTTTAACAATATAGGTAATTCCAACGGGATAAATAATGGATCAAATCCAAGTTTTAATATGTTTACTGATATGAATATCAATAGTAATATTATCAATTATACCATCAGTACCACATCATTATTATCAACAATTGTAAACAATCTCGGAAATATAGATATATTGAACGTGGGTTCAATAACAGTTGTGCAGGGAAATGTTAATTGTATTTCTGTTAGTGAACATGGCAGTCTAAATATGGAAATTGGGGAAATAGGCAACTTCGGAGAAGGAACAGGGACAATTTTACAAGTTATCAGTTCATTCGCGAGTGGAACGATTAATAATATATTTTCGCCCCCAGCAGCCACAATAATTAATATAGATGATAATGGACAATTATTCCTTGATTCACAGGATATCGAGGGATATGGAATTAATGTCGTCAATGGTATTTTATATTTAAATGCTGGAACTATAAATAGTTTTGGAAATCCAGCAGGTGTTTCTTTACAAATATCAGATGCTGGATTTATTTCGGGAAGTATCGATAGTATTTCTGCAGATGGCGCATCTGTAATTAGTAGTTCCGGACGTTTTAATATGGATGTTCAATTTCTTTCAGCTGAAGGAGAAGCGACGAATGGAATTACAGTCACTCTTGGTCAGTTTGAAATACGTGCAGGAACTATAACTATATTTCAAACTGGCATAGGAATAATTGTCACTAGTGGTGGTAATTTCATTGGAAGAATCGATACTGTTATTTCAAATGGATCTGCCGCGATATCTAACTCAGGGCAAATGTTTATTGATGTTTTATCAATAGTACCACAAGGTGTGAGTACAATTGGTGTTGTTACTTCAAATACACTCGAGATTCGTGCTGGATCCATAGCAACCCCCTTTTTTGGAACAGACAATATAGGTCTACAAATCTTAGGCGAAGACACTTTTGTGACGGGCTCAATAGATCAGATTATAATAAACGGACCATATGCACTATATAACGATGGTATTACTATAATAAACATTTCAAAAATTTCATGCATAAATAATACAATCGCTGCCGTTCGGACCACCAATAATTTATCTTTGCGATCAGAATTTATATCTACACATGGATCAGCTTCGGCCGTGGCCGTACTAGTGATGAGTGGAACTATGACGGGAAACATCGATATTATTGAGTCAGATGGTCTGTCAGTAATTAATAATCGTGGCACTTTGAATTTGACTGCATTACAGATTAACACAACGGCTGATATAGTAACTACTGCAAACGGTTTGGTGTCTTCCGGTAACGCTTATATTGATATCGGGTCAATAAACGTTATTACTTCAGGTGATGGTTTGCAAGTTAATGTTACAGCAAATGTAATCGGTAAAATAAATTATATAAATACTCTAGCAGGCTCAGCGATAAATAGCACTTCATCCGGCACTGTTGAAATAGTTTTCAGTGATATAACCAGTGGACCACAGGCTTCCAGTTCGCCAACAATTACATTCACTGGGGGAGGAATTGGCCGTCTATTAGGAAATGTTATAAATACTGGTCCTGCTTCAACCGGAATTAATTTTACCGATACTAATGAAAACGCAGTGTTATCTATACGAGTTAATGATATAACAACAAACGGGCCAACGAATGTAATCGAAGTAGCAACATTAGGAACATTTAATCTTGATTTTATTACATTGCTAGCGAATAATATTGCCTCGACTGGTGCAGGGATAATTTGTTCCAGTGGCCAAAGTAATATCCAGGGACAATATATGTCGGTTGGTGTTAATGTATTTCCGACAACCAATACTGCGATAACTATCACGGGAACCGCGGGATTTGAGGGAGATTTCGGACAGGTAATATCGGGAGGTACAGTTGTCAGCATGAGTAGTTCAAATACTACGTGGTATCGCGCAGATAGCTCCATAGGTCAAAATTCAAGCATTCTAGTCACCGCACCAGTTATAAATATTGCTCCTCCAAATACAGCAGTTACTTATACTGTAGGAGGTTATATGAACACCACAGGCCCAGTTTGTGTCAATATTATAAATAGCGCCAGTACCGCATTGATATTGAGAGCTTTAAGTTCAATATTTATTTCATCGACTGCAGTAGGGTCTTTTGCTCTTTCCGCAGTTGTGAATCAAAATGTCATCATGGTCCCATCTATTAGTAATATGCCAACAAATAATATAACATTTAGTCCATCTCTCGCTTTCTGTCTCGGAACTGCTGCCTCAGTCAAGTAAAAAAATTGAATTTATTACCTTTTGCTTACCATATATACAATTTCCTATTTTAGATTATTTCGATATGAAAGTCATAGCACTTTTGGCTCTTTGCGCTATTTTGGCGTCATCATTGGTAAAAACTAACGCTACCTATGTACCCAATATTGAAATTGGTTCACAACAAATTCTATATGGATGGGGCGCTAGTACCACAACTGGAACATACGATGCAGTATTCGATCCCTCGTTAGGTGGAGATCAAACACAATTATTACAAGAAGGCCTCAATATCCTCTCGACAAATGGTGGCGGCACTCTCACAGTCTTAAGCGGTACGTACATTCTCCAAGGCAATATTGAACTCTACAACAACATGAAACTTCAAGGTCAAGGAATCGATGTCACAACGTTCCAACTCATCGACAACGCAATCGATTTCCATTATGCGGGATTCCTACGGGCAGAAATGATGCACGATGTCATCATCTCCGATCTAACCATAAACGGAAACAAGAACGGTCAAAGCCTCGATGACGCTGACAATTACGGAAAATACGGCATCTTCACCGAAGGCTCCATCGAAATATGGTTCGACTACGTTCGAGTAACGGAAATGAATCATTATGGATTTGATCCCCATGGTCACAAAACCATCATGTTTTGGGGTCAAAATTTAACCATCACAAATTGCATCTCTGACAACAACGGTTGGGACGGTTTCACATTAGATCAAACATTCAACATCGTCGCAGAAAATAATCTTGCGTCAAATAATGGCCGTCATGGATACAACGTTGTCACTGGTTCTGGCCACGCCCTCATCCAAAATAATATCGCAATTGACAACGGATATTACTACGTGCCCCCTCCCGCAAAAGGATGTGGTATCACCGTTCAAAATAACTTCCAATTTGGAACTAAAGATGTCCATATCATCGGCAACACACTGATTAATAACAATTTCGCCGGCATATGTCTCAATAATGTGTCAAATATTATTATTGAAGATAATGAAATTACAGAAAGTTGCATCTGTTACTCGATTCTTTACGGCGGATATGTATCGATCAATGATAATTTGTGCTCCACGGAAACTCTCTTTCAAAACCTCGGGATCGAAATATTCGATGATGTCACTGCGTCAAGTACTTCAACTGTTGGAATCTTCTACTCCACAACGAACAACGAATTCGAACACCAAATTACTTGTTCAACGATTGCTCCACCCCCCAATATTCCACGAAATTATTGGGTAGGCTTCAATCTAAGTTATGAATCCAACACATCTTTCAGCATAGCCGATCCACTCTTAGCGAAAACCATCATTCAATACGTACTAAATCAAATCCATTCAAACGGTGGTGGTGTTCTCAACATTGATTCGGGTGAGTACATAATCAATGAAACTATTGTAATCTACAGTAATACGCATCTGCAAGGGGCTGGCATAGATGAAACATTTTTAATCCTCAGCAATAATGCATCGACGTTCATTAATGGAAATGCCGGGTTCATCCGCAGTCGACAAACAAATGCTGTGACAATTTCTGATCTAACCCTCGATGGAAATACTCCGGACCAATGTTGTCTCTCCGAGTGCGAATACGGTCGATCGGGACTATTCATGGAGGCAACAACGAATCTCCTCGTCGAAAATGTACGAACAACGAATTTCCAACTCAATGGCATGGACATTCACGGATGGTCCACCACCCCCGCACAAAACATCCAAATCATAAACTGTTTCTCAGACAATAACAACTATAACGGAATTTCATTGAATCAAGTAAATAATGTCAGCGTCACAGGAGCACATATTTTTAACAATGGAGCGAATGGTATATATGTAAACAATACGATTTATTTTTCAGGTGGAACCAACTCTATCAGCGGAAATGGCTATTTGCGAAGCGGTTGCGGATTAGATTTGACGAATACTCCCTACAGTGGAGTTCAGAACATAAATAATTTCGGGAATAACTATCTGTCGACAAATAAGAAAGGGGGGATTTGTGTTTCTGCTAGCGATGGATATATTTTCAATAATGATTTGAGTGGCAATTGTATTTGTTTCAATTTTGTAGCTGCATCTTTTGTGATTGATATTTCTGATAATAGTTGTGTTGGGTATAAATTAATCTTGAGTACACCGGCTTTTGTTATGCCAGCGGGTAACGCGTTTACGCCGACGCCATGTTCGAATGCTTCCACGGGAAATTCGTTGAATTTGGTGTGTGTGAATGATTATTATTCGACAGTTGGTGTGTCAACGTCGAGTGGTACTGCTATTGGATCATCAACTGGTTCTGCTCCGGGATCATCAACAGGTTCATCCGAACCTGGATCTAGTGGTTCCGCTCCTGAATCATCAACTGGTTCAAGTGAACCCGAATCATCGACGGGTTCCACTGAACCCGAATCATCAACTGCTTCTAGTGAACCCGAATCATCGACGGGTTCCACTGAACCCGAATCATCGACGGGTTCCACTGAACCCGAATCATCGACGGGCTCCACTGAACCCGAATCATCGACGGGTTCCACTGAATCCGAATCATCGACGGGTTCCACTGAACCCGAATCATCGACGGGTTCCACTGAATCCGAATCATCGACGGGTTCCACTGAATCCGAATCATCGACTGGTTCCGCTCCAGAATCATCAACAGGTTCAACCTCCGAATCATCGACGGGATCATCCACGGGAAAACCAAAGTCACCAAATTCCGCTTCAAGTAATAACATATCTGGAATATCAACAATGATTTTTTCAATTGTGTTCGCGATCTTCACCTTATAGAAAAAGATCAAATTTGTTTATAAACTAAAAAATTGAAAATACCTCAATTTGAACAATCTATAATGCAAGAAACAAATTATTTGAAAATGGGCGCTAAATCAAGCACACCCGTTCTTGCGATTAATAAAATCATCGGTGAAATCATAGAAAAGAAAGAATCGTTGATCGAGTCTGTGGAATTGAAGAATGCATTGTTGGCTTTAACGGATGATGAGCGAAAACATTTAGCGTTAGTTCATCATGATGATAATCCTGCTGTGATGGTTGTTATTGGAGCGATATATGAAAATTTAAAAAATGACGAATATGCTTGTCAGTTGTATGAAATCGCTGTGAAGGCTAATCATCCGAAAGCGTATTATAAATCAGGGCTACTGAAATATCGCGTGGGAAAGATGGAAGATGGATTTGCTTTGATAACGAAAGCTGCTGAGTTGAAAGATATCGAAGGATTGATTTGGATGGGTAGGTTTTGTAAAGGCCAACTTAATTTGCCTCAATGGGATAAAGCAGAGAAATATTTTCTTGATGCGTTGGAAATAGATCCAACGAATAAAGATGCTGCGAATGAACTATTGGATCTCTATTCTAATAATTTACCTCATGAACGACAGTATATCAAGAAAGTATTTCAGAAGACCAGTGAAGCTATCACATTTGGCAAAATATATAATATTTTAGGCGAAATATATTATATGAAAGACGATCTGGCGAAATCTTTCGAATATTTTAAGAGGGCTTTAAAATTTGTTCCAGAACGTTATGACGCGATGTTTGGAATTGCTATTTATCATAGAGCTGGAGCAGGGTTCTCCTCGGAGGAATACTTATTTGAAGCTGCACGGAATTCTCACATGAAAAGCATCATCTATTTAAGCAGGGCGTATCGCAACGGCACTTCTGGTATTGATCCATCTCCAGAGAATGCTCACTACTTCAACACTCAAGCACTAAAACTAAATGATCCCACCCTAATGTGCGAAATCGCCTACTACTACAGAATGAAAAATATGTTTCTCCATTCACTAAAAATATTATCTCAAGCAAAAGATCTAACTACAGATCACGATACGGAAGATATCGATCGCGAAATCTCAGAAATAATGGCCACCCATACCGATTCGATCATCTCCCAATTACGCGTAATTAACCTCGAAGAACAACTAACTCTTTAAAAAGATTGAAATTTATTGAAATTATGTATCCCTTTTAGAAAAACAAGTTCATTATTACGATTTAGTACATAATGCACACGTTGTCACTCGTTGTGTATATATGTCTAATCGCTGGGGCATTTGGCTTTACAATTGATGATTATTTAATATATACCCCTATGGGCATGATGCATTTTGTACATCGCGAAGAATATTATTTTTCATTACAACAACACGTGAATAACGCAACAATTCCAGTTGAAATATATGAACCTTATTATTATTTCACTGATTGGCGAACATATTTATCAGTTAGTGGGTTACTGATTTGGCGATGGGCGTGGTTTATTTTGTTCACGTGGATACCTGCCATATGTTGTTATCATCAAATGGGCGTGGTTAATAAAGATAAGTCGCATCAAAAGAAGAGGAGCCGATCTTGTTATAGATGTTGTTGTTGGGAGAAAACGTTGCGGGGGAAAATTATTTCATGTTTTAAATGTTGTTATGTGTGTGGAAGGGATATGACCGAGGCAAATGCGAAAGAAGAATATTTCGACAATAACGATGTGACGATTGTGATACCAGTGCATAATCCCCCGTCGGCTTTTGTCGATACGTTGAAGAGTTTGTTGGCTCACAATCCTGCGAAAATTATTGTAATATCGTCTGCCAGGGAGTTTCCAAAAGTAATGGCGAAATGCGCAAAATTTCCTCCAGATAAAGTAGAATTATATGTTTGGAAGAAAAAGGGAAAACGGGCTGCTTTGGTGTTGGGATCTGGAATGGTTAAAACTAAAATTGTCGCATTTGTTGATGATGATGTGGGGTGGATAACACCGAAATTTTTATCCAAAATGCTTGCTCCTTTTTCCGATCCAACAATTGGTGGCGTTGGTTGTCGTCATACAGCGCGTATATCTAGTTTCTTCGATTGGCAAGGCATATTGGCTAATATGCGATTAGCAGTGCGATCTCTTGAATTACGCGCAACGACATGGCTAGATGGTGGTGCATCTTGTATCAGTGGCCGTACCGCATTTTATCGAATGTCTGTTTTCAACGAAACTCCTGAACGCCTAGCTCTATTCCAAGATTATTTGGAAAACGAATATTTCCAATGCGGACTATTTTATTGTGGGAAAAAATTTAAACTATTATCAGGTGATGATAAATGTATTACTCGTTTTGTGATTAATATGGGATATAAGCTTTATCATCAAATGAGGGATAGTTGCATTTTGGATACAACTTTTGAAACGGGAGAAGTATTTCGAAATCAGTTGCTCCGATGGTCTCGAAATACCTGGCGATCAGATATTACTGCGATATTCTATGAGAGGTATATTTGGTTGAATACTTTTGCCACAGCGTGCCAATATGTGAATAAGTTTATAACTCCAATTCCAATGTTATATGGAATATCGTATTATATATATAAGCTCGTTCAACTAGGAAGGTGGGAGTTAGGTGTTGGCTGGTTGGCGTGGCTGATATTTAGTCGTATTATGAAAGTTGGGCATTATTTAGTCGAAAAGGGACACGCGACGCACATTGTGTATGTCCCAGTGTTTCTCATCTTTCAATATTACCAGCTTTATGTTAAACTTCGAGCACTATTCTCTTTGCATGTAACTGGTTGGTTGACCAAAGATATTGCCATTACCGCAGACGGAAGTGTTATTAATACGAATAAAATAATCAAGAGTGCAAATTATGATAACACCAGTGATGCAAAAGAAGAGAAGAAGCCAATCGATTTCATTCCCGATGCGAAAGATTACGAAACGAATGAAAATGGTTTGGCGAATTATAATAAACCAAAAATTCATAATGTGGAAGAGATAAAAGAAGTTAATTTTAGATTTGATGTGAGACTTGATGTGAAATTTGATCCGATAGCAGATGTTGTAAACTAATTTTGTTCGTCGGAGAATTTTTCGTAGGTTAATTGGTCGTGTGAGCGTTCGGGCTTCTTCGAATAAGCCGGAGACACATCAGGAATTTTCGATCTACAAAAGCTCTGAATCGTCGAAGAAACTGTTCCCCATGGAACAAATCTCGCCAACACATCAAAACATTTCTTTTTATCTTCGTCATTAGATAAATTA
>Ga0207047_1040_pt1 | contig 31674 bp, 27 predicted proteins | sample Alteio_BWMinCont_67_FD_153302 | JGI IMG/M metagenome (GOLD analysis project Ga0207047, IMG submission 153302) | Enriched cells from forest soil in Barre Woods Harvard Forest LTER site, Petersham, Massachusetts, United States -... | ecosystem: Environmental > Terrestrial > Soil > Temperate forest >...
TGACCATCGACCAACCAAGTGTGACGCTGCTGCGTTCCCCGGCTGGAACCTGGAACTTCTCCACCCTGGGAGCAAGCCAAACGGAAAGCAAGAATGCCAGCGCGGCGAGCCCGGCTCCCAGCGGCAACTCCAGTTCCAGCACGGATCTTTCCGTGCGAACTTTTTCCCTGAAGAACGGGACGATGGTGGTCGGAAACAGCGGCAATAATGCGCGGACGCATACCTACGACCAAGTGAACATCAAGGCCTCGGACCTCTCGTACACAACGCAGTTCCCATTCGAGATGACCGCAAGAACTCCGGGCAACGGCACGATCAAGCTCACGGGCAAGGCAGGACCGCTGAATGCGCAGGACAGCGCTGCCACCCCTTTGAACGCGAGCGTGGATATTAAAAATCTGGATGTGAAGCAGACCGGCTTCATCGATGCTTCCGCCGGAATCGGGGGCGTTGTCGATTTCAGCGGCTCCTTGAATTCTGACGGGCATACGGCGACTTCCACCGGCAAAGTCACGGCAACACACCTGCAACTGGTTCCCGCGGGATCGCCCGCGGCTCAGCCCGTGGACGTCGATTACGAAGCCACCTACGAATTGAAACCGCAGACCGGCGATCTGAAGCGCGGCGCCGTGCACATCGGCAAAGCTGCCGCCGATCTTACCGGCAACTTCAATAACTCCGGATCAGTCGCAGCGGTGCAAATGAAACTGAGCGGACAGAATATGCCCGCTTCCGATTTGGAGTCTGTGCTGCCGGCGTTGGGAGTGACGCTTCCCTCGGGAGCATCCCTTAAGGAGGGCAGTCTGAACGCGAATCTGGCGATCACCGGTCCCGTGGATAAGCTGGTAATCACCGGGCCGGTCAACCTATCGAACGCGAAGCTGACCGGCTTCGATCTTGGGTCGAAGATGGGTTCGCTCTCCGCGCTTACCGGTATGAGCAAGAGTGTGGGCGGCGACACGGAGATTCAAACGTTCAGCAGCGATGTTCGCCTCGCGCCGGAGGGCATTCGTTGCGACAATCTCAATGTGGTGGTCCCGTCGATTGGCGCAATGACGGGAAACGGCACCGTAGCTCCGGACAAGAAACTCGACTTCAAGATGATCGCGCATCTTGGGCACCAGAGCGCTCCAGCCGGTCAAACTACCCTGGCCAAGGCCTCCCCGGGCGGGGGCATACCGTTCAAGGTTGAGGGCACAGCCTCCAATCCTCAAATTGTTCCCGACGTCGGAGGAATGGTTGGGGGGCTCGCAGGCGGTCTTACGAACGGCGCCAAGTCTGCAATTCCATCGGGTGGAGACCTCGGACAAGCCGCCGGTAAGCTCGGCGGCCTTTTGGGCGGAAAGAAATAGCCGCAGCAATAAGCCGGAGGCGCTCGAAATTTGGCAAGCTAACGCGCGGGCGGCAAACGCCTGCCGATTATCGCGTTGCCGCAGTTTTGCGACGCTCCCGGGCCAACTGAAAAGAGCGTTCCAGGAGCGCAATCGCCGTCTCCACGTCTTCCTCCGATTTCAGAAAGAGGCTCACCCAACCCGAATTCGGCAGGATGTGGTGCGGTTCCGCCTGGCCCGCCGCGACGATCTCGTTGCGCACAGCCTTGGGAAAGGGAATATCCACGAGCGCGTCGCCGTGGATGTGGCCCAATTCGCGCTTGCCTAAGCGGAATTCCTGGCCGCCATAGCGGTGCGGCAGAATCTCGACCTCTTCCCAGCCACCTACCGCGGTAATGATTCGCTTATGCGCGCCTGTAACTGCCATTGCTTTACGCTCCCATCCGTTTATTCTAGCTCTTTATGAGCGACGCGGACGCTTCTCTCAATTCAGGCTCTTCACCGGCGGCTTCGCCTCCCCGGCCGGTGGCCGAAAAGCCAACTTCGGAAGAATTCCCCCGCCTGCGGCTGCGCCGGTTCTGGCGGCTGCTGGCCCTCGTTCAATCGATCTTGCTTCTCGCGAACTGGTTCCTGTACGCGACGTGGATCAGCTTCCATCCTTCGCTCGATCCCACGACGCACGCCATCCTGCGAATCGCATTCCCGGTGGCCGCGGTGAGCTTTGTCGCCGCATCGGTGCTGGCGTGGAACTATTTCAACTTTGTCGTGCGCATCTTTTATGTGATCACCGCGATTTGGGTCGGGCTGATGACCTTTGGCCTCTTTGCGGCAGCGGGATGCTGGGTTCTGCTCGCGGTGGTGAGGCTGGCGGGGTTGCAGATCGCGCCCAATCAAATCGCAGATGCGCTTTTTGCGGCGGCATTCGTTGTGGGGCTTTACGGGCTGATCAATGCGGCGCGCGTTCGCGTAAATCGAGTTACGGTGAAGCTGCCAAATTTGCCGGACGTCTGGCGTGGACGCGTGGCCGCGCTGGTGAGCGACACGCATCTGGGCCATATCCGCAACGTCGGATTCATGCGGCGGATCGTAGCCAGGCTGAATGGGCTGCGGCCGGACGTCGTCTTGATCGCCGGCGATATGTACGACGGCACAACGGCCAACGTGGAAGCTTTGGCTGAACCTTTGTCCGCGCTCGCCGCGCCGCTGGGAGCATTCTACGTGACCGGCAACCATGAAGAATTCACCAGCCGCGATCAATATCTGGAAGCTGTGTCGAAGGCCGGCGTTCGCGTGTTGAACAACGAGAAAATCGATCTCGAGGGGCTGCAAATCGTGGGAGTGCACTACCGCGAATTCGTCGACCCGCAGCGCTTTCGGGCCATCCTGCGAAAGGCTTCGATCACAAGCGAGCGCCCGAGCGTGCTGGTGGCACATGCGCCCCATCGGCTGAGCATCGCCGAGGAGGCGGGAATTTCGCTTCAGGTTTGCGGACATACGCACGGCGGGCAGTTCCCGCCGGGCACCTGGGTCGCTTCCCGGATTTATGGGGCTTATGTTCATGGGCTCCATCGCTTCGGGCGGATGCTCGTCTTTACGAACTGGGGCGCCGGGACGTGGGGACCTCCCTTTCGCGTGGGGACGAATGCCGAAATCGTGCTGATTGAATTCGAGGCATAGGCAAGCTGACAGTTGAAAGTCGAAAGCCAAAAGTTCAAGGCTTGCCCGCCTGAAGGCAGCCGCTACAAAACCAAGTTTCAAGACGCGCCCGAATCGCCCTCCGGAATTTACACAGAGGACACGGAGGCACAGAGTACACAGAGTGGGGGCTTTTCCGAAGCAAGGGATAGCCCAGCCGTAACAGACTGAGGAATTCTTCTCCGTTCGGAATGACGCCGAAGGGTTTCCCGAGATGCCCATAACAAAGGCAAAAGCAGATCCCCCGCAGAATCTTCCGGGGTGCCAAAGGCGCGCCTCGGGCTTCCTATCCCAGCACGCGAACATCGTTTCAAACGCCCGAGCGCCCTCGCGCTGGGGCACGCGTGCCGGGGATCGCGTCCGGGCCTCGGGATGACAGCAACGTTTGGTCGCCGGCGGGGCTAGTAGGCGTAGGCTTTGAGGAAGACGAAGACGGCGACGCCGGTGACGGAGACGTAGAGCCAAATGGGGAAGGTGAAGCGCGCGATGCGGCGGTGCATGGCGAAGCGGCCCGTGAGCGAGAAAAAGAACGTGGTGAGCACCATGGGCAGCGCGGCGATGGAGAGGATGACGTGGCTGGCCAGGATCGACAGGTACAGCGTGCGCACGGAGCCGTGGCCGGGGAAAATCGTGTCGCCGTGCAGCGCGTGGTTCACGATGTAGCTGACGAGGAAGACGGAAGAGAACGCGAAGGCCAGCAGCATACTCGCGCGATGCGCTTCCCTATTGTGATGCTTGATGAAATACAAGCCCACGCAGAGGGCAATCGCGCACAAGCCGTTGAGAAGCGCGTTGAGGGCCGGCAAAAACATCCAGCGCCCGGCGAAATCGGCGGAAGCGTGGTGCACGTAGAGCAGCCAGAGCAGGAAGGACACAGCGAGGCCGCTCACAACAATGATCGCTCCGACGACTGGGCGCGGACTGATACCAGCCTGTTCCATGCCAACAATTAAATCATAAAAATGCGTGCGTAAGTCAGGGAGCGGCGGAAGAGCGGCAGGACGACTTTCGAGCGGGCCGGTCGTTTTTGGCGCAAATTCGTTCTGGCACAAATTCGTTCCGACGCAAATTCGGGCCGACACGAGTTCAGGGCGGACACGAATTCAGCTGGCAGCGGACCCGACGATTACGTAAAAGTTGGCCCAGGCGGCGAGCACTTTCATGTGGTCACCTGGACCGGTATTGTTCGTCGCTGACCTGTTCCAGCCAGTCGACAACTTTGCCGTCGCGCTTTTCCTGAATGGCGATGTGCGTCATGGCCGTGGTGGGCGTTGCGCCGTGCCAGTGCTTCTCGCCGGGCGAGAACCAGACCACATCGCCGGGCCGGATCTCCTCGATCGGACCTCCCCAACGCTGAGCCAGGCCGGAACCAGCCATGACGATGAGGGTCTGGCCGAGCGGATGCGTGTGCCATGCGGTACGCGCGCCCGGCTCGAAGGTGACGCTGGCGCCTTGAACAAGCGCCGGATCGGGCGCCTGAAAAAGCGGATCGATCCGCACGGTGCCAGTGAACCAGTCCGACGATCCTTTGACAGAAGGCTGCGAGCCAATTCTCTTGATGTCCATTTTCGGAATTCCTTCAGTTGACTTTGGTCATTCTTTTCCCGTACAAGGGCTTTCCCCGTAAAAGGGCTTTCCCAGTACCAGGGCAAGTCACGTGTTGCTCCTGCATTGTACGAGCATTCGAGCCATACGAAACGCTGTTTGCCCGGGAATGGCGGAAGATGATGCTAATGGCACGCGCTAGTCGTGGAGAAGACATGCGCATCTGAATTTTCGCATTCCAAATGATCATGTTGCAGAACGGAGATTGACATGGCGACTGAAACGGCAAAAGTGGCGACCGGAACCGCAAGAATTGTCCGCTTCCACGCGGTAGGCGGACCGGAAGTATTGAAGATTCAGGACGAGCCAATTCCCGAGCCGGGGAAAGGCGAGGTTCGGCTGAAAGTGAAAGCCATTGGGCTGAACAGGGCGGAGGTGATGTTCCGCAGAGGCCAATACCTGGAATCGCCCGGCCTGCCGTCAAAGCTCGGTTATGAGGCGGCAGGCGTGGTGGCGGCGGTCGGGCCGGATGTGGACAAGAACTGGCTGGGGAAGAAGGCCAGCACAGTGCCAGCGTTTCTTATGACGAACTACGGCGTTTATGGGGAAGTGGCGATTGTTCCGGCCAGCGCGCTGGCGGTCTATCCAGAGAATCTGTCGCCGGAAGAGGGCACGTCGATCTGGATGCAGTATCTGACAGCGTATGGAGCGCTGATCACGTACGGGCAGATTAAAAAGGGCGACTTCGTAATTATTACGGCGGCCAGCAGCAGCGTGGGAATTGCCGCCATCGAAATGGTGAAGGCGGAAGGCGCGATCAGCATCGCAACCACGCGAAGCTCCAAGAAGAAGGCCACGCTGAGCGAGGTGGGAGCGACGCACGTGATCGCGACCCAGGAAGAAGACTTTCTGGCGCGGGTGAAGGAAATCACGGGTGACAAAGGGGCGCGCGTGATCTTTGACCCTATTGGGGGCAAAGGCGTCGAGTTGCTGGCCAAGGCCGCGGCTTTTCAGGGAACGATCTTCGAGTACGGAGCGCTTGCGCCCGAGCCGACAACGTTTCCTTTGTTTACTGCACTGAGCAAGGGGCTGTCGATACGTGGATACACGCTCCGGGAGGTGTTTGCCGATCCGAAACTGAGGGCGAAGGCGCAGCAGTATGTTTTCGATCACATCAAGGCGGGCGACTTCAAGCCGCGCATAGACCGCGTCTTTCCGCTGGAGAAAATCGTGGAAGCGCACCGCTACATGGAGTCCAACGAGCAGATTGGCAAGATTGTCGTGACGGTGTAGCAAATTCGCGGGGCTAGAGCGACATCCACCGCGACAAGAAAAAGTAGAAGACGAGGGAGATGAGGACGAGGTAGGCGAGCATGATCAGGGTCCAGCCCATATTGTGGCGGATCACCTGGCCTTCGCTGCGCACGAGCTTGCTGGTGGAAACGCCGACACTGGCCGTTTGCGGCGCGATGGGTTTTCCCACTTCCGCGCCAACGGAATTGAAGGAGGGCAGGAGCAGGATGGGCAGTTTTAAAAGGCTTCCGGTTAGGGCTTGCACCGGCCCGAACATGGCGTTGGTCGCGGCGTTGCTGCCTGAGAGGGCGACGCCGATCCAGCCGAGAATCGGCGCCAGGACAACGAAAAACACGCCGATCTTGGAGAGTCCGTAGGCCAGCGAATTGGCCATTCCCGTGAAAACAAAAACATAAGCAAGGGCGAAGATGAAAAAAGCCACCAGCAGCGCGCCCCACATCTGCTTGAACGTTTTGGAAAAGACTTGGCGGAGGAGCTGCAACGGCGGGCGCAAGATGAGCAGGAGCACGATCCAAGACACCAAAATCGAGGTGCCGCCGGCAAAGGGAGTGAAGTTGAAAACCGACAGGATGGGCTTTTGCGTGACCGAAGAGTTGGCCGAGACCGCCCAGCGGAACCAACTGACGGCTGTCAGATGCGACCACGGACCGGTCCAGGAGACGACGACGGCGATCAGCACCATATAGGGGAACCACACGGAGAGCGCCTCTGCCGGCGAGCCCAGGTTAAGGGAAGCCGCAGCGGGCGCATTTTGCGCGAGTGCCAAGGGGGCGCCACCGAAGCCGCGGATCGTTTTCGGGCGCCACACTTTGACCAACAGGAAAAGAATCCAGAAAGAGACCAGCGCCCCGCTCAAATCCGGCAGATAAGGGCCCAGGTAACGAGCCACCGGCCACTGGCCGAGGACATAAGAAAGAGAGCCCACGATGGCCAGCGGCCAGGCCTCGATCATTCCATCCCATCCACTCACCAGATAAATCAAAATCCAAGGAGGGAGCAGGGCCAGAACGGCAACGATGCTTCCGACGGAAGCGGAAAGCGCCATCAAGGGAAGGCCGGTCACGGCGGCGAGGCCCAGAATCGGCGCTCCGAGCGCGCCGTAAGAAACTGGAGCATTGTTCGCCAAGGCGGCCACACGGATGGCGTCCAGGTCCGCGATCCCCAAGCCGACGAGAATGGGCACGACGACGGCCCAGGGATAACCGAACCCCACCAGTCCTTCGAGGAGAGCGCCGAAAGCCCAGGCCAGCATGATGGTTTGGATCCGGATGTCGGCGGTGGCGTGGTGAATCATCCATTTTTTGAATCTCTCGAAAAGCCCCGTGAGCACCAAGGTGTTGAAGATGATCAGGCCCCAGAAGGTGATCCAGTCGATGGCCCAAAAGCCCGTGAGGCCGCCGTAGAAGTAAGATTTCAGCGTGGTCACCCCAGGCGCGTGCCATACCAGGACGCCGAGAAGAAGGGTGATGATCCCTCCGAGGATGGTGGCGAGCCATGCGGTGAGGCGCAGCGCAGCCAGCATGTAAAGCAAGGCGACGAATGGGACCATGGCGACAAATACAGTGAGCCACAAATTCCCTAAGGGATTGAGCGTCTGCTGGAACATGTCGGCTCCGATCTCCTTTCAATCCGCCTCATCGAGAGCTAGCTCTGCGCGAACGGGCCGGAGTGTTAATTCTGGCGGCCACTCTTATATCCGCGAGGGGCATAAAAGAGCAAGGTGCTTGAGCGAAGGCGGAGGCGCAGATGTGTTAATCTCGCCTCTTTCGTTTGGCAGTCGAAGCGAGAGATGAATGGATCGTCCCAAAATATTGGTCACGCACCGCTTGTTCGAAGGGCCGCGGGCGAAGCTCGAAGAACTTTGTGAGGCGGAATACTGGAGCGATTCGGAACGACCCCCGCGATCCGAAGTTCTGCGACGCGTGGCGGACAAGGACGGCTTGATCTGCCTTCTCACGGAAAAAATTGACGACGAGCTTTTGAGCGCGGGGCCGCAGTTGCGGACCGTCGCCAATATTGCCGTGGGATTTGACAATATCGACGTGGACGCGTGCACGCGGCGGGGCGTGGCGGTGAGCAACACGCCCGGCGTGCTCGATGAAACCACCGCGGATTTTGCGTGGACCTTGCTGATGGCGGCCGCGCGGCGCCTGATTGAAGGCGATGCGCTCTGCCGGTCCGGGCAGTGGAAAGGCTGGAACCTCGATCAGCTGGTTGGCGGCGATATCTGGGGCAAAACGCTCGGCATTCTGGGCTTCGGGCGCATCGGCCGGGCAGTCGCGCGTCGCGCGAGCGGGTTTGGCATGCGCGTGATTTACAACGACGCGATTCGCGCGCCAAGCGAAATCGAAAGCGAATTGAGAGCCGAGTATATGGAGCGCGACGCCGTTTTGCGCGAGGCCGATTTTTTGAGTCTGCATGTGCCTTTGCTGCCGGAGACCCGCGGCCTGATCGGCCCGAGCGAGCTGGCGCTGATGAAGCCGACCGCGTTCCTCATCAACACTTCGCGGGGGCCGGTGGTGCAGGAAGCAGCTCTGATTACGGCACTGGAGCGGCAGCAGATTGCCGGCGCGGCGCTGGACGTCTTCGAGCGCGAGCCGCAGATCGGCCACGGCTTGCTGCGGCCGAATGTGGTGCTGGCGCCGCACCTGGCGTCGGCTTCGCTGGAAACGCGCACGCGCATGGCCATGATGGCGGTGGAGAACACCATCGCTTTCTTCGAGGGCCGCCGTCCGCCAAACATTGTGAATTCGAGTGTGTGGAAGAAGTGACAAAGGAGGGACCCGTGCCGGCCTTGACTCGCAACAATCCCAAATTGACGCTGGAAGGCGCGCAGCTGGTGCTTACCGCGGCACAAGCGCGCGCGGTGGAGATCAAAGTTCCCATGGATATCGCCGTCGTGGACGACGGCGCCCATCTGCTTGCCTTCGCACGCATGGATGGAGCGAAACTTTCGTCCGTGGAGATCGCCATTCGTAAAGCGCAGGGCGCAGCCATTCGGCGGCTCCCCACCGCGCCCGCACGCAGCGGAGACGAGGTCAACGTGGTGCTCTCCATGGGGCTTGCGCTGGCCACACAGGGACGCCAAATACCGGTGCGCGGCGGCCTTCCTTTGCTGGTGGATGGCATTTGCGTGGGCGCGATCGGCGTCAGCAACGGCACCGAGGACCAAGACGTCGACGTGGCCCAGGCCGGCGCCCGCGCGCTCGAACGTGTCTGACCTGAAGCAAGTCGCGCGCGAAATCTTCCAAGAAACGCTCGCCGGCATCGACATTCCCCTGGCCATGCGCCAAAAACTGGGGCGCGCCGGGACGCGTCTTGATTTCGAAGGCGAGGCCATCGATCTGGCGGCCTACGAACACATCGTCGCTATTGCGATTGGCAAAGCATCGGTGGCCATGGCTCGCGGATTTGCCGAGCTTCTCGCGACGGACTTTGCTTTTGAGGGAATTCTGGTCGCGCCGCAGGAAAGCGTGGCCGAAGTGCGGGGATTTCGCGTCCTGGGGGCAGCTCACCCCATTCCCGACGAACGCAGCATCGCCGCGGCCCGGGCAATCATCGATCTGCTTTCGCACTGCGATTCGCACACTCTGATATTTTTTTTGCTTTCGGGCGGCGGATCGTCGCTCGTGGAATTGCCGCTTGATCCCAGCATTGGCCTGGAAGATCTGCAGGAACTGAATCGCCTGCTCGTCAGTTGCGGCGCGTCGATTGCCGAAATCAATGCGGTGCGGAAGCATCTATCCGCGGTTAAAGGTGGGCGCCTGGCCGCGCTGGCGGCGGACTCGATGAAGCTATCTCTCGGCATCACCGACGTCCCTCCCGGATGCGAATCGGCTCTGGCATCCGGGCCTACATTGCCCGATCCAACTACTGTCGGCGAGGCCTGCGGGGCGATCGAGAAATATGATCTTGGTTCGAGGTTGCCTGCATCCGTTCGAGCGAAATTCGCGCGCCCTGAATCCATTCCGGAAACGCCGAAGGCCGGCGATGCCGCGTTTGCGCGGGCCCGGTTTTCGCTGCTGCTCGGCATGCACGACCTTTTTCACCACGCGCACCAGGCGGCCGAGGCGCGCGGTTTCATTACGGAGTGTGATAACGCCACCGACGACTGGCCCGTCGCGCGAGCCTCCGAATATTTGCTCGGTCAACTCGAGCGCCTCGCGCGAGAAAATCGCGGCCGGCGCGTGGCTCTCATCGCGGATGGCGAGGTCAGTTCTCCCGTACACGGCAATGGCATGGGCGGGCGGAATGCGGCCTTTGTGCTGGAGTGCGTGGAAAGGATCGCGGGGAGCGGAATCGCCGTACTCAGCGCGGGAACCGACGGCCAGGACGGTTCGAGCCCCGCAGCCGGAGCCGCGGCTGACGGCAAGTCGCTGCAAAGAGCGCTGGCGGCAAATTTAGTTCCGAAAGAGTTCGCGGCGCGAAGCGATTCCTATAACTTCTTCCACAAATTGGGAGACGCCGTGAAGACCGGGCCTACCGGAAATAATCTCCGGGACCTGCGCATCCTGCTGGCGGAATAATTACGGAGTGGCTTTAGGCTGCTGCTGCTCGATTTTCTTCAACCTCTCGTTGATTTCGGCGAGATTCTGGTCGATTTTATCCAGGCGTTCTACAAGCTGCCGGCCGGCATCCTGCCGTTCTGCGCCATTCGTTGCGGGCGAGTTCGCCGGATTTTCGGCGGCCTGCGTCCCGCGGTCCTGTCGCTCGGGATTCTTGATACGCGCGATCTGCTGCTCGATGACGGGGCCCTCGCCCGAGGGAATGTCTCCACTTTTGCGCAGGTTCTCGAGAGGCTCGATGGCGGTCTGATCGCCGCGTTCACCGAGGGCGAAGATCGCGGCAAAGCGAATGTCGAAGTCCGAATCGCTCAACATCGCGATGAGGCGCGATTCGACCGATTCGTCCTTCTTGGCGATTTTCCCCAGGCTGCCAATGGCGGCCGCGCGCAGCCGCACCGGTTTGCCGGGCTCGAGCCACTCGAGCAACTGCGGCGCGGCCTGATCGTTGCCAAGCTCGCCCATGGCGCGCAGGGCCGCGCGGCGGATCACATCGTCTGGTGAGTTGGTCTTTGCGGCGCCTTCGAGCGTGCCCAGAGCGCCCTCGGCCTTGCGTTGGCCCAGGGCCAGCAGAGCGGCCACGCGCACACGGTAGGCACTGTCTTTGGCTGAAATCTCCGTGAGCCTCGCAGCGAGGGCCGGATCATCGGTAAACTTTCCGAGTTGCTCGACGGCGACTTCTCGCACCCAGGGCTCAGGGTCTGCGAGGCCCGGAAGAACGGCATTTTCCGTTTGTGCTCCGCCAAGCTTGCCCAAGGCGGTGAGCGCCTGCACGCGCACACCCCAAAAATGGTCGTGGGCCGCTGCTTCGCCGAGCGCAGCGATGGCCGCTTGGTTGCCTTTTATGTCGCCCAGCGCTTGCGCGGCGTCGGCGCGGTCGGGAACGTCCTCCGCGTGCTGCAGTTGGTAGATCCACTCCGCGGCGGATTTGTGAAATTCGACGGACTTCAAAATTTTGTCGGCTTTATCGAACAAAATCAGCAAAGGCTCCGAATCCGCGGGGAAAGAGAATGTTTCGTCGGCCTTTGTGACGGTGATGGGAAAACTCTTGGTGCCCGCATTGGTCGTGATGGCCACGTCTACCGGCGTGGCGAAAAGGCCCACATGGCCACGCACATCCTGGGTCTGCTTCACCTGCATGTGAACTTGATTCGCGGCGGCATCGTAGCTGGCGTTCACAGCAAAACGCGGGGCGCCCGCGCCGTAGATCCACTGGTCAAAGAAGCGGTCGACGTCGACGTGCGCGGTTTCCTCGATGGCTTTGATCAGGTCCGCGGTGACGACGTTTTGCAGCCGATTGACTTCGAGATAGTGCTGCAAGGCACGAAAGAAGGCGTCGTCGCCCAATTCTTCCCTGAGCATCTCGAGGACGAGACCCGCTTTGCCGTAGATATTTCCCGCGTACTGAAGCGAGTCGCGAAAATCGTGCGTCACGATGGGCACGTCAAACAGCCGCCGTTGCCGGAACCAGGCCGCCTGGGACCGCCAGCGGGCATAGGCCGCGTTATCGGCGCCGTACTGGTGCTCCTCCCAAAGGGCAGCCATAAACGTGGCGAATCCCTCGTTGAGCCACAAATCCGCCCAATCCTTGCAGGTCACCAGATCGCCGAACCACTGATGGCTCATCTCGTGGGAGATCAGACCGTCGGCGCCTTCCAGGCTCTCGCGGGCGAGCTCCGGGTGCAGCAGGCTGCGGGTGGTGAGCGTGGTTGCGCTTACGTTTTCCATTCCGCCGACGGTGAACTGATCGACCGCGGTCTGATCATACTTATCCCATGGGTAAGCGACGCCCAGCCGGTCGGAGAAAAAGCTCAGCATATCGGGAGTGCGCACGAAGGTGGGCTGGATGCGGTCTCCTTCACCGCGCGGAACGCGATACTCGACGGGAATATTGCGCCAGGTCTTTTTGCTCTCGTCGAATTGTCCAGCGACCAGGGAAATCAAATACGTGGAGATCGGCTGGGATTGCCGCCAGCTCCACGTTTTCATTCCGGGACCGGCGTCGACAACGCTCTCGAGCTTGCCATTGGAGACGGTGACCCAGTCGCGTGGAACGGTGACGATCATCTGGGTGGTTGTGCGATCGTTGGGATAATCGTAGATGGGAATGTAATAGCGAGTGTCCTCGGCTTCTCCCTGGGTCCAGATTTCCTTGGGCTGAGTGGAATCGCTCTTGCTCGGCAGGATGAAGTAGAGGCCTTTCTTGGGGCTGCCCTGGTAACGAATGACCACCTCGTGTTTCTCACCGGCTTTGCCGGCGCGGGCGAGGTCCACGCGCAGTTTCGCGTCGTCGGTGGAAAAGTGAGCGTCCTGGCCATCGAGGCGTGCGCTGAGGATGGTCAATCCGACGGAATCGAAATCGAGTTCGCGCAAACCATCCTTTAAAGTGGTGAGCGTATGGGTGACCTGGCCGATCACCTGCCTTTGGTCCAAATCAAAACGCAATTCGATGCGCGCATTCTGTAAGTCATAGTCCCGGCTGCGGGCAAAGGGCTCGTCGGCGCGGGCCCGGGGCGCGATCGGCGCCGCCAAGACGAGCAGGAGAAATAAAGCGACGGCAAGGCGCGCGCGCGTGTTTAGCCTCAAATTGAGGAACGATCGATGGTTTGTTTCATCAGGCATTTCCACTCTCCGAACCTTCCATGCTCGCTTAGACGTGCTGTTCGCGCAAATAGCCATCTTCTCTGCGAATCCAGTCTTCACGGCGAGGGGCGAAGAAATCGATGTCTACGGTATCCTCCAATGCCACCGCCGAATGCGGCTCATTGGCGGGGATGTAAAGGACTTCGCCGCCACGCACGACCACCTCGCGGTCATCAAATACGAACTTAAGCGCTCCGGACAAGATCAGCGAGAATTGCTCGCTTACATGGGAGTGCCGCGGCACCACGGCGCCGCGGGTCATGAGCAGTCGCGCGACGGTGGCGTTATCGCCACTCAACATTTGACGTGAGATCAGCTTATTAAGCTGCTCGCCTTCGAGCTTTTCCCAGGAAGTCTTCTCCATCTTTCCCTCCGCTGTGGCCCCCCTTCGCTATCGGGACTGTGATAATCTCCGCATCGTCGCCCGAAAGAGCGATCGGCGTCAATGCCCGCCGCCCACTTGTCGATGACGAGCTTTTTCGAAAAGGCCATCCGCATCACCGCCATTGCCGTTCTGGCCTTCGAAATGCCCGTTCCCATCTACTGGCTCACATTGCACCTTCCGGTGTCTTTCTGGCGCAAACACGGGCGAGCGGCGTTTCCGTTGGCGGTGCTTGCGGCGTGGGGAATGGTGGACACTCTGCTTTACCGGCACAGGCTGGAGTTCTTTCGCCATGAGATTTCGTTTGGGGCGGCGCTTGCGGGCATGGCCTTGATTGCGTTCGATGTATTCGCCTTCTCCATGTCGGAAGCTATGCTTGGCGGCCGCCGCATCGTGGGGCATTCGGAACTGGCCGGCAGCCGCGAATTGATTGCGCGGGGACTCTACGCGCGCGTGCGCCATCCTCGCTATCTGGGTATGATGGCAGGCGTGCTCGGAGCTTGTCTCATGGTGGCATCGGGGCCGTTATGGGCGGCCAGTGCGGTGTGGCTGCTTCTCGCGCTGCTTACGATTCGCGCCGAAGAACGCGAGCTGCGTGCGAGGCTCGGGCCGGCCTATGCCGCGTATGCCGAGCATGTTCCCGCGCTGCTGCCATTCCGGCTGAGGCCGCGCAACGCGCAGGTTTCCTCGCGGCGCGAGCATCGCTCTTGACCGCGTCTCAGGCAAAATGCCTCGTGGCCTTCCAGGGCGAGCCCGGCGCCTTCAGCGAAGAGGCCGCGGTCAAGCTGCTTGGCGGCGAAATCGAGACGGTCCCGCGTCCCACATTCGAGGCCATGTTTGCAGCCATCGCCGATGGCGCCGCCGACCTCGTGCTTGCCCCCGTCGAAAACAGCCTGGCCGGCTCGGTCTATCGCTGCTACGACCTGCTGCTGGAAAGCAAGCTCAGCATCATTGCCGAGGTGATTCTCCCAATTTCACACAATCTGATCGGGCCCCCGGGCGCAACCATCGAGCGAGTGCGATTCGTGCAATCGCACCCGGTGGCGCTGGCGCAATGCACGCATTTTTTCGACACTCATCCACTGATCACGCGTGTGGCCGCCGAGGACACGGGCGGCAGCGTCCGGGAGGTGGTATGCGCCGGCGATCCCCAGCGCGCGGCCATCGCCAGCCGCCGCGCCGCGGAAATCTATGGCGGCTCGATCCTGCAATCTCATCTCGAAGACCATCGCGAGAACTACACTCGCTTTGTGCTTCTCTCGCCTGAGCCCGGCGAGCCCAAGGGAGCCAACAAGATTTCGCTGGTTGTTTTTTTGCTGCATCAGCCGGGCGCCCTGCATAAGGCCCTGGAGCCTCTGGCCAGAGAAAACATCAATCTGGTTAAAATCGAAAGCCGGCCGATCGTGGGCCACCCTTTCGAATACTGTTTTTATCTGGACCTGATGGCGACGCCCGAAGAGCAGGGAACGCAGGCAGCGGTCGAGGAATTGCGCCGGCGCACAAGAGAAGTGCGTGTTCTCGGCTATTATGTTGCCGCGCCCGCGCCCAGCGTCGCGTAGGGACTCGTTTGGCGCTAGATCCCAGGTTTGCCGTTTACATCGCGCCGCGTATAATCTTCAGACCGCTGCGTAGATTGCGCGATTTGCGCGCAAATAGCGCCGCGGGAGGACCACTTATCTGGTTTTACTGGCCAATTCCATGACCTCCGCTTTCCTTCAATGCATCGAGCAAACGTGCGAGCGGCGCTACCCGCTCGATGCGAAAGAACATCAATGCGCGGAATGTGGCGGCCTGCTCGACGTGCGCTACGATTTTGGGCGAATGGACGCGGCGTCGCTGCGAAAGCTATGGCAGCAGCGAAAGATGAGCAGCGCCATCGTGGACCAGAGCGGCGTCTGGCGGTTCCGTGACCTCTTGCCCTTTGTACCCGCCGGCTTCGAGGTGATCAGCCTCTCCGAGGGGCGTACGCCTCTGATCGAGGTGAACCGCACCGGCGAATGGGCGGGCGGTGTGCGGCTGGCGATCAAGCATCAGGGCAACAATCCTACCGGCTCGTTCAAAGATTTGGGCATGACTGCATGCATGACACAGGCGGCCATCCTCGGCAGCCGTGTGACGGCTTGCGCCTCGACCGGGAACACGTCCGCTTCCATGGCGGCGTACGCCGCTCGCGCCGGAATGAAAGCCGTGGTCTTTGTTCCCTTTGGCAAGATCTCCACTGCGAAGCTGGCTCAGGCTCTCGAATTTGGCGCGGTGGTCATCGAGATGGGCGACAACTTCGATCAAGCATTCCAGATGCTTCGCGAGCTCACCGATGAACTCGGGCTATATCTGGTAAATTCGCTGAATCCGTTCCGGCTGGAAGGGCAGAAGACCATCGTCTTTGAAATTCTGGAGCAACGCGATTGGCAAGTTCCGGATTACCTGGTTCTGCCGGGCGGAAATTTGGGAAACGTTTCCGCCGTCGGAAAAGGGCTGCAGGAACTTTGGCAACTCGGACTGATCGATAAGCTCCCGCGTCTCGTCGTCGTCCAGGCGGAAGGAGCGAGCCCCTTCTGTGCCATGATCGCGACGGGCGCAGCCGAGATCACTCCCGTTCAGCCGCGCACCGAGGCTTCCGCCATTCGCATCGGCAACCCCGTCAATTGGAAGAAAGCGCTTCGCGCTCTGCGGTTGACTGAAGGCTTGTGCGAATCGGTGAGCGACGAACAGATTTTCGAGGCGAAAGCGGCGCTGGCGAAGGACGGGGTGGGTTGCGAGCCGGCGTCGGCGGCATCGGTCGCGGGAATTCAGAAGCTGGTGCGTTCCGGCAAGGTTCCGGAGGGCGCAGACGTCGTCGCTGTGCTTACCGGGCATCAGCTCAAGGATCCCGAGATCGGCATCAAGCGGCGCAGCGAGCGGGAACTGGCGCAGCAAAGATTGCATGTTGAGGCAGACATCGGGAAGTTGCGAGCGGCCCTGGAAAGCGTAATTCTGCAATCGGCCTGAAGGTTTGGCGTCCTCTCTTTGCCGATCTCGCCGAAAAAAACGGAAAATGACAGTGAAAGCCGGAAAGCTATTCTCGCCGCGAGAAGCCGCCCAAGTGCTGGGCGTCAGCTATCCCACGCTTAAACAGTGGATCTACAAAGGCAAAATTCGCACGGTGAAGACCGCCGGCGGCCACCATCGCGTTCCCGAACAGCAAATCGATAAGTTTTTATATCGCGCCGAGGAAACGGGCGACGTGAGCGAGCGGCGCAGCGGCTTCCGCCGGATCAGCGGACGAAACCAGCTGATCGGCCGCGTCACCGATATCAAGACCATGGGGTTGATGGCCCAGGTGACGATCTCGATCGGCGGTCAGCGCATCACGTCCATCATTACCGCCGATGCCGTTCGCGAGATGCGCCTGCAGAGGGGCCAGACGGTTGCCGCGCTCATCAAGTCGACCGAAGTCATGATCCTGCGCTTCTGAGCGGCTCACTTGCGGTGGGTCGTAGACCCGCTTTTTCGGATCCTTTGCTATCCCGCATTGGGCGCTATCCCGCATTGGGCGGAGCCCTATTGGCCGACTATTGCCTCACTTGATCATTCTGTGTTAATAGCCATGTACACGTCATAATCGGGTGTAGGGAGGACTCGGATGAAGGTTAAGCCTCTAGCCTACTTGCTTTTAGTTGCCAGCCTTGCGCTGGCGGGCGCGCCGCTTTTCGCACACCATGGAACGGGTGTGGCATACGACACGGAAAAGATCGTAAATCTCAAAGGAACGGTAACCGAGTGGATTTGGGCCAACCCCCATTGCGGAATTCTATTCGACGTGACCGACGACAAGGGTAACGTCGAACATTGGGGAGCAGAACTGGGAAATCCTCACGCGCTCTCCATGTCCGGCTTGAGCAAGGACATCCTGAAGCCCGGCGACAAGATCACGATTTCCGGGCATCCTGCCAAATCCGGCGCACCACGCATTGAACTGCAGCAGTTCACAATGGCCGATGGACGAACGCTGCCGGAACGGGGTCATAAAGGAAACGGCGCCACTCTGACAGACGAGCCTGGCCAGTAATCGCAGTGCGGGCCGGCGAGCCGAAGCGGATAGGGCGACTGGGCGGTTTATCCACGGGGAGGGAGTTGCTAAATGCGAAATCGTTTGAGGGATTTGCTCGCTGTGCTGGTAATGGCGGTGGCGTTTTCGGGCGCTGCATTCGGCCAGACCTATGGCACCAAGGGATATTCGCCGGGGGCCTGGAAGCCGGAGGAATTGCCTAAGGATCTCTCAAAGCCCAAGGCCTACAATCCACATGATCTCAACGGAGTCTGGTCTTCTCCGACGAGAGCGGGTTACTTCGAAAGGCATGCGCTTAACGACAAGTGGCTGGACATAAAAGACAAGAGCATTCCGGACCAGATGAGGTCCCAAACCTATCCTCCGCCCATGACCCCGGCGGCCAAAGAGAAGTTTGAAGCGACCAAACCCAGCTATGGGCCGCGATCGGTTCCTCCGGGGCTGGGCAATGACGCAGTGTCGACTTGCGATCCGATGGGATATCCGCGCGATCTATATGAAGCAAATCTGCGGCCCTTCGAGATCGTTCAAGCTGCCGACAGGCTTTTGGTACACATGCAGTACCACGACATCTGGCGAACGGTGTGGACGGATGGCCGCGAGCTTCCCAAAGATCCCGATGCCGCCTGGATGGGGTACTCGGTGGGCAAGTGGGACGGCGATACTTTTGTCATCACCTCAATGGGCTACGATGACAGAACCTGGCTCGATCATTTCGGCAATCCGCACAGCGATCAGATGGTCCTGGTAGAGAAATGGCGCCATCCCGATGCCGACACGCTGACCGTGGACATGACCATCAGCGACCCGAAGGTGTACACCGCGCCGTGGGTGGGCGAGACGGTTACATTCTTGCGCGCGAAAGCGGCGATCTTTGAGGAGCTCTGCGTGCCGTCCGAAGAGGAGCACTTCAACGATAAAATCAGAGATGCAGCGGTGGGAACGGCGAAGCCCTGAGGCCGAGTTTTCACGTTGCCAGTAGCGCGCGCGACGTGGAATAACCGGCTTTCTCCTTCAAGGCACGCATGCTTGCCCGCGGAGTATGTTCGGTCCCCTTGAACATCGCGACGTGCAACGTCTCGGCGGTGTAGGAATGCCCGAAGAGGAGTAGAAGGAAGGGGCGGGTCGAGACAGGAAATCCGGCGTTGAGCAAGGCCGGAGCTTGCGGTAAGCTCTTGTTACTTGCGGTAAACTGACGTTGCTGCGAAAAAAACGCGCCCGTAGCTCAGTTGGATAGAGTGTCTGGCTACGAACCAGAAGGTCGGGGGTTCGAATCCCTCCGGGCGCGCCACTCTCCAAGGGCGTGGCCTGCGCCAAGATTTTGATTCTCGATTGTCATGGGTATCGGCGCATTGTTGTGGCCATTGGTCAGGGGGCGTTGAGGACTGCGGAAATCGATTCCAGGTCGAAGAAATAGACGGGGCCGGATGGTCGAGCCATCCGGCCCCTGGAGACTGCAAGATCCGCTATCCTACGGCTTGAGCGTGATGGTCTTCCCGGCGATCAAGTCAATGTGCTGCTGGTAGATCGTCTGGCCGTCCGCACTGCGCAGTTCGATATCATGCGTTCCAGCCTTGAGAGGGAACGTTCCGAGCCGCGCCACCGTTCCCGCATATCCACCGTCAACATATACCTCCGTGTTTTTCGCTGCGGCGTCGATCTTGACCTTACCGGCTACGGGACCGGGCACAAACCCATATGGCTCATACCAACCTGGCCCGTAGGCCCCGAAGGCATACCAGCCATAAATTCCCGGGCTGTAGTAGAAGGCTGGTCCATAGAAGCTTGGCCCAAAATAGCCTCGAAAGCCGACAAAGGGCGGCCGCGCCGATGCCCCGGGCGCGACGATCGCCACCGCCAACACTGCCAACCCTGCAAACTTCCAATACCGACTCATAACGACCTCCTCACTCAGTCGAGCAACTCCTCAGTTTGAGCTCGTGCTTTGCGCTCAACACTCCCTACGAGGAGCAAGCGCGATGCCAAAGCAGCGCCTCGCCATGAAGATTACTAAGTGGTTCACCATCAACATTTCTGAAAGAGAATTTCTTCCGCGGCGATTGGCAGGTTGGACGCCGGCGGTGGTTTTCACGCGGGGTGGTGCTTTTCGGCCATCGGGCTATCGGGGGCAGAAGGGATCGGCCTGCCCCAAGACAGGAGCAGGCGGCGGAGATTCGACGTCCCGATCAAGCTCCGAGAAACGGCTTAAGCTCGGCGATCAATTGCTCCGGAACTTGCTCCGGCAGGAAGTGGCCTGCAGGAAGCGCCTTGCCGCTCGCCTGGCTCGCGCGATCCCGCCATGTCTGCAAGACGTCGTACATGCGGTGGAACGGGCCTTTCTCGGACCACAGAACGAGAAGCGGGCACTGTATTTTTTTGTCCAGGTCAGCCGCGTCATGGGCCAAATCGATGGATGCGGCGGCGCGATAATCCTCGCAGACCGCGCGGATCGCGGCTGGATCACGGAAGCAGCGAAGGTAGTCGTTGTAAGCAGGCTGGCCAACCCATTGAGGAATGTCGTTCCGAGGCTCTTCGCCGCCGAGACGAAACAACATCGTCTTGAGAAAAAGCTCGGCGCTATTTTCGAGCATTGTTTCAGGGAATGGAGGCGGCTGAACGAGCAGGAACCAATGGAAAAAAATGGTGGCGAATTCCTTGTTTACGTCCTGATAGCACCTATAGGTGGGCACGATATCCAGGATGACAAGCCGGGTGAGGCGGTCCGGGTGGTCAAGAGCGAGACGATGTGCGACGCGTCCTCCGCGATCGTGGCCGACGAGCGCGAATTGGCGGTATCCCAGATGCTCCATGACTTCTACCTGGTCTTGAGCCATGGCTCGCTTGGAATAGCCGAAGTGATCGTCGCCGCCCGGAGGTTTGCTGCTATCGCCATAGCCGCGGAGATCGGCGACCACCAATGTGAAATTTCGCGCCAGGACCGGCGCGACCTTGCGCCATAGCACATGCGTTTCCGGGATGCCGTGCAAAAGGAGCACTGGCGAACCCTTGCCGCCGTAGACAACGTTGATCGTTGCGCCGGCCGTCTTGATTTGCTCGCGCTTGAAGCCGGGAAAAAACTCGCTGCCAGCACTTTGGGGCTCGACGCGCGTGGCCGATCGAGGAGAAGAGGAAAAAGCGCTTTCTCCCGAGATGGGCCCGAGGGCAAGCAGCAATGACTTCTTGGTGAATTCACGGCGGCTGGAGTTCGACATTTTCGCCTTCCATGCACCCAGGAAATATGCGCCCATGATAACGCCTCGAGTCGACAGCGAGAAAGGTGCTTAGAAGGAGGGGGCGTCGCGTATAAAAGAGCACGGCGATTGTCGCCACGCGCATCAAAGGTTGTAAATCCCGCCTATGTCCGCGATTTGTAAGGGTTTTGTAAACAATCGTGGCTACAGTCGTTTCACATATGACTTTCCTTGACTTTCCGATATGAAGCTTTATAGAGTGCGCCCATAGTTATTGGGCCCTTCCTTACGTATTAGCGTATTTAGCGTTTTGGACGACTAACGGGTTCTGCAAAGGGGGATGTTTCGATGAACTCCTTCGATTCAGGATTTTCGTTTTCTATTTGTATTTCTTCCAGAAGAGCTACCGCGGCAATGCTGGCTTTTTTGGGACTGCTTCTGATTTGTGTTCCTGTTTTCTCGCAGGGCAATTATGGACGTATTCTCGGAACGGTTATAGACCAGAGCGGCGGCTTAGTCGCCGGCGCCACGGTCACGGTTTTAGACGTCGACAGAGGTGTTTCGCGAACGCTGACCACAGATGACGCCGGGGAGTACAACGCTCCCAACCTGGAGCCCGGTAAGTATACAGTTCGCGCCGAGGCCAAAGGGTTCAAGACGGTGGAGCGTCAGAACGTTATTTTGGAGGTTGGCAAGGAGCCTCGTGTCGACTTGACGCTGCAACCCGGCGAGCAGACTCAAACGGTCACCGTGACCGAGTCGATTCCGCTTGTGGAAACTACGAACGCCACCATGGGGGGCACCCTTAATAACGCGGATATCGTCGATTTGCCGCTCAATGGCCGCGATTACCAGAATCTTCTGGGCCTGCGTCCGGGCGTTATGTTGCAGCCTGGAGGGGGGCCATGGACCCAGAGTACCAACGGCGTACGTCCCGACGAGTCGGTCTGGCTGATTGACGGCGTTATCAACGCGAATTTTTTTGATGCCCGGCCGGTCATCAATATGCCGAGTCCGTTCACGGACGGAGCGACCATTTTGCCCGTGGACGCCATTCAGGAATTCAACCTGATGGAAAACCCCAAGGCGGAGTATGGATGGAAGGCTGGCGCGATCGTGAACGTGGGAATCAAGTCGGGCACAAACAATCTTCACGGCGATGCATATGCGTTCGGTCGCTATCAAGGCTGGGACGCACGAAACTACTTCAACGTTGCTCCCCAAAATGGGGTGTGCGCCCTCAATCCGAACGTCGTCTCCGTATGTAACCAGACGCCGGCGCAGTTGAAGCAGTTCGGCGGCGTGGTGGGCGGGCCGATCAAGAAAGACAAGCTCTTCTTCTTTGCCGGTTATGAGGGATTGCGTTCTTTCATCGGCTTCGTCGGTGGGCTGCCAGTACCTGCGACGCAGGCAGTCGGCGACCCGTCAAAGAGCATGGTGGACGCAATCGCGGCTTTGCAGACCGCGGGTATACCCGTAAGCCCGGTCAGCCTGAAACTTGCCGGATGCACGGCGGGCGCGTCCCCCATATGCACCGGCGGTTTGTTCCCCAATAGCGGTCCAACGACTTCCTTCCTGAGCACCTTCCCAACCAGCAACCAGAGCGACAACGGAGTCGCGAAAATCGACTACCATCCCAACGACAAGAGCACCATTAATGGGATGTTTTTCCTTGGCAACTATACCGCCGTGGGAGAAGATCATCCGTTTGCGCAGGTGCAGTCCACGGACACGGCGCCGATCCGCTCCTGGTCCGATACGGTCAGCTGGGTTTATACCCCGAACTCCAATGTCGTTAACGAGATGCGATTTGGCTACAATCGGGTGTCCTTTGATTTCGTCAACATCGACGTCAACACACCCGCCAGCACCTATGGGCTCAACACGGGCATAACCAATCCGCTTGCGGGAGGCTTGCCCAGCATCACCATTTCTGGTTTCGGGAATGGCGGCACGCCGGTGATTGGCACGGCCTTCAACCGGCCACAATATTTCACGCCTAATCCATACTACGATTTCCAAGACTCAGTTTCGGTTCTGAGGGGCAAGCACGCCTTCAAGTTCGGCGGCGAGTTCACCCATATGGAGGCTGACGCACAAGTTTTTAACAATGGCCGCGGGCGCTTTGATTTTAACGGCGGCACGCGGACGATCGGCGGTGCGCCCAGCACCTCACTGGAAGATTTCTTTGCCGGAACTCCTTCGGATGGAGTGCTTCTCACAGGTACGCCACAATCGCAGTTGAGCTTCATGAATTTTGCCGGGTTCCTGCAGGACGATTGGCGCGTCACCCCGAGGATCATTGTGAATATGGGCCTGCGCTATATGTACCTGACCCCGATGAAGGATGCCAACAACAACCTGGGTAACTTCGACCCAACTTCTGCAACCGGGATCGTTCAGCAAGGGCAGGCGGGGGTAAATACGATATGGAAGGCTGATTCGCACGACTTAGAACCGCGCATCGGACTTGCCTGGGATGTCAGGGGTAATGGGAGGACCGTCATTCGGTTGGGCGTTGGCCTGGTCCACGAGACGTGGAGCTTGGAGACCTTCGAAGGGCAGTTCGGAATGCAGAATGATGGTTCAACCGCAATTAACGCGATACCGACCGCAGCTTCGATCTCTTGCGGAATTACTGGCCTGGTTCCCTCGATCAGTTGCCCATCTACGGGAGGGGGAACTAATGCCCTCGGCTCCGCCACTTTTGCTCCCAATGCATTGTGCTGGGACCCTTCCATCTCGTCAGGACTTGCCCATACAGTGGCCTGCGGTAACGGCCAGAAAACCATTTTCCCAGCAGCCACAGGCGGCCCGAAATGCGGAGATGGCGTTGGCGGAGCCGCGTCTCCATGCGACCTCATGGGTGTGGACCCGAACCTGAAGCTGCCCTACGTGGTTAATTACAACCTGAGCATTCAGCATCAGCTTGGGTCCAACTTCTCTATCGAAGTTGCCTACGTCGGCAATCATGGTTATAGCCTGCTGAACTTTGCAGACGTCAATCAGGCTCCGCTGGGTGCAGCGTACTGCCTGAATGGCCCGCTTACAGCGGCGCAACTTGCTGACGCTTGCGGAACCGGGCCCGCCAATGCGAGGGTGCCGCTGGCATGCATAGCAACAGCTACCTGCGCCGGGAGCGCTCAAGCCGTGCAAGAGGCGCGACCATACTTCAGCAAGTTCCCGTACTTGGGCTTCATCAACTTTGCAACGAACAGAGCGTATTCCAACTACAACAGCGGACAGGTAACAGTAACTAAGCGGATGTCGCAAGGGCTTTCCTTCACCGCGGGATATACATACGCTCACGCCCTTGACAACGGTTCGCTGAATCGCTTCGGCTTAAATCCTGAGAACAGCGACAATCTGGCGGGAGAGTATGGGAGCAGCGACTTCGACATACGTCACCGCGTGACTTTCACAGTCAGTTACAACATTCCCGGCAAGAAGGGTTTTGGGCAGATGTTGGAAGGCTGGCAGATCAACTCCATCGTGAACTACGCCACCGCCCAGCCGTGGCAAACATTCGATAATTCCGACAATTTCAGCGGGACGGGAGAGAAAGCGGACCGTTGGGACATTTTTGGCAATGCCGCTGACTTCCCATCCGGCAAGACCAGCATTCCATACTGTAGTGGATTCGGCGTTTCAGCCGGCGGGGCCATTACCACCGGCGGCGCCACCTGCGGCTTTGCGGATCCCTACAACTCGGGCAGCAACACCGATCCCTTGTCCGCAGCCGCGACTGCCAGCGCCATTGCCGGGTGCGCGGCTCGTGCTCCGTCCCCGACCACATTGGCGGCCGCCGGATGCTATGTGTCCACGAACGGAAACTCGTTCATCATTCCGCCGTCACTGGGAACCTTCGGCAACATGGGCCGCAACATTCTCCGCGACTCGGGCTACCACAATTGGGACCTCTCCGTATTCAAGAACTTCCGGGTCACCGAGCGTTTCGGCGCCCAATTGCGCTGGGAGGTTTTCAACGTGCTTAATATTCCCCTCGCTGCCAATCCTTCTGGCGCATCGAGCTTTGTAAATACCGGCAATTCGCCCGGTCCGGGAGCCGTCTTCGGCGCTTCCTTCCTGACGCCAGACTTCGCCGCTGGTAATCCGCTGATCGGCTCGGGGAGCCAGCGCGTAATGCAACTCGGGCTGAAGCTAACTTTCTAGGTGGGTTGAACCGCAGATTCGAGGGGCGTAGATAGTCGCCCCCTCGAATTTGTGTGTCCTTTATCGGATTTCGGATCATCGATAACGCCGGGGATAACGTCTGGATTTACAGGGCGGTGCTTGCCTTGACAGTGCCGCTCTTGCGATGTTTCAATGTGCTTCAGCGCCGTCTCCAGAGGTTCCACACAGGGGACGGTTTACCTGGCGGTCAGGGAGGTAGAAGATGGTGACAAGTAAAGTGCGGATAGCTGTGGCGATTGGGCTTCTGGTGACGTGCGTACCGCTATTCGCGCATCACGGCAGCGCGACCTATGACACGCAAAAAGTGGTCGTCTTGAAAGACGCCACAATAACGAAATTCATCTGGGCAAATCCGCACTCTATCGCGATGTTCGACGTGAAAGACGATAAGGGCAACGTGGCTCATTGGGCCGCGGAAGCCGGCAGCCCGTCGGCGCTGAGCCTGATCGGCTGGACCAAGAATTCCCTGAGGCCGGGCGACGTCGTAACTGTGTACGCCTTTCAATCCAAGACCGGCAACCCGGTGGGACGCCTGAATAAGATCGTACTTTCCGACGGGACAGCGCTCAGAGACAGCCAACTGGGCGACGCGGACAGCAAAGACAAGTCAGAGAAGCCGTCCTACTAGCTCCAGCCGGCTAATCCAACGACGCTTCTTCTTGCGGCAGGGCAATCGATTTGCCCTGCCATTCTTTTTTTGCCTCAAGATGTGCCGTGTTCCGGGGGCGTTGTGAAGACCTTCTGAGTGGAACTCCAGAATCTTCCTTCAGTAGCTAAGCCACTCTGCTTCGAAACAGCCCATGTCGCCGCTATGGATTCGCTGCGCTCACCACAAGAAGCGGCGCCCCCCTAAAAACACGGGTGCAGCAGAGAAATCAGGGTAGAGTAAGAAATTCCAGGATCGCGCTAGCGTGCGCCAAAAGCCTCAGGTCGTTCCGCCGCGTTCATTTTTAAAGGCGCTGCGCGCCGGCGTCGGGCCGCACTGAGCTACAAAAGGGCGGTGCCGGCTCGTGGAAGGGAAGTTGCGGCTATTGACTCGGTGGAACGCCCTTACCGGCAGGATCTCCGACGAGGTCCAAATATTGCAGCATCTCGGATGGTATACATAGCTGTTCCGCGAGCTGCTGATTCGGCACCCATTTGAAATTGACGTTCCCGAGCACAAAAGGCTTGGTGTAGATCCTGGGATCGTCGACGGTGATGGATAGCTGCAAATCATTATGGTCGGGGCGGGTGTAGCGCTCGTGCACAATGGCCTCCATGCTATGGGGATAGCCCATGCGCGTCAGCCAGGTCTTGTCGTCCAACCCAGTCGTATCGACAAGGAGCGTGTTGTCTCCCTCCCAATGGCCCACTGAATATCCGTAATATCGCGGATCGGGTGCGTCTTTTGCCGTGCCGCCCACATCCTTGGGCAGTTCCCGACCATCCATCCAGATTTCGCGCCAAGCTCTCTGGTACTGGTTCAAGACGATGATCCGGTCAGGCATGGTTGCGAATGCCAGCCCTCTTAATTCGAATACCATGTTTCGCGGGAAGCCCAAGGGATCGCATACGCGCGCGTAAGAGTCATTTGTACCCGCGATGTGGAAAGTCGGCTCGGGCTTATTGGCGCTCATCAATTTTTGGCCAAGCGGCGTCAGGGGCGGCGCAACAGCTTCTCTATCGACGGCTACCGGCCCCGCCCAAGAACCGCTGAAATCGCGTTTGGGAGCTGGACCGCCGGGGCCAGTGTTGAGCTTGTCGTATTCTGTATTTCGATATGCGCCTTGAGCGCGGGCCAAGGCGGAGAGGGCCAGCGCCACAATTAGAACCAGCATCGCGCGGATGAAACGATTCCGCATTTCGCGGGTCTTTTCGACTTGCGGCGGACTTTAAATCATCACCTACTTGGAAGGCTGGGCTGTTTTCTTTGCGTTTTTGTCGGCGACGGCCTGTTCGGCGACGGTCTTATTGTATTCCTGCGCTTCGGATGCGGAGCAGATCATTTCGCGAATATCGAACCACTCCGGCTGCAATCTCATGCGGAATTTGGTCAAGGGATTCCACGGCTTCGTGTACATCTTCGGATCCTCAATGGTCATGGTGAATTCCATGATGTCATGGTTCACCCGGTGCCACGTCTCGGTCACTCTCAATTCATCGCTATGGGGGCGGCCGACATTATCGATCCACGTTCTTTCATCCAATCCCACCGTCTCGGTCACAAATGTGTAGTCGTCGGTCCATTTTCCGACGGAGTATCCATACCAGCGCGGCTCCAAGATCTCTTTGGGGAGTTCTCGCCCGTCCATCCAGATGTTCCGCCAGACCTGATCGTTTTGGTAAATGATGGCGACCTGGCTCTTGGTTTGAAAGATCTGAATTGCTCTCAAATTAAAAAGTTCCAGGCGCGGGAATCCGATAGGGTCGCAGATATCAAATGGATCGTTATTTTCCGCGATGGGAACCGCGGTGGTTCCAAATCCGGGCTTATGTTCTTTCCAGGTCTTCAAACCCAGTGGCGTGAAAGGCAGTTCGTGTTCGGGCTTGGTATCGGACGGGTAGTTTTTGGGGCCAGTGGCAAAGACACCGTCGCGATAGCCGGGTGTGGGTTCCCAAATTCCAGTGATGTCGCGAACGGGGGCGGGGCCAGCCTGCTGATCCGCCGGCACGTTGGGCACGATCCGGTCCCAACCGTCGCGATGAATGTTCTTGCCGGACTCTCTCTTGTCGGTCGTCTGAGCGCGGCCAGAAGGCGAGAATGCGAGAAAAGCGACTGCGACCGCTGCGATAACCAAGCGATTTAACATTTCGAAGACTCCTGTTGAGGTACCGAGTTCCGGATTCTCTCTGGCCGCGGCGTGGACCGGTTGCGAACCGCGCCCGCCGCTTCAACTCACCTTATCCGCCGCGCCGGATTGCTGGCATCTGCATGCTCTGACAATTCGCAAAATTCGGGGCGCGTGAGGAAATGCTCAGCGTTCACTGCCCATGCTGAGCTCTTGGCCATCGGGGAGTATGACCTTGGTGACGCGTCCGACTGGCTGACCGGTCTTGGACATTCCGTTCATCGTAACCGTGACGTCTTCGCCAGGCTTAAATGATTTCGCTGTTATGCCGAAGTTGACGAGCGTCGAGGGAGCATTCCATTCCCCGAGCCAATGTGTGACGTTGCCCTTTTCGTCCTTGGCATCGAACTTGAGGAAGGTATGAGGATTAGTCCATACCCAAGCCGTAACAGTTCCTTTTACGGTGACGCTTCTGCTGTCGTAGGCGGCATTCCCGTGATGCGCAAAGAGCGAACCTGAAATTGATAAGAGCGCAACACCCACGAGCAGACCCGTCAGCAACTTATTTCGCATAACTTCCTCCCTAATTTCTACGCGATGGCTCGGCATTCAGTACGTTCGCTGGCGGGATTCTATCAGGAATTTCTCGCGGCCCGCAACCCGCGCTCTATGACGAGCAGGGCGCATGAACGCGCCAGTTTGACCTGAATTCGATACGCGGATAGCATCAGCGCGGAAGCTTAAAAATGCCCGATCTGCCGAAGAAGCACACACTCACGCGCCAACGATCGATCACGCCGCTGCTCCGCGACTTTGCCCCTCTCCTGATGCTGGCGTCTGCTCTTTTCTACACGAACCGCTGGCTGGCGCTGACGGATGAAGAGGCCTCCACTCTCAGCGCCGCGGCTAAGAACGTTACCGCCATCCTCGGCACGGCTCGAACCGCCGAAGGGAATATTCATCCCGCTCTTTACGAGCTGCTGCTACATCTGTGGCTGCGGATCACGGGCGGACTATTCGACGGCTTGCGGGCGCCGGCCATAGTTTGCTTTGCGCTTGGTTTGTGGCTCCTCTCCCGCGTAGCACGGCAATTGGGAGGAGAAGAAGCCGGCAGTGCGTTAGTGTGGTTAGGCACGCTTTGGCCTTTTGGATTTCACGCGGGGCGCCTGGCGGAGCCGTCCACGTTCGTATTTCTGCTGATCGCCGCGCTCACCTGGCAATATTTCCGCTACATCCGATCGCGCCGTCGATCCGATTGGATCATCTTCTGTGTCCTGGCTTTGGCGCTGCTTTATACCAACGATTTCGGTTGGGCGCCGTTGATCCTGCTTGGCGTGGATTATTGGTGGCGAATCGCGAAAGCCGGTCCTTCCAAAAGCGATTCGACCGAAAGCGCCGGGGCCGGGCGCGAAGGAAAAATCGGGGGAATCCTGGTTACTGCCGCCGTACTGGCGACCGGTTTCGCGCCGCGCTGGGGAATCTTCGTACGCGAACTGCATGCACAACTGGTATGGCCCGGCTCCGCCCGGTTTGTTTTTCTCAATGCCGCTTACAATTTCTATATCTTGTTCGTGAGCCAGTCGGTTGCGCCGTGGTTTTGGCGCTTCAGTATTCCCGCCGCCATCGGCATCGTTGTTCTTTTGGCGATAGTCGTCGCGGGCATTGGCGGCGAGGTCCGCCGCTTTCTGATGTTTTCCGTATTGCTGTTTGTCTTGATGGCGGCGGCTGGAATCCTGCAAGCCAAGTGGCTGCTTCTGCTAGGCCCGTGGTTTCTTTTACCGATAGCGATTGCCCTGGGCACGATCGAGAACTGGCACTGGCGCGTGCCTATGGCCGTGGCGCTGGCTATGGTGGCGACAATCGGGTGGTACGGTGCGCTAAACCGGCGGTACTATGCGGAGGCGCGATTTTTTGAGCCGTGGAGTACAGTTGCCGATGATGCCGCGCAGGCTCTTCGCGGCGGCGCCGGTGTAATCGGCAACGATGAAGCCTTCTTTTTTTATCTCACTTACGCGCTGAAACCAGGCCAAGCAAATTCATCCTGGCGTTTCACGGGAGCCTTGCCCATGCAACTGCAATATCCGTCCGTGTGGGATCCGCTGCAGTGGGCGGAGGCAGGGCGCCCCAAGCCGGCAACCGTTCTCTGGATTCGCGGTTCTTCGGCGCCGGATGAACTAAAGGCGATGAACGATGCGGGCGAATGGCTCAGCGGGCAATGCGGAGATCGCATCACCCGTTATTTGGCACGCGATCTTGCCTACACCTGGAAGCAGCGTTTCGTGCCCCATTTCTCGGGCCCGGCTTGGCGCATCGAGATTAGGCAATATTTCTGCGGACAAAGCGCCTCCGAGTCCGCTCCCGTACCCGGCAGCGCCGCCCCAAACGGCTCCCACTAACCGGGTGGACGCCGACTTTTAGAAGAAGGGCAGAATGGAGGGCTGCTAATTCGAGGCAGAGGAACTTCGGACAATGGCAAAGTTAAAAATGACCTAATAAGCCCAGCGCATAAGCACGCCGCCGGTGGTATAGCCCGCTCCGACTGCGACCAGCACCACCAGATCGCCCTTTTTGAGCCGGCCCTGGGCCACTGCGTCACAAAGCCCCAAGGGAATCGTGCCTCCGGTGGTATTCGCGAAGCGATCGATATTCACCATTACCTTGGAATCATCCAGCCCGAGCCGCTCCTGCATGGCGCGAATGATGCGCAAGTTCGCCTGATGGGGCACCACCAGTGCGAGGTCCTTATGGGAATACCCATTGCGCTCGAGAAGTTGGCAGGAGATCTCGGCCATGCGCCGCACGGCGTACTTAAAGACCTGCTTTCCATCCTGATGCACGCAATGCATTTTTGCATCCAGGGTCTCGTGCGATGAGGGATGCAGCGAGCCGCCGCCGGGCATATAAAGATATGCGCCGCCGGAGCCATCGATGTCGTGAACGAAATCGAGAATACCCTCACTATCGGACTCTGTACTTTCCAGGAGCACGGCACCGGCACCGTCGCCGAAGAGCACACAGGTATTACGATCCTGGTAATCAAGGATCGAAGTCATGACGTCGCTGCCAATGACCAGAGCCTTTTTGTGCGTGCCCGCGCCCACAAATTGCGCGCCGATGGTCAGCGCATACACAAATCCCGAGCACGCCCCGGAAAGATCAAAACCCCAGGCGCGCGTTGCACCGATGCGATCCTGAACCAGGCACGCGGTGGCCGGAAAAAACATGTCCGGCGTCACCGTGGCCACGATGATCAGATCGATCTCCTCGGGTTTGGTGCGAGTCTTCTGCAGAAGCTGCTGCGCGGCCGCGGTGGCCAGGTGTGATGTGGCCACGCCTTTGTCTACGACGTGCCGTTCGCGTATACCCACGCGCTGCTGTATCCATTCATCGGTGGTATCCACCATGCGTTCCAGGTCCGCATTCGTGAGCAGCCTGGGGGGCACATAACCGGCCACTCCGGTAATTTTTGCTGCAAGGCGTTTCCCCATTATCTGTCCTTTGAGATTCGATCCTCAGCGTCGCGCGTTCAAAGAAGCGCGATTCTACGCAATCGCGAATGAGGTGACAAGCAAAGCTATACGCGCGTGGAAAAAGACCTGACTAAGGAGTGCTCTGTTTGGCGGGAATCGAGTTGTCTTCCAGGCCGCGTTGCGGCAGATGTTGCACAGCCTCGATGAACAGGCGGACGAGTTGGGGGTCAAATTGCGAGCCGGCGCAACGCTCTAATTCTTCAAAAGCCGCCGCCGGAGTGCGGGCCTTCTTATAGATTCTTTCGGAGGTAATGGTGTCGTAGGCGTCGGCAATCGCGATGATACGCGAGCCCATAGGAATCTGATCGCCCACCAGCCCCTGGGGATAGCCGGAGCCATCGAACATCTCGTGATGATGGCAGACCATTTTTCGAATGCTCGAAATGGTTTGCAGCGGTTCGAGCATGCGGTCGCCGTAGAGCACGTGCTCCTTCATCTTTTCCGAAGAGGACATTCGGCTGCTGCATA
>Ga0207047_1018_pt1 | contig 30583 bp, 40 predicted proteins | sample Alteio_BWMinCont_67_FD_153302 | JGI IMG/M metagenome (GOLD analysis project Ga0207047, IMG submission 153302) | Enriched cells from forest soil in Barre Woods Harvard Forest LTER site, Petersham, Massachusetts, United States -... | ecosystem: Environmental > Terrestrial > Soil > Temperate forest >...
CTGGAACCGTAAGTTGCCCCATAGCGACTGCTAAGTCGCGCACGAGCCGTCAGGCTCACCGTAGTGACTGAAAGTCGCGCACTAGCGACTGCTAAGTCGCGCACAGCGAATGAAATGAGCGCTGGAACCACAAGCTCCTCCATAGCGACTGCAAAGTCGCGCACGAGCCGTCAGGCTCACCGTAGTGACTGAAAGTCGCGCACAGCGAATGAAATGAGCGCTGGAACCACCAGGTACCTATCGACTGCTAAATCGCGCACTGCTAAAAAATTGAAACATCGAAGTATTTGCAATACCGTTAACTTTTGTCGCTAACGTAGATTCCCCAAACGAATGGCAGCTTCAGGAACATCCAGCACGGTTCAACGCCCCTCCGCAGCAACATCTCCTGATGCCAAAGACAAGAATCTTCCACCAGCACCCCCAGAATCATTAACCCTCTCATTAGGCGACTGGTCAATTCCTCGCCTCCTGTTAACCTCATCATCCCAAGCGACAATCCTCAAATCCGACATTCACCTGATCCCCACGTTCATTCGCACGAATTTCTCGGAACTAATGAAAATGCCAGAGATCAATTCAGAACATCTCCTTGACTTGTATTCCTTTGCCATTTCCTACCTCGTGTGGTTTGCTGACGTTGTCCCCCTCCACGAACCCACGCTGAAAATTCTCGCAGCGAAAAACATGAAGGTTGATATCGTCACCCAATACCCCAGCCGCCTACCCACATTCACCGACTACAAACATCCTCGCCCCATTGTCACCATCCCCGAAGGTGTCCCACTCGGCACGCACATCCACACCCTCACACCCCGCCTCAACGGAGGAAAAATCTTCATCCTTCACACTGAAAATGAAGCACTCGCCGGATTCACATCCCCCACCGCCTACGCCTCCAACCGCGTCGTCCGATTCAAATACCTCCCCTAAGAAATTTGAAATATAAACCCTTTATATGCCATTCATTTTTATTCTAATCTATTTCCTCTCGATGGGCAACACCCTAGACATCGACGCAGAAATCAACCTACTCACATCCTTCGATGAACGCTCATCCAAAGAAGTATTTTCCCGCTGTACACACATAACTCAATCCCCCCGCGCCACCCCGACTCACCGCGGCCACGCCCACCTCATACTAGGCATCATGTACATCGGAAACTACCACGATCAAAATTTCGCAAAAGCCCTCCACCATCTCTCCCTCTCCAAACAATACTCTATCACCTACGCATCAATCTTCCTTGGAATGATTCACCTTTACGGACCCGATTTAGATAACAACAAACACTTTTTCCTCTTCCAATCTAAATCTCCCGAAAAGCCCCTCATCTGGAAAAAAGATACTTTGCCCCCTCCCGAACGAAATTACACCCTATCCCTCGAACTCCTTCGTCACGCAGAAGCTCAAAAAACAACACACGATCCCTTCGCAATACTCTACAGATTCCTCGGTCTCCACTACTCCTACGGCTACGCAACACCAATAAATCTCCCCTCTGCCATGGAATACTATAAAAAATCCTTCTCGCTCGGCTATCAATTAGCCCTAAAAGACATTATGCGCCTAATCACTGAAGAAAAAGAATATGACACAATGTCTATCGAATCTCTTAAATACGCAAAAGAATTCAACCAACAATATCCCTCAGCGTTTATCTATAATGCAAAGATTTATGAATCGCGCGATCAACATAATTTTGCTGAAAAATGTTATCAACTCCAAATAGCCGTTAATAGCAAAGACATCTACGGCCAACACGCAAAACATCTCCTAAAAACAAACACCCCCAAAGAACAAATAAACGAACTCCGCGAGATCATACAAGATCTCCGATCCGAAGTAGATAAATTAAAATGTCTGATTCCTCCTTATTCGATCGTGATATGATAAACATTTTAATTTTTCAATCCCCATCAGCTGAAAATTATAATATATAGGACTATATCATATGACAAAAAATATTAGTGAATCTGATATCGATACTTTAAAATACAAAATAAAGCGTATAGTCGAAGTCCTGTCAACTCACGATACACAAATAATCGAATGCGAAGACTTTATCGAAAAATTAAAATTACTTCTTGAGCCGCCTTACGGTCAATTTCTGATAAAATTAAATAAATCCCCTTTCAAAAGAAAACAATTTTTTTTATTCAGTCTTCAGCGCAATGTTATCATCAATGATGGAATAATCTTTGATCCAAAACAAAACGACACGATCTTTATTACTGTACCGGGAATCTATCAAGTTAATTTTTGTGCGAATATGTATCACGCAACATTTAATACTCAATTTAAGCTGACACCCGTACTTGACCGTAAACTATTGCGCGATTACCAAGTTGTTGCGCAGAATCCATCATCTGTTTCCAATACTGTATCCCTAAGTACCGCCGTCAAGATAAAAGTTTCCTGTGCATCCGAAGATGTTCCCGCACAACTCCAATTACTTGTTCGAACAATCACAGGTCCAAAACTCATATCCCCCCTACGAAACTCAGAAGCCCTCCGCGGCAGCATAATTAACCTTCAAAAAGTCGCCTCGCTATAACTCTTCTAATTATCGCTCCGCTCCCCAAACAAATAAAAAAAAACTATCTCAGCTAACGGTTGAAGTATCACATCAACCATTAACGGAACATATCGCGCTTTAAGTATCATAAAATCTTTTTTCCCCACCTTCAACTCACCAAAAATATAATCCACCCCCACCAACCTCGGAATATTTTGCCCCAACGCCAAAGTCCCTACAACCCGAACTTCATTACAATCAACGAACATCAACATCTGACAAAATGTTGGATCATCAATCCAAACTAACAACATCAACACATTATCTTCACACAAACACCACCTATCAATATTCCTAAAAAACGGATCCTTCAATGATTTATAAGATCGATCATCACGACATATTCTCTCAATACACAAATCATCTCCATCTTTCGCACAGAAATAATTTTTAAAAAACCCACTCGGATCATTCTCCCTCGGATGCAATTTCACCATTTCTTTAATCCAAGCTATTTCGCTCCCATCTTCCCATTCAATAGAATGACTGGAACCGTCATCACCTCTCATCTGATAAATCTGTTTTTCTCCCGGAACCACGACACCATCCACCCCCCTCACTTCCCCTCTCACCAAATCAATCTCTACTGAATTAATATAAATCTTCTCCTCAACACGACACACCTCCACACCTCTCCAATCACCCTTAAATTCTTCTACCACCACAGAAATCAACCTCCCATTCACAAAGTCAATAACTATCACACACTCCCCCGTAACATAAAATATTGGCCTCAATCGTGTCGGAAATATCGAAATATCTCGACAAAAAATATTCGACATAATATACCTCCCTAAATTTTCCCATGAACTCCCCAATACATTAACAACATCAATTTTAACCCACATGAATAAATATTGAATTTAATTAACACAGCATATTTTATATAAAATATGATCACCAAATCCCATGCAACAAATAAAACTTGAGGGATTCAAGATATACGATTGCACAAATGGATTCTTCCAAGATACCTCCACAATGCCCATATATTCCTACACCTGTTCCTGCCAAATTAAAAATTATATAACAACGAAAAGTTTTCACTCAATTGATGAAATATTTAAAGCAAAATATTATGATAAATATATTCAATTAAAAAAACAAAGATTAACTGCACTTCACTGTAGAGAACAGATTCCCCATATCAAAATCAACGACGATGAAAAATGTCCCATTCACTTGATTTCAGACAAGAATGATATTTATAATGATGAGACTTACTTAGCCGAAAGATTTTCCGGAAAAAGTTTAGATTTAACATATAAAGCATTCAACGAAGCAAATATTTTTGAAATCGGACCGTGGTTCGCTTCTTTTGCGATTCTTTATTGGGGCGACGTCCATTATGGCTGGTTATATAATCTCAATAATTTTTCCATATCCCAAACTCCACCCACCCTCCGTCTTTCCGAAGCTCTAGAGACTAAATTATTAATCCACATCCAAAACGACACTAACCTCTTCAAAGAAGAAATCTCTCAAGGATTAGCATCAACGAATATCATTCAACCAATCCGAAATATCATCACTGATTACAGTTATTCCCCTCTTCATATGCTCGGATTTCTAATCCATCAGTTAAAAAACGACATCAATACCTACCTCCTCCGATAAAATTGATTTATATATATTTTAATTATCTTTTAATGATTATATTTTAGTACGAAATGGGGTTGGCCATATGCTCCGATAGAAAAGCCATACCTGTAGAAGACATACCTGCTGTCGAAACAAAAGAAGATTATATACAATTAAATCATCTGAAAAATAGTCGGAAAAATTTCTTTGTTTATAAACATAAGATCCAAATAAAAGGATTATATATAGTGTATTTAGACATACAATTCCTCGAAGACATCTGCTATGGTGATTGTCGAATCACGAATAAATTTGTCTACAAATTCCTAATAATTCATTGTTATACCCAGAATGTGTTAATTCTCAATGATGAAAAAGAAATATTATTTAAACTCGAGCATGTTTGGGACGGTAAACTGAGTGGTTTAATCAAAAAATTGCCAAATAGTTCATCCTCGCTGAAAGAATTCGACGAAATATATGCGCTCATAATAAAACCAGATTATATCTCGGCTCAACTGAATAGTCGTGAACCGTTAACGAAATCACCAGTTGGAACAGATAATGTAATGCTTCCCAATTGTGTCGAATCAGGAACCACGCTAATAGATAAAGATATAGAGATAAAATTTCAATATGAAACAGTTTCTGAAATCAAAAGTCGATTTCATATCTATTCAAACGTCAAATTCGACGAGAACATATTTTTCAATCGAGGAATATCCAATTTGTTCACCTATCGCTTCATGCTAATAAACAGAATAACGAGCAATTTTCTCTTATTCAATGAGCTCGAAGAAAAAATTCTCTTACTCATAATCGAGAACCCGAAACCAAAAATATATACTCCAAAAATTATAAATTTGCGAGATGAACCAGATCATGATCTAAAACAATTCGAAGATGTCGTAGATCAGATTATCTATGGTCCAAACAGTTTATTAGCAAAAAAGACTTCCATATCGTTTGAATCAGGAGTTAAGAAATTAGATAAAATTGAATAATAAATTTCTAACTTATCCTATTACGTTATTAAATGGAACGATTAGCAATAATGATAACAATTCGGTGTCATCCTAAGGGAGAGTTAAAGGTCTCTGTCAAAACGTCTATAGCCGAAATATACGACAAATGTTTCGAATCGAAAGATAATTTGTGCGAATTATTTTGGAATGGGATTAGCATTAGCCCCTCAACTGTTTCTTATCGTCTTGATCTTGAGGCGAAACATATTCGAATACCATTATTTAAAATCATTGAACAGCAACAAACCTACGAGGAAGAAAAAGATGATGTATCAGTGGAATCATCTGCTGTGACGTTTAATTCTTCTCATTGTACGATTGAATTTCATCGAACATTGCGTGTTCCAGACAATGGGAAAGTCTACCCCCTCCCTCCTTCATTCGGAAAATTTAGACCTGAGATGAAATCAGGAAATATTGTCTTACCGATGTTACAGAGAGAAGCAATGTGGTTGAATTTCCCAAGGGGCTTTCCGGGTGAACCCATTGCTGTAAAAATAGGTGTTGGCAATGTCAATGCCATAAATGGTGAACGGTGGGACACGAACTGCGGCACATTAAACAGTGATTCGCAGAATTATATCATACTACCTAATCAATCATGGCTAGACGGAATAAAAGTGCGCGATATTCCATCGACCTCACCACACGAAACAACCCATTTCGTTCGTCAATTTGTCGCCATGCCTATCACCAGTAAAGCTCTCATCGAAGCACAATTAAAAGAACGCCTCCTCCTCGACACAATCGAAGGCTCATTGCAATTCGAAGTATTCAAACCATCAAGCACTGACTATGATGTCTACAACCCATTAACTCGCGAGTTCGTCAACATCGAACTCTCCCCCGAAGAACTAAAACTAACCCTAGGACAAAAGATTATATATATTCCCCGAAACCCCCTCAGCACCAACACATCTCCGTCACCCACATTGGAAGATTTTCTCCTCCAAGACGGCGACATCCTCGACGCCTACCCACCCCTGGAATTAACCATAGCGACCCTCACAGGAAAAAACATCACCCTAAACTGTCTACTCTCACACACCGTCGCAACACTAAAAATCCTAATCCAAGATAAAGAAGGTATCCCACCCGACCAACAACGGCTAATTTATAAAGGAAGACAACTCGAAGACACCCGTTCTCTTATCTACTATCACATAGCGAATAAAGATAAATTAAGTCTCATCCTCCGGCTTCGAGGCGGAGATAGTAGTCCAGTCACCACCACGCTAAAATCGAAATCTATGGGAATGGCAGCCGGCGGCCTCATCATACAAAAAATATACAAAGACAATCACAAATTATTATTCTGGAACACACGTCACTATGAAAAAGCGAAGATAATGATCATCAATTCTTCGACTCTTCATACTCCGATAACATCAGACACATATATCAATTTGGGTTACCCCTGGTTTGAAATCTACGATGAAGGAACTCCAGCACTCGAAACGACAACCTCCCTAGATGAAGTTAAATCACTCGCAACTATGCAAGATGAAATCACATCACCAAACGAATGCTCAATCTGCCTATCCTACTACACGAACGTTATCTTCCACCCTTGCCTACACGGATGCTGTATCAACTGCTTCCTAACATTAATCAAAGATGCCAAAGTGAAAACTCCCCCCATGATACAATGTATGCTTTGTCGCGATTACATCAAAACTGAAAACGCAAAGCTAATATCAGGAACAATCCCAGACACCGAACCTTCACTGACCATAGACAAAACCAACATCATAAAATTGAAAATATCTTAAACTAACATTCATTTATAATACCAAAACATAAGATGTCTGAAATTAAACTAGCCGGATTCTTAATCAAAGAATATAACCACTTAGATCCAGATAGCATTTATATTTTACCCATATACTCTTTCACCTGCCCATGCGGCTCTCTACATTATATCAAATGGCAGGAACCACTATCCACATACCGAATTTTCCACCCAAAATATTTAAAAAAATTCAAACAACTCAAAGAAGCGAAAAAACAAATTAATGATTACCTAAAATTAATTCCACATTTGATCATAAACGAATCAATTAAATGTGAACACACGTCTTCAGACACGGCATTTTATTTCGGTAATTTTTCGCGTTATAGACAATTTGCGTTTTCATCAAGCTACCAAAACACCGGTACATTTTTATCTGATTTAAAAAAAGCCTCTTACTTAGAATTCGGAACCTACCTTAGTACTTTCATAGCTGATTACTGGGCCGCTGCAAACTATGGCTGGTACACATTACACAAACCAAGATTTAACCTAACCAATCCCGAAAAGCAATTCTTTCTTCGAAGAACATTTGAAACTAATTTTTTAACAATGTTCCATGGAAATACCTGCCGATTAGAAAGAGAAATCAAATCCCATCTCAACTGTAAAATCCCCCTCGATTTAATAAAAATAATCTACTCCTTCAGTTATTCCCCAACAGATATCCTCGGAAAAATCATTTCAATTGTCCAGCTCGATATTCTTAAATACGGAAAAATAATAGCATCTGATCACCAACAAGACACAGATTACGCATATAACCTTTTCTGTACCATCCCTCAGTTATTATTTGACGATACGTCATAACCGAAATTTCTTTCGTTGTATACTATGTTGAAATCTATCCACAACGTTCAGTGAAACGAAAACATTTCTGATTCGTCACGGGCTTCGGATTTGCAGTTGGAGTTTTTAATCGTAGAGATGAAGTCGCTTCGGAACTTGGCGCTTCCCCTGAGGAGGAAGCAGCTGCTACCACAGCGGCGATAACACCCCCAACCCCCAATAAAATCCCAGCAATTTTCAGATTTTTTAAATTTCTCTTCTTCCGATGACTCTTCTTTTCTTCTAAATTATCAACCGGAACAGTTTTCTTCTCTTCAACAACTGGAGCCACAGTGGCTTCAATTTGCGTTGGTGGAATCACCTCATCAACCTTTCCTTCAAACTTCAACACCTGCTGATCATACGGGATACCCTCTTTCACTTTGTCGATCGGCTCAATTACTGGAGCCTGTCCCTCAAACTTCAACACCTGCTGATCAGGCGGAATACCCTCTTTCTCCTGCAATCCCTCTTTAACTTTTTCGATCGGCTCACTCGCCAACACATCTGGCAACGGTGAGCCTTTCTTCCTCCGTTCCGCCGTAGCACTCAACCAGGATGTTGCTCGATCTCCCATTGAGAACAACTTGCCACTATCAATATACAATCGATGCACCAAACCCTTCATATTTCAATTTTTCGAAAAAATTGATGTATTACATATCTTGCAATCTTTATAATAAAGGAGAAATTATTCTACGAAATGCGTAGATTTGTATCGATTGTGAAGCAGTTCAGCCGCATTGCGTTGGTCCGTCGGGGAACTGCAGTTCCCCTAAGGCGTAAAATCCTCGCCGTCTCAGTTGCTGCCGCCACCGCACTCCCCATCACTGCCTCAACACTAACCCCCAAAGCCCTCTACCACGACCAAGCGACAAACTACATCGACAACACTGAATGGGAACACTACCTAGAATCCCCAGAAAAACACCCCAAAGACTTCATCAAAACCCTCTCATACCTCCGCTACTGCCAACAAAACGCTCCCAACCTAAAAGAGATCCTCGACGATGTTAATTTCGAAAAGTTAATAAACAAACTAATCGACTTGGATTTATTAGCGAATAAAAATTCCGCTAAATTTAACCCACAGCATTTAAAAATATTCGACGACGTCTTTGGTTTTGAGAATTTGCCCAATCCCATGAAGATATTTGAATTGTTATTAACCCATCGACGCCTGAGTCTTTGCCCCATGATATACACAGAAATTTTCTCTCGCGTTTTCAACGAAGATTTACGGAAACAAATCGTCGCCCTTCTCACAAGTTACGATCCCGACGGAACCCGATTCCAATTAATAAAAAAAATGATTTCAGAAAGTAAAAATAAAATTATGGTTCCCGGATATTCGAAATATGCATACTCCTATGAAAATTTCTGTTTCTTCGCTTCGAACGATATCGTTGACAGTTCGGAAACCGATAAATATTTTGAAACAATATTATCATATCCCAGCTTTAGTCAACGGCACACTCGAAAGATATTAAATTATCTCTTAGCATTGAATCCCGATCTGTCTGCAAAGAAAGCATTAACGATGATTCTGTTGAATAAAATCCAAGATGTCGCCACAATGGAAAGAAAAACTTTTCTATCATCTCTCGTTAATAAGATTGATTATCCTTTCAGTCACCAAGAGAGTATAGAATTAACTGAAGCCCTCAACGAATCATACAATCAATTACGATCCTCCGATAGTAAATTTAGAGCAAAGGGTTTTATAAACTATCTCTCATCCAGTCACCCAAAGATCGGCATCATTGTCAATGACAAATAAAAATTGAAATATCCCCTATATTGCAATGCTCAATGGAAATTCCAATTTAATAAACGGAATGCGAAGATTTTCGTTTATAGTTAGGCAGTCATGTCGTTTGCTAACTCCTGTTGCCTCGCGAATTCCAAGGCGAATTCCAGAACGATCATTATTCCTACGCAAATTTGTAACTCTAACCACTGCAGCCGCATCCATCCCCATCATCGCTGCGATAACACCACAAAACCCTTCCTATCACGCCAAAGCAATAGACTACATCAAGAACGAAGAATGGGACATCTACCTTGAATCTCCCGAAAAATATCAGAGATCATTCACCAAAACCCTCGAATATCTTCGCTACTGCCAACAGCATTCACCCGAATTAAAAACAATATTCATCGACATTGATTTTGAAAAGTTAATATATAAATTAATCGCTTTGGACACAACAGCAAATAAAATCCATTATTTAAAAATATTTAGTGACACATTTGGTTTTGATAACTTGCCGAAGCCAATGAAAATATTTTATAAGATATTGCGTGACACAAACATTCCATGGCTCTCCCCAATATCCGCCTACATTTTCTCCAACATCCACAACGAAGCTTCACAAAAGGAAATACTAACTATCTTATCAGCCGCTTCTCACAACCGAGAAATGTTTGAAATAATAAAAATAATCATTTCAACAAGCAAAACTAAAATTATCGTCCCCGGTTATTCTAAATACGCAGATTCATATAATAATTTTTATTATTTCGCATCAAGAAATTTAATTGATCCAGCGGAAACTGATCAATATTTTGAGAAAATAATGTACAGCAGTGATTGTACCCCTAGGCAAACACGAAGAACATTAGATTATCTAATTGCATTAAATCCCGATCCATCGGCAAAGAAAGCATTGACGTTGATTACCCTTAATGTCATTCAATATTACGGTACGACAGAAGAAAGGAAAACTTTTCTATCATCTTTGATAGACACAATCGACTATACTTTTACCGAAGAAGAAGCGAAAATTTTTTCCGAAGCTGTAGGTACTTCATATAATGCTTTGAAAAATCACCAAAGTAAAACAGATGCTCAAAATTTTATACAGTATATTTCATCCAGTCACCCAAAGCTTGGAATAAAAATTGAATTGCCTAATCCATTGGAAAGTCTCTATTAGCATAATTCGAGATTATTTCAATGCGGCGTTTAGTTTATTTTGCGCGTCAAATCAAACGATTTCCCTTCAGTGGAATACCACGTCGAAGTAAGTCCTCCACGCGTGTGATATGCGCACTCGCTCTCCCCGTAGCACTCATCCCCTTTCGACAAAACACCTCCGCAAAACAAAAATATCATATTGCCGCAACAGATTTTATTCAATATACTTCTTGGGAAAATATATTAGAAAATTGCCCCGAAGAGAAATTTCGCGAGATCCTTGGTTACATTGCATATTGCCAACGTAATGTTCCCGAGTTGATTCCAACATGGAACTCCAACCAACTCATCTACAAAATTAGAGATAAAGATCGCGATGAAGCAACCATCACCGCAAAACTCAACGGATCAACCAAGATAATTAAACCTAAATGGTTATCAATACTAAACGAAACAATTGGATTAGATAATCTAAACACAAATATTTATGAATCATATTTGATATTTAGAGGTCTCCCTAATAATCCAGAAACTCTAGAATTATGTGATTATTTCTTTGATAATATTAAAAAACCAGCGAATCGACTAAAACTCTTAGAAGAATTATTGAAGGAACCCCCAAATGAATTAACATTTAAGTATATTCAGAAATATAATACTTCGGATAAAATTATCTTCCGCGATTATTCGAAGTATGCTTATAATTCGAGGAATTTTAAATATTTTGCTGATAAAGGTCTGATAGATCCAACTGCTGTGATTGATTATATGCAAGTTGCGCTGAATAATAGTGAATTTACCGCAGAAAATAGACGTCAAATATTGAAATATCTCTTAGCATTAAATCCAGATCCTTCGGTCAAACCAGCGATGAAATTTATGTTACTCGATGCGATGAGGGAAAAAATAGAAAGAGAGAGGAAGTTCATATCATCTTTGATAAAAACCATTGATTATGAATTCACCGATGAAGAAAAGAAGAAATTTCGAGATGATCTTAATAGTGGTTATAAGAGATTGCGTTATTATGAATCGAAAGTAGAAGCGAAGGGATTCACGGAATATATTAGATCCAATCATCCTGAATTAGGTTCAATATATTTAGACGAAGGGATACGAAAGCGAAAACATTATTATGACGACGATTAAAAATTGAAAATGTTAGTTTATGTTGGGTTCTTTAGAGTGGGAACATATCATTTCCGATGGCTGAGGAGAAAGAAACGAAGAGTCCGCCACCGCCACCATTTGGTGGGTGTATGATGAGGAGGATCATACCAACTAGAGTGCATCCCGGTGTCATTGATCTCGAGAATAGCATTGAAACAACATATCCCGTGAAGAAGGGAGATACTTTATGCTGCAAAAAATGTCACAGTGGATTAAAATATGAGGAATCTGCACGCATCAGCTATCGCAATTACGAAGCGCCAAAGTTTGATCAGTTAATGTTTGGTGCCGATGTGCCAACGTATTATTTCACTTGCAATATGTGTCGTGTACGTAATTTCGTCGACGAGCAACCATTCCAAGTGAAAGTTGGAAACATTTTACAATGCAATCAGTGTTATCAGAGCGTAACATATCAGCAAGAATTCAAAACCACTCCATCTGAATATCTAAGGGGAGATGAGGTTCCCATTGTGGGTCACACACGATATGCTCCATCATTCTACCATAAGTGTTCAATCTGCCGTGCCTGCAACGAAATCCAAGAAAAAATCGATAATCCGGCCAATGTACTGAAACAATATGCCCTAAAATATAAGAATGCAAATCTTCTAGTCAAAACTAGTATTCCCACAATTGTCTTACTAGCTACAATCGCTTGTGCCTTCCTCGTGAAAAAATACCGAAAATAAAATTGATTAATTTAGTTAATTGGCAAGCCATTTATAATTATCTTTGGTTTATAAAAATGGGTGTCATTTCCAGTCACGGAAATGATTCCGTAGAGGATAATCAACTTGATGGTCCGCCGGAGGATTTCAGCTATTGTACTAATTGTTGGCAATTTATGGACGATTTGAAAAAGCCAGATGGGCGAGGGCGATATCAATGTCTCATTGAATGCGTGAAAGCTGTTGCAAAAGATTCAAAAGATGTTATCGTTGATCCCGATGTCACTTTCACATGTAAAACAATGATCATAAACAGTCGTTTGAAAAAGACCCAATCACGAAAACGTGAATGGCGAAAGGTGAAATTCGATCCATCGTTACCCGACGATCCTATAACTGATCTTCCGATATTAAATATGAAATCAACCTCTCTAAAAACGCGACTTCAAGCATTAAAAAACTGCGGAAAATTATGTCGGGATTATTATCAAACATCTCTCGTAAAAGAAAATTGAAATCGAAACCCATAATAAAAATTATGATATAATAGCAAATTAACAATGTCAGTAGAGTGTTTCGCGTTTCAGAGTGGTTTTGGTGGAATTCGAGGCGGTCACGCATTACTATCCGTGTTGCCAATATATGGAATAAGATGTGCCAATTGTTCAAAAATAAAAGTATTTGGAGAATATCAAGTGACATATTGTTACTATATAGGTAATGATGCTAATCACAACAACCATGGATGCGTTCCGATGGTCATTCCACGTGATTCAATCCTACGATATTTTACTGAAAATAGTTTTAAACATCTAATATGTCTTCAATCCTATAAATGTTGTTGCTCTCCGATAAAAAAAGTCATGAACTGGAATGGTCTACTTTACGCATTTAATCCTAATAATGAAGATAATATGAATATAATACTCTCCTGCTTGAAAGATGAAACTGTATCATTTTTCCAAGGACATTTCTGGGGTCACATTGTGAATGCAGTCTGGAGCAAATATGATATTCCCATAGGAAAAAATTTATTAACACGATTGGAAAAAGAAATAAATATTTTTTCGAATCAATTAAAAAAAGATACGAATATTTGTGTTGATGTCATATCGATCATCGTTTCTTATTGTTCGGAGATGGTTTTAATGTATGAAACAATTATTATAATACAAAATGATGCGGAGAGACTCATTCCGGAGCTCTTAGCCATCTCTAATTGCCCTGCCGACGAATTCGCTGGACATTAGATTAAAATATGTAATATCACGCCAATTGATTCCACCTAAATCAACTCTCATGTTCACCACCTCATAACGACAAGCTGAACAACCCCCAACACACCTCTTTGCAACGGGTTTAAATTCCTCCATCTCTGCCTCAATTCTCCCCCTCCGCTTCTCCAACCAACAATCAATCAACCCTTTATTATAAACCTTATGCAAATCCTCAATAAATTGCTCAACAATACCCATATCGTCCATATTATCTGGAATCACCACATCTTTAAAACAACAAAGTACATACCGTGTTTCCTTAATGATCAACTGAATATATTTTTTTATCTCACCACATCGCTTATTTTCCTCTTTCACCTCCCCAAATCCAATCAAACCCCCAGCGATAGTTTCTAAATCTTCGCAAAAACGATTATACACTGACATCTCACTAATATCTCCAACTGTACCGATCATTTTCCATAATTTTATTTTTATCATGATACTCTCCAGTTGGATCATTTGGCGTTGATGGAATTTGATAGCATCCTCAATTAGATCGGGCTCTCCCTCCAATTCGCACGGTTGGGTGTTTTCGGTCTTTTTGAAAAGATCCGCAGAATGAACATGTGCGTAGAATTTAGCCGCACGCAGATGTTTGTTATAACTAGTAATAGTCCAAAATTTCTCCTCTGCAGCTTGGAGATCTATCATGCGATTTTTATGTTGCAATAGGCGTTCCCCTATGTTATCTCGCATTACTTCCACGGAGATTGTCTCTCCTGGATAACACGGGTTATTGTCCCCACGGGCCATTTTCGTTTTCTCATGATATTGTTCCGTTCCCGATTGTCTCTTTCGATTGGTGTCATCAGGTGCAGCAGCTGCGGCAGCCGCTGTTCTTCTTCGTGAAAATAGATCAGATGATCTCGGCGATCGAAGTGTAGGAGTCGATATTTTTACCTCCTCGTCGATTCCACCAAATGCAGGGCTTCCTCCGGACGAACGAATAGCAACATGATGATATTCCGGAAGAGACGTCATCGAATCACTTAATACTATAATCCAAATGTTAAGAACTTCGCAAATCGCACGAAATTCAATTTTTCGTTCAAAAAGTATTTAAATTAATCGCTAATTCAAACATCTCTAAACAAACATTTACTTAATCCCTCACGAATCAACAATGTCATATACGCTTTCTTAACTAATTGCCGATCACCAGTAAGTTTCAAAGCTCTGACTATAACATAATCTTTAATACCTGAAAAATCATCAATACTCTCAGCAAATGGCTTAATCTCATACTTATCAGAATATTTTGATTCAAATCCTTTCACTAATAAATTTTCAATTAATACCTTCCCATATTGCAAAACGAACTTATCAAATGCCTCCGCAATCGATGGCAAACATTTCCAATAATGAGCGTCCCATTCCCTATTCTCTCCTCTTCCATAAAGAATAAATTCACCACAAAATTGACAATCTATTTTTACGTTTTTGCAGGATTCTATATGCAATTCCAAAAATTTTGCTCCTAATAATGTTCCACATAATTCGCATAATACTCTTCGATAATCACAAATCGGAGCATGTAAACTAACTTCACTCGAAGTTCCACGTAATTCACAATTTTCACATTTAAAATATTTACACTCTTTGTAATGCTGTTTATAAAAATTATATGCACTCTCATTGAACGGACATCCACTACGTTCGTTTCCGCAACAACAAGATCGACACTCTATCTCATGCCATTCGAGATCCTTTAAATTATCCGTTTCAAAGATACAATTCTGCGTTTTTTTGCACTGATGTAGCATATCGGACATTTTCCTTCACAGATATTTTCCTTTACCAGATCAAACGCTGATTTATTCAATTTTTTTTGAATAGCTCAGGATAAATATACGCAGTCGATATACCGATAATACCAAAGCCAACAGCGACCTTTCCATAGAATTTCTTTTGATTTGATAAAATTTTGTTTTCAGCGGAGAAGATATTCTTAGGAGGGCGCAAATGCCCTCGAAATCTGCGAAGTGATTGAATAGTACTAAAGGGCCTGTTAGCAGCATTAGGTATGATCAATAATGCTCGTTTGAATATCATCATATGTTGTTAAAGCGAAAGTTACTACACATCTTTTATTCAAAAGGCCCAACTCTATAAAATATCAATTTTTTCATCGTATGTTATAATATAATGAAAAAATATGTTTTATGTCATTTGAGTGATATTTCTCAACCCACATAGATCTCACTAATACTATCAAATAATGTTTTCCGAATGACTTCACTCGCATAATCCCTTCTACTTGAAATTTTCATGGTGTAACATTAATTATTATCCTGAGAGTGTTCCACTCATTATAAAACGTGCGATATTTCCTAATAGATTTGGTTTCAGAGCAACTGGAGGATCAGCAGTTAATAATCTTACGCGGAAAAAATTTCCTGTTTTTATTGTTCGAAAGCTCGGAGGCGACAAGTCATAGGTAGAAACGGAAAGTTTGGGACGGAATTTAGCCCTGACCTCAGGCCATAAAAGTACTGGAGGGTTAACAGACTCTAACGCTTCGAAAGCAAATTCGGCATCTGTCGGTTGTTCGACATCTAGATCTGCCATTAAAGTTAATTCTATTTTCAAAAAATTCATAATTATATCTCTACCATTTATTTGTGTTATTACTGCAGCTGACGTTGGTCCATTTCCTACCAATCTTGCCGGTGCGGGGGGTCGTGTTGGTAACACTTCTGTAAAAGGAATATTAGTCCCTTCATTCCAAATATATGTGCTGGTAAAAGATGCATTTAATGAAATAGTAGGATCACAATCTACTACAGGACATATAGATATAATTTGACAATCCCTATTTATTCTTTGCCCATCCTCCACATCATCATTATCGCACGTATTTTTCATATTAACATACTAGAACATTATTTAATTTTCCCAGAGTGATAATTTCTCATCAATCTAATTTTATTATCAAACAATCTCCTCAATATGATTGCACTCGCATAATCCGTGGGACCATTTTTCTGAATCTCCCGGAAGAAATTATCCAAATTTTTCAAACTGCGAATTTTAATCGTATAACCTGACGTCCTCCCTAAAGTCAACTGTTCTCCGCTCCTAATATGAACACAATCTACAATAAACTCGCTCCCACTACTAGGAATACCATCTCTTGAATCAATTCCGAAAAGTACATTATGAACTATCACATTTGTCAACCGATTCATCAGAACCTGTTCACCAATATTCCTCCCCACTGCATATCTTACGGTAGGCTGCCACGTTTTCTTATCACCAACTGTCAAAATAGTTCCCCGCTCTTAATCTCTACCTCACCTTTCTCAGACAAAAAAAATTGAATTTATTGATTGATTGAAAGATTCATTGAGGACGAATTCTTACTATGTTTCTGAAGTATGGAAACGAAGAAGGTTCCTTATTCGGAGTATCGTGGGTCGAGTGGTCGTGGTCGTGGTCGTGGTCGGGGCCGTGGCCGTGGGCGTCCTACTCGATCACGTCCACCCAAAACGCCCACGAAGTTCACCTGCTATTTGCCCGGAGGACTCCCATGCGCGTTCAAAGGTGATGAAAAACAACTCCTCGAACACAAAACTACATGCCCGAATTGGCGTAAAACTCAATGCAAATATTGCTCTAAAACCGTATCCGCAATGGAATCACCCTTGCACGAAGCAACATGTTCAACCGACGAGTTCCATTGCAAATACTGCTCCGAACAACTCTACCGCTACGAAATACCAGCACATCTTGTCGAATGCATGCCCCAAACCGCTAAGCACTTCCCAGCACTCAGCGCTCCCTTCGGCACTGTTCTCACCGACCAATACATAACCATGGGTGAAAAACTCGATTACAAAAAAGAAGTCTTTTCCCCGCCCGATTCACTTGACCCTAACATAATAACGGACGCTAACAACGTCTTCTTTGTCCGCCAAGCCCTGCTATCAATAGCCCTCCGCGCACACTTCCACGACGACAACGACGATAGCGACTCAGATTAATTTTATAAATGTAAAATATTTCCTCATCTGGTTACATTCTTTGAGAATAAGGAGCCGTTTCCAATTATTCCGCACATTATTGGGACGCAGAAGAATCTTTGGACAACTCATCCTCCTGCTACGAAAACAGGTTATCCCTCATCGCTCCACGATTTAACCCAAACCTATTCCCCACAGATCCTCACCAAATCGCCCTAAAAACACGATTTATCCACGATATGAGGTTAATTCCATCGAAATTTTACATATGAACTCCATCTGTAAAATTCACGTAACAAAATCAATATATCACCAATATAAGAAAAAAAACTTCTTATGTTTAAATGCAGACAAAGTGTCTATTCATTGAAATTAAGCTTGAGTATTGTAAAAATATTTTCTAGCGTAACGAATAGTAGTTTTCTTTCATTTCTATCATCTTTGCTCCATACAAGCTAATTATTCTGATAATTTCATTGTTTTTCTCTCTTAATGATATTCTAGTTTCATCCTCCAATTTCTTAATTTCTATGTCTTTATCATTTAATAATATTTTAGTTTTATCCCTTATTTTCTTAATTCGAACATCTTTTTTGTTTAATAACATAATAGTTCCATTCATTAATTTCTTAATTTCAACGTCTTTTTCATTTAATAACACTCTAGTTTCGTCTCTTAATTTATTAATTTCAACATCTTTCTCATTTAATAACACTATAGTTTCATCCCGTAATTTATTAATTTCAACGTTGTTATCATCGCGAATATTCCTTAATGCATCATACTTTTCTTTCAATGTTTGTGTACACCGATCATTGTTTTTTTCTAATTTGTCTTGGTGTTCTCTAATCCTCTCTTTGTAACTTTTAATTTCTTCATTCATTGCTTTCAAAGTTGTTTCATAAAAATTCGTTAAATGTTTAACCTTAGTATCATCTTTGCCGTGACACATTTTTTTATGCCTAGATAATCCAGCTCCTTGTGAGAATGATAGTGTACAACTAGGACACGGAAAAGCCTTAACTTTTTTTAATTCTTGTCCTTCTTTCTCTTTCTGGTTAACTCTCAAGATATGTTTATCAGTTTGTATATGTTTGTCATAACCACCTCGACTATCTGACTGAAAATTACATTCCTGACAAAAAAACTTTTTTTTGTTCTGTACCGTTGTAACAGAGTTTATTTCCTTCAAAATAGTATCAAAATCAACATCTTTCTTCCTAATCTTTTTCTCATTAACAGCTGAATAAAAAAGATACACAACAATAAAATTTTTATGATCCCACGGAATATTAAAATTATCCACACTAATATCTAAATATTTTTTAACTGTCTCCAACAATACCTTCAAATCGCTTTTCTCATTATCCGGATTATATCTAATAAACACACATCTCATACCCAAGTTAGCAACTATATCATACATCCTTTTCTCTTCACAATTATAATTTCCCGATTTATGTTCATGCTCATCAACTTCAATAATTAAATTATAATGATCACAATCAATCCTAAAATCAGGATACAAATGACTATTAGTACATTCACTCCCAACTGATTTATTATGAATAAGTTTTCGAGCTCCCAACTCATTAATTAAATTAGTCTGAAGATATTCTAGAACTTTATACTCTTTCGTTTTATGATAAAGTTTATTGATTGGTTTAGGCACACAATATTCACAAAATTCGCCCCCAGTATCAAAAAGATTACAACTAGGACATAGTCCTACTTTTTGATCTGCTACGATTATTTGTTTATTGCCATCATCAATCAAATGTTCTTGCGCTACAGTTATCATAAAAATTTATTATACTATATGTTTATAAAAAAATCGCGGAAATTAAACGTATGAGATTTCACGTCACAAAAAATTGAATATTGTGATACTTTGAAAGGCTCGTTAGTTGAACTTCATCATTACGATTTCTGAACACGATGGCTTATCAGGCGTATTATAGGAGGGCGGCTCGGCCTTACGTTCCGAAGATTTTCTATTGCCATGGTCCCGGTTGCAAGACGACCACTTCCACGAAGGATGAGATTCTGGCTCATCAGCTGCTTTGTCCCAAGCATCTCGCTTCAAAGCGCCGTCCTCACCCTGCTCCGCGATTTTATAGTCGTCCTGCACCCTCTCGTCCTCCCGCCGCTGGCGCTGCCGCTGCCACACCCCGTGTAGAGACAAAGACCCCCGCTCCGCCGCCCCCTAAGAATGCCCCGAAGAAGACCCCCACGAATTCATATTCGTTCAATATTGTCATGTACGCGAACGGCAACGATTTCGACGGCTACGAGTCCGATGGATACAACTCTCGAGCCGTTAGTACCTCACACATCTACCGCATCCGCATGCTCACTCCCTCAAATCTCAACGCATGTGACGCAAAGCACTTGGCCTACGATCTCATCCGAGACGACGCCAAGGCTAAGTATCGCGCTAAGTCGGGAATTAGGAGTCTCAACGCATTCTGGGGTCGTTCAGGCCACATCAGTTCCGACATTAACTACCACCCCCCAACCGTAACCAATCCCACCGATGACTTCAACATCCTCGTCGATTTCCGCAAGACTCCCCCCATTTTCACCTGGATCTCCACCACCCCCATCGCCCGCAAGACCATCAGCACCGTTACCTACGACGACAACGATTAATTTTTCAATCTATAAACAAAATCTAACTTCTCCTGCCCCCTCCTCGCCTCAAGTTACAAATAAACCAACTCGGACTATAAAAAGAGGAATGCTTAACCTCTCCATCACTTGCAATTATAGCTACGAGACAACACCTGGGAGTCACCACCCACTCAAATTCCATTCCAATCTGATCAACATAATCACTAAATGTTGGCAAAACGGAAAGTACAATAGTCCCAGTTTTCACTAACGGACTCCTATCGAAAAAATTCAATGCCTTCTGACAATCCTCAGAACAAATAAAATCTGTAACCTCACGCCTATCTAAAACCACAATACGAATCTTACAATGAAGACATTCAATACTATTACTATGATAACAAACGGAAATATAATTTTTGAATTCTTGCACACAATGGCTCCTCGGATAATGCTTCACATACACATTATAATGAACCACACAAACAGAACACGCTTTCATTGACTTTTCATCAGAAAAATCAATAACTCCACTACAGGAGTTCTTTACACAAAATTGACAACTCGCCTCAGCCGCCATTAGAACGATAATCACTACCACCAAGAATAATGAAACCATCAACACTTTTGGAATTTCAATTTTTTTAGCATATAACGAATCAAAATAAAAAAACACCCCATCACTTATCATTGTTAGAAAAATTCTCCCTTTCGCTTGCGTCGATAATACATTTGGATAGTCTTCAATCCCAAAAGAACCGCCGCAGCTCCAGCACCAATTTTGAAAAGCCAAAGAGTCCCATTGGAAAGCGGTTCTCCGCATTTGCAACCTGCCACAACAGGCGCAACAGGCACCACAGGCACCACCGGCACGATCGTTTTCGCTCCACTCGACATTTTAGTTCAACCTACACCCAATTAAAATTATTAACCTCACCAATCACTTCAAAATTCAATTTTTCCTGCAACTCTTCGAGTTCTCGCTTCGCTCGGCAATGTTTCACATTGCTGAGATTGATCTTATTAAAAATATGCAATTTTCGAAAAAATTGAATTACCCCTACCCAAAAACCCAATCAATAAATCAAATAACCATAATGACTGACTCTACACATCAGCTCCTCCAAAAGAAAATAACAAATGGCTCACAAAAAGAAATCCTCTTATTCCTATCAGAAATTGAACGAAACCCAAAATTAAATCCCATCATCACCATATTCTCATCATCCTCCGTCGAGGATTATTTCAACCAACTTACCAAATCCATCTGCGAATCATTCGATAATCCAGATATCCTCACAACGCTCTACCATTGCACAAAATTCCTCCCCTGCGATGCCCCTATCGAAACGCTCTTCACCATCATCATAAAAAAATCAATCTACACGCAAACGAATAAAACCATCTACAATAAAAATCTAAATTTATACTGCGGCTACAACAAAGAAGATATCTATAAAAATTACCTCCTCATCGCCCTAAATGGCAACTTCCCCCACATCACCTACGCACTATATCAAATAACCGCCTCCCACAACTACGCCTCCATCGTCATACCAGATATTCTTATCAATCACAACACCACCAATATTCGCACCCTCGACATCCTCCTCGAATCATATCACCCAACCCTCACCCAACACCAAAAATACACTCTCTTTAAAAACATTTTTGATACCCTCTTCGATAAATTCCCCGAAAACATAAATTTCGCGAAATATTTAAAACAAAAAGTCGAACAATATTATCCCCCAAATTATTTCGCAGAATACTTCAACAGCCGACTATACGATTCCTGCCGAAAAGCAAACTACGCTCTAATTGATTTTCTCATGGAATCGATGGGAGCAAATCCAAACGGTTTTACTGAACGTAAGTTATACGTCATTCGATATACTGTGTTCGATTATATACTAATTTCAGAACCCATCGACATTATCCAATACCTACTCGAAAAGTGTCAAATCAAAAGAGGTTTTTCATACGTTCCATGGTTGCTTCAATTAGACCTAATGGATAAACTTTTCCTCCTCCTCTTCCACCAAATAGAAGGACTATTAGACATTCCCCCTCTCACCCTATATCAAATAAACTCCCCAAATAATTTCTACCTCAACCTAAACCAACGCAATAAAAAAACCCCATCCACCATATTCAAAAATTATTTCAACGAATCACTCTACAATAGCCGACTCCACCTCCTCCTCTCCACTCTCCAAACCCATCTGATCTCCGACCTATCTAAATTAACTATTCAATTTCTTTAACCTCCTCATTAGCAGCTGCTGCTTTCAAAAGATTATTTTTATGCATCTTCGTATTCAAATGCAATGCCTTCGATGAATAAGTATACGATTTATTACATAAATCACAATTATATCTCACTTTATGCTTCGTATCGCGATTTTTTTCATAATATTTCTTATTATACGCCCTATCATAAGCTTTCCTATCAGTCATGGACAATCGCCCCTTACTATACTCATCATCCGCTTTCTTAATCCCCCTATGCATCAACGTCTTCTCATGCACACTCTTCGTCGCTTTCGTATAAAACCCCTGACAAACATCACACACTATTCTCCCCTTATCTTCTTCCACTTCAGCGATTTCTTCCATTATATATATATAAACAATATAATTATATCTTTATATATAAAACAAAATACTAATCTCAATTAAGAGAATTAGCAAGCGGCGAGAGGAATGTTAGGTCCTATTCGTCGTGATCCTCAGTGGAGAGGGCCGGGAAGTCCGTTGGATCATTCCGGAAGCGCTGGGGGGCGACTGCTGGTGCCTCATGGGGAGCAAAGCGAGGTGCGACGGTTGCGACAATATGCGGCGTCGCTGTGGTCTCCGTACCATGTAGGTACTCAGTGAAGTACTCACAGTCATGCTGATGAGCAAGGATCGCAGCGAGAGTCGGACGAAGTGCGCCACAGCCATCTCCACGACAGCACTCATACGTACCACAGTTCTCCTGATGCACCAGAACAGTCGCAAGACTCCACGTGCGATGGCCACACTCAAAGCGGCAGAAGAATTCGCGACAGGTGCGCAGATGGCGCGTCATCTCGGCCATCGTACTTGCCTGATGGCCACAACCCCGTGAGCAGGTGATTCCAGCTGCATCCGTAGTGCGGAACCGATCGCAGGTGACCTGGTGCTTTCGGATCTCCTGAGGAGAACCAGCAGTCACACGGCAGCCCTCTCCCCCACACGAGAAGCTAGGCAGAGCAGGGGGAGGAGCAAGAGCGGGCCGAACTGCCACGGGAGCGGGCCGAACTGCCACAGGCGCGGGGCGAACTGGCACAGGCACCGGCCGAACTGCCACAGGCGCGGACACCGGAGCGGACACCGGGCGAACTGCCACAGGCGCGGGTACCGGAGCGGACACCGGGCGAACTGCCACAGGGGCGGGGCGAACTACCCCAGGGGCTGGCACTGGCACTGGCACTGGCACTGGCACTGGAGCAGATGCGCACGGAACCGCAGCAGATGCTGACGGCCACTGCATCCACGGCATCCCGAAAGATGAATCCATCGCGGGCTGAAAGTACGTCACATAATACCCCCCAGGAACCGCTGCAACCATAGGCGGACGCGGCTGGAAACCAGTTGAAAACATTTCAGCTCAATCAAAGAACTAACTACTCAACCCCCAAAACTAAACGACCCTTCAAACACTAATAATTTCAATTTTTTCCAACATAAAAAATTGAATGTTAGCACATACTGCAATATTCATTGAGATATGAATCATTTGAAAAATGGCCGAAGAATCAAAAGTCCCTCTCCCACCGGTCCCATTCTACTGGTTCCCATCCCCTCCCCCCCAATTCCTCTTTAAACTATATGAAATAGCAACAATATTAAGAAACCCTCTCATCATTGGCTGGTGCTCCTTCTGCCATTCAATGATTTGCTCCACTCCCCAACATCGCTGCAAATCTGCTAACCGATGCAACTCCATGAAAAAAACACACCAATGCAAACGATTTCACACCGCAGAAGAACTACTAATCTCCTTCAATCACACCCCCAAAATGATAAAAGGCACACAACCATGTCTATACACCTTCGAACTCAATCAAAAATGTATAAAAGAAAATTGCCTCTACGCTCATAATTTATCAGAAGCTGTTTGTTCCATATGTCTCGGAAATCACTTTCGCCTCCACTGCATTTACGACACGGTCCACAACACTCTCCCCTGTCGAAAATTATTAAAATATGGCCGTTGCTTGAACAAATTCTGTCTCTCAGCACATTATTTCTCCGAAGCAATTTGTAGCATCTGTCGCGGGAATCACTTTATGATCCACTGCAAAGAAAATTCAACCACTCCCGCACGATGCACATGCTGCAATCCAAAAGTTGAAAATCCCTCCATTTACACTCCCTCACTACCACTTCCATCATCACACCTAACCTCCCATGGACACCCTCAACAAACGATACAAACGCCACCTCCGCCATAGATTAAAACTATTTAAATTTACCCCAATTTTCAATTCCCGCGACATGTTCTCACTCATACTCGAAACGCTCGACGAAGAAGACAAATTATATCTATCAATGACTAGCAAAACTCTCAATACTAATATCAAAAATTCACGCTCCTCTCCAATTTACTATAAATTCTCAAACGAATTTTTTGGAAATTACCACAATGACGAAAAAATTTATCCGATCTTTATCGAATTTCCAAAAGTGTTCAAATACCTATTAACAGAAGACTTACTAAAAAAATATTGTATTTGTGACTCTGCCAGTGGTGTATACGACTGTAAAGATTTTTTCTGTGTTCCATGTAGGATATTCCAAAAAAGTATACGAATGGCTTGCTGTAACTCTTTATATCTCACTGGTTTTCCCTTTTTATGGCAGAGTTTATCAAAGTATCATTGGACAAAATCTCGTAGCATCATCAGTTCAAAATCACAACAACCTAAACTACGTCGCGAAACCGAAGCTGAATATAAAAAAAGAACTAAAAAGAAAATCCACTATGATAAAAAACCCATCAAAACAAAACTGCCACATCTAAAAAACCGGATCATAGCAGCATATAAAAGAAATTATCGGTAATAAAAACCGGACATTTCTTTGTAAAACTCCTGCAACACATTATGTCTATTTTGCAATTCGAGGATTTCTTTCGAACGCCGATGCATAGCAGTAATCTCCCGAGCTACTTTTTCTCTATGTTTCACATTCGATTTCCAAAAATATTTATCCAACGATTTCTCCCCACTCATATTTCTACGCAGCACAATAGCATCCTTCTTATCCTGACTCATCGGATAGTCCCGTTTTATCGTCTTCACTCCCGTCTGCCACGTAGTCATTTTCGCCCCATAAGGCACCTTCGTCATTTTCACTCGTTTCGTCATTTCCGTCAATTAATTCCCCTTCTCCCTTCCTAACTCACTTTAAAGTTTAAAATTCAATTTTTTCACAAAGGCTCCGGTTCATCAACAAACCCATTAAAATTACTCATCCCCATATCCAATGAATATTCCGAACTCCTCCGACATGATTTCTTCATTGCATAACACCCAAAAAAAATCAGCGATAATCCGAAAAAAATCGACGCAGAACCATAAAATATTTCATTCTTATTTAATTGCTCGCTCCTATAACAACCCGCATCTTTCTTATATATCTTTTCCGGAACATATCCCTCTTCAAATTCTTTCTCACACACCCCCACCTGCTCCACAGACCCATTGCAATACACATGACGGCGTTTATCATAGACACACCCCCGCCCCCCAATAAACATCACTCTCGCCGTCCTATTATCGAAAACATAATCACATCTACTAGGCTCAATCGCCATCCACTTCTCATCGTGATTCGTCCAACACTCCCCACTAAACGATATTGCACTACCAAAATACACATCCTTATCACAATTCTTATACCCACTCCAATCCTCAACTACACTACAATTCGTCACATTAATATAATTCACATTCAATCTATCACTCACCTCATCATACTGCTCCTCCCAACCAACCAATGCATAATCTCCAGCGAACAACGCAACAGGAAGCCCTACAAGAGCACACCCCAGCCCAACACAAACACAAAAGCCTAACACATGAAGCTTATTCATCTCCTATCTACTATAAATTCTCTAAAACACTATTAAATATATTCCTCATTTCAATTTTTCAATAGACATAACAGCAATTTCTACTGCTAATCCACTGATAATTATCACACTATATACTATAGAAATGCCCAAAAATATAAACGATCTCTCCTCAGCCGCGTTGATCATCAAAATGCAAATTGATAATTGTCTAACAATAGTTGAAACTGATGGTATTGCTGTTAGCGAATTTAAAAATGGAATTTATCTTGCTTATAACGAAGGCGCGGACTTTCCCATCACAAGTTTAACCATATATAGAGAAATTAATGAATGTCTTCCCCCGTGTCCATGCGATAAAATTATAATAAAGAATCTTTCTACTATGCCAATATTTTTAATTGACGTTCTAGGATTTGATGATCATCCAGACATGGTACTACCCGGAGGCCAAGTTGTCATAAAAAATGAAACCGGTGACAAAAAATGTAAACCTATAACAGTTTTAAGTATCAATCGTACTCCTTCTTCAACGGGTGGGGACTTTGAATATGTTATGCCCACAGTGATTCCACCTGGGGAAGTAATTTTTGATCCTCGTATGTGGTCAGAATCCGAACTTGCAGTTGCAGGTGAAATTGGACCACTACCACTTGGGGAACCCCCCGAAACATTAGATGTACGATTAAAAATAATAATTTCCGATCTTGATATGATTATTGGAAGAGTTTTCTTACCATCTCTTCCAACTACGCCGAAAACATACGAGGTGAATGAGCGACCAGTAACCTTCATAAGAGGAGGTGGCCCGATACTGGTAACAGTTTCCGCACTTTTCACAGTTATACCCATAATCGGAGGATTTAGATATACATGTAACTCTATGGTTATCGCCACAACATAAATTTTCTCCTTTTAAGCCAATTAAAAAGGCTTAAAGATTTGCCACATATATAAAAATTGGACTAGTAGATCAACGGTAGATCATCAAGTTAACACCTTGAAGAATTCGATTCAACTTCGGACAAGTCCAGCAAAAATCGTACAATGGTTAGTATGCCTGTCCTCCAAACAGGTCATCCCGGTTCGATTCCGGGTTTTTGCATTATAAAAAATTGAAAACTCAAACTATTTGCTCATTCCATATTGGCATCTCACCACTACACTAACCATGACTGACTGTTGTGGCAGCAGTCGAGGCCATTTCTTCACCTTCGGAGAGCTGAAAGACACACCCTCTGCACTCGGTTCACATTCCGCAGAATGCGCCCACTGTTCACGCAATTACTTCCAGGAAGCATCCGACTGGCTTTCCAAATTCAACCAATCCCACCGATTGATGGAGGTCAATAAATGCTTTACTCTCGAAGAAATGCTGCGCGCTGCACACATTCATTGTTGGGAAGAAGTTTCCGAAGCCACCACGACACCAGATCAATTGTGGCGCTGCAAAGCGGCACTCACCGATGATGACGATGATGGATCACGCACCTGTGATGCACTCATTCGCAGAACCATCAAGCCTCGACCCGTCCATTGGCAAACGCTCGAGCTATTAGAAAGCGGCTCAGTCATCGTCGCAAGGCCATTAGAGTTTTCTTTCTCAGAAAAGAAAACTGTAAACAAAAAGACCCTCCACGACAACAAGAATTACAATCCGGATAATGATCACTTCAACGTTTATCTCCTAACCGAACGGAGTCCCACCGCAGTGCACATCGCTTGTCGCGAATTCTCCGGATGGATTACCACGCCGCAACTCGCAAAATTAAAATTCGTTGATTTCAAAACACGAGAACCAGTTTCGTTCTCCCCCATCGAACCACCCGCAGCAGCAAAACTTCCTTTATAAAAAAATATTGAAAATAACGAATATTTGATTATCTCATACATAAAATATTAACTCATTACGGCCCAACATGGAACAATTTCTTCCTGAAGCTCAAAAGCGTTTCCTAACTGAACGCAAAGAAAACTGCAAACTCCCAACTATCTTCGATCTCCCCCGATACATTTCAGATTCAACCATTCAACGCAAAATCAAATACGAAATCGACAACTTGATCTCATATTCATGCCTCATTCTCCGCATCAATCAAGGACCTACAGAGTATTTCATAATGTTTTCAAAAAAGCATGAATGCATTGCTTGTTCAGACTGCAACAGTTCCGTCGACCTCATGGGTAAAATCACTGATGCTTCAAGCGAAGCTGAAATCGACTACATCTTGCAACATTATCTTTTCAACATGATCTGCTCCGGCATTATCTATTCATCTTGGGATGCACTTCTCAAAGCTACTAAAGACCAAAACGACATCCTCTATCGCATACTATCTCCCGCGGAATTTAAATCTGAATTATTCTTAAAGTAGTACCTCCGTTATTTCGAGCAGTGGTATAAGCACCAACACCCTCTGATATTGATACATTGACAGCTAATGTTTGAAATTGAGCAACAGCAACCAAATTATTACTGGCTAACGTCAAAGTTGACGGACCACTGACGTTATAAACTATACCACTACCTGGAACAGTAGACGTTACTCCTGTGACTGGAGGAGTTAATTTCAAAACAGCATTTACCGTAACAGTTCCACCGGCAAAAGATGATAAATTTAAATCGATAGCATACGTTCCTGCAACTAAAAATTGAATAGTATTATTCGTTGCGTCATAAATAAACCAATTTGCATTTAGAGGAGGATTTGATGGATTATCAAATACGATGGGACTAGCAATTGGCGTTATAAATTGGGGTGTAGATTGAGTAAGATAAGCGTAAGGTTTGGACATGTGTGATATTAATATACACTTACAAAATAAAAAAAACTACGGGAGACCTCACCCTCCCCCTAATCATAATCTAACTGCTACACGGATGAACTTTCCAATTTTCCAACATATATTATTCTTAATGTAACACCACCCACAATATTCGCCCCACCACCATTTTTCCGAAACAATTTTACCGATAATTTTTGATTCTTCTTAACTCTAACCAAAATATTCCGACACAAACTCAAACTCGACTTCCCCCTAACTAAACACACAAATTCCCCATTTTCAATAGGCACCCCACTCTCTCCATCCAACAAATAACCAACAACGTGAACATTATTTTCCGCAAACACCCCCACATTTAAATCAATCGCATAAATCCCCTCTATCAAAAATTTTATTTTACCCGCTTTCAATTTAAAAGCCTTCGGTACACTTTCGATAATAATATTATTGAATCTCAAAGTTCTTGGAAGAATACTTATGTTCTGAGGTAATAACCTTGAAATATAATAATAAATTGGCTCCGCCGCAACAATATCCATTATTTAATTTATTATACATAATAAATAAACTTCAGGGCGAAAAAGGCGAAAAATTTAGTCCTAAAGAAAGTAAAGAATTAATAAATCATTTGATGGAGTTGAAGGTTGCGATTAAGTTTATGACCCATCTGAAAAATAATTTCTTCCTCTCATATAGTATTTTTATTTATTCGTTGATAATATAGATGAGTGTAAATCCATGTAATCCTTTAGAAGTATTATCTCAAATATTAGTCGATTATGTTGTTGTTAATGACGAGGTTCATAATTGCGGTGGGTGGGATAATAATAATGTTCTATCTGTTCAGAGAGAATTATTATTACGAATTGGGGCGGGATTAGAATTTTTATTTCCTCCGAGATCTTTTACAATAGTTGGTCCAAGGGGAGCAACGGGAGCGACTGGAGCTACTGGACCCGCTGGTTCAGGAACGGGTGCTACCGGTCCCACTGGACCTACAGGTCCCACGGGTCCAACAGGTGCACCCGGAGATCCCGGTCCGACAGGTGCGGCAGGAGATACAGGTCCAACAGGTGCAGCGGGAACAAATGGAACAGATGGGGCAACAGGCCCTACTGGCGCAACAGGTGCTGCGGGAACAAATGGAACAGATGGGGCAACAGGCCCTACTGGGGCAACAGGTGCTGCGGGAACAAATGGAACAGATGGGGCAACAGGCCCTACTGGCGCAACAGGTGCTGCGGGAACAAATGGAACAGATGGGGCAACAGG